>Ga0265293_10013751_pt1 | contig 10428 bp, 8 predicted proteins | sample Munlanlewell138R_FD_192505 | JGI IMG/M metagenome (GOLD analysis project Ga0265293, IMG submission 192505) | Leachate microbial communities from a municipal landfill in Southern Ontario, Canada - Leachate well 138R | ecosystem: Engineered > Solid waste > Landfill > Unclassified | place: Canada... | reverse complement strand
GACCACAGCGTCTTGGCGTGCAGTTTCGGGTTGTTGCCGATCAGGCGGTTGGCCGCCTGCAGGATATTGGTGCTCGACCGGTAGTTCTGTTCGAGCTTGATCACCCTGAGTGCCGGAAAATCCGTCTGCAGGCGTTCCAGGTTCTCCAGCGTCGCTCCGCGCCAGCCGTAGATCGACTGGTCATCGTCGCCGACGGCGGTGAAGGCGGCACGCGGCCCGGTCAGCAGCTTGAGCAGTTCGTACTGACAGGCATTGGTGTCCTGGTATTCGTCGACGAGCAGGTAGCGCAGCATCTCGCGCCAGGCCTGCGTGATATCCGGATGCTCGCGCAGCAGTTGCACCGGCAGGCGGATCAGGTCGTCAAAATCGACTGCCTGGTAGGCGCTCAGCGTCGTCGCGTATTCGCGATAGGCGCGCGCAACAGCGTGTTCGGCGGCGTTCGCCGCCGTCGCCGCCGCCTCGTCGGGATCGACGAGCGCGTTCTTCCACAGCGAGATCTGGTGCTGCGCCGCGCGCGTCGTCTTGCGATCGACGGCGCCGATCGCCTGCTGGATGATCTGTCCGGCATCGGTGGCGTCGAGAATCGAGAACGAGCGTTTCAGGCCGAGCGCCGCCCCGTCGCGGCGCAGCATGCGCACGCCGAGCGAATGGAAGGTGGACACCTGCGGGCGCTTCTTCTCGGGCAGGCGCAGCAGCTTGCCCAGCCGCTCGCCCATCTCCTGCGCCGCCTTGTTGGTGAAGGTGATGGCGGCAATCGCCGCCGGCTCGAAGCCGGCCTCGACCAGATGGACGATCTTGTGCGTGATCACGCGCGTCTTGCCGCTGCCGGCACCGGCAATGACGAGGCAGGGCCCGTCGAGATAGCGGATCGCTTCGCGCTGCGCGGGGTTCAGGGTGGCGGACATGGGCGCGGGCGGCAGGGAAACGGTGAATCCGGAACGGGGTGGAAATGGAGCGGAAGAAAGAGCGAAAGAAAGCGAGACGGGAAGCGCCGGAAAAGCGCCGTGAAAGGGGCCAGGAGAGCCCCGGGAGAAGTGCCGCAGGGGTAAACGCAAGCGGTGCCGGGACGCTGCCGGCCCCTCGGGCCGCAGAGCCGGACAGCACCGGGGAGGCCGCGATTCTAGACCATGACGTGACACCGGCGCGCCTGGTGACGGCGCGTTGCCGGAGCCATCAACGCAATGCTTCGCCGCGGCCGAGTGCCTGTCGTGCCGCCTCCTGCGCCGCCTCGCCCAGCGTCGGGTGCGCGTGAATCGTGCCGGCAATGTCCTCCAGGCGCGCGCCCATCTCGATCGCCAGCCCGAAGGCCGCTGCCAGTTCGGCGACCCCGGTGCCGACCGCCTGCAGCGATACCACCAGATGATTGTCGGCCCGGGCGGCGACGCGCACGAAGCCGCTGCCGTCGGAGATCGTCAGCGCCCGTCCGTTCGCGCGGAAAGGCGCCATGCCGACAAGCAGGTCGGCATGAGTCCGGCGTGCCTCCTCGATCGGGACGCCGGCCGTGACGATTTCCGGATCACTGAAACAGATCGCCGGGATCGCGCGCGGATCGAAGACGCGCCGGTGTCCGGCGACGAGATCGGCGACGACTTCGCCCTGCATCATCGCGCGGTGCGCGAGCATCGGCTCGCCGGTCACGTCGCCGATCGCGTAGACGCCACGCATCGAAGTACGGCAGCGCTCGTCAATGCGCAGAAACGGTCCGTCGCGGGCCAGATCGAGTTCCTCGATGCCACTGTCGGCAAGCGCCGCCCGACGGCCGACGGCGACCAGCACGCGATCGGCTTCGAGGTGCTCCTCGCCGGCCGGCGTGGCCAGCACGACGCGGCCGCGGCCGTCGAGCCCTTCGACCTGCACGCCGGTACGGATCGTCACGCCCAGCGCCGCCAGCCGTCGGGCAACCGGGCGCGTCAGTTCGACGTCGTAGCGCGCGAGGATGCGCGGCGCCAGATCGACCAGCGTCACCTTCACGCCAAATTTGGCGAAGACCGTACCCAGTTCGACGCCGATGTAGCCGGCGCCGATGACGACCAGTCGCCGCGGCAATTCGGTGGCGGCGAGAAAATCGGTCGACGAGCCGACGATGCCGCCGAACGGCAATGCCGGCAGCTCTGCCGGCACCGAGCCGGTGGCGATCACCACGTTCTCCGCGCGGATTACCTGATCGCCGGTTTCGGTGGCGACGACGACGGTCTTGCCATCGCGAAAGCGCGCCCGCCCGGAGACGAGCTTGACGCGCGCCTGCTTCAGCGCAGCAGTGACGCCGCCGTCGAGGCGATCAACGATCGCATCCTTCCAGGCGATGGTCTGCGGATAGTCGAGTTCGACGCCGGCACAGCGCAGTCCAGCCTCGGAGGTTCGCTGCGCCCGCCGCTGCATCCGTTCGTATTCATCGGCCGCGTGGATCAGCGCCTTGGACGGAATGCAGCCGACGTTCATGCACACGCCACCGGCGCGGCCGCTCTCGACGACGACCGTGTCGACGCCCTGCTCGCCGGCACGCACGGCACAGGTGTAGCCACCCGGGCCGGCGCCGATCACGAGCAGCTGGCAGTGGATCTCGTTCATTGTCAGGACACGAACAGCATGGCGGGCGTCTCGATCAGCGCCTTGATCCGCTGCACGAAGACGGCACCATCCCAGCCGTCGACGATGCGGTGATCGAAACTGCACGACAGATTCATCATCCGGCGCGGCACGAAGGCGTGGCCGTCCCAGTGCGGACGTACGGCGATCCGGTTGACGCCGACGATCGCCACTTCCGGATAGTTGATGATCGGCGTCGACATCAGCCCGCCGAGCGGGCCGAGCGAGGTCAGCGTGATTGTCGAGCCCGACAGTTCCTCGCGCGTCGCCGTACCGCCCTTGGCTGCATCGGTCACGCGCGCGAGTTCGGCGGCACAGCTCCACAGGTCGCGGGCCTCGACGTGGCGCACGACCGGCACGACCAGGCCGGCGGCCGTCTGCGCCGCGATGCCGATGTGCATGCCGCCGTGGCGACGCAGTACGCCGGCATCGTCATCGAAATGCGCATTCAGGCGCGGCTGCGCGGCAAGCGCGATGGCCATCGCCCGCATCAGGAACGGCAGCGGTGTCAGATGTGCGCGCCCACTATCTTTGTATTGTTCATTCAGGCGCGCACGCAGCGTCTCGAGTTCGGTGACGTCGACTTCCTCGACATAGGTCAGGTCGACGACGTGCTCGTGGGCGATACGCATTTTCTCGACGATGCGCCGGCGCAGGCCGATGATCGGGATGTCCTCGACGCTTTCGTCGGCCACGAGTCCCGTCCCGGCCGGTGCCGGCTGCGGCCCCTGCTCGAACAGGCGGTCGAGATCGTCGTGCGTGATGCGCCCGGCCGGGCCGCTGCCGGCGATCCGGCGCAGGTCGACGCCGGCCTCGCGGGCGCGCAGGCGCACCGATGGCGAAGCAAGCGGGCGCTCACCAACCGGACGCGGAAGAATCGGCGTCGCACCGGGACGCAGGCGCCGACCGGGTGCACCGGCGGACGACGCCTCCCCGTGCCGTGCCGGCAACGGTCGGTCAGCAGAACCGGAAGACAGGCCCGGCAATGCCGCAGGATCGTCGGGCCTGGTGGACGCTGCAGCTGCGGCAGCAACCCTCCCGCCCGGAGCCCGTCCGGCCGCTCCCGGGCCGGACGGCGCGTCGCGGGATGCGGCAGAAATTGTCGGCCCAATCGCAGCCGAAGAAGACGCGGCCGCGGATTGGCGTCCGGCCACGCGCCCCGGATCGGGATCTGATGCCGGGCCCGACGCGGGATCTGGGGTGGAAACTGAGGTGGAGCCTGAGCCCGGATCCGGCGCCTGATCCACACCAGCCACTGTCGAGCCGTCGGCGTCATCCCTGCCTTCGTCAACCCGCAGACGGACCAGATCGCTGCCCGTGGCCAGGTTCTGTCCCGGTTCGCCCGCCAGCCAGACGACTTCACCAGCGATCGGCGTCGGCACCTCGATACTGGCCTTGTCGGTCATGACGACTGCCAGTGGCTGCTCTTCCTGAACGTGATCGCCCACTTTCACCAGCCACTCGACCAGTTCGGCCTCGGCCACTCCTTCACCGACGTCGGGCAGGCGGACGGCACGCTCAGCCATGCCGATCCCGATTTCCGACCACAGAAGCAAGTGCGCACTTCCATTGATCCGGGAGAGCAATCCCATGAAACCCGTGCGGCAGGACGGCATCGGCGACAACCATGGGCCAAACGGGCCGCCCGGTTTCGAGATCACCGCTCGCGCCGGTTCCCGGAAGACGATTGCTCATCGACATCAGTCCTCCAGCACGTCGAGCAGCGCGCGTCCGACGCGTGCCGGGCCGGGGAAATACTCCCATTCGTGCACGTGCGGATACGGGGTGTCCCAGCCGGCGACGCGCCGGATCGGCGCCTCCAGCCGATAGAAGCAGTGCTCCTGCACGAGCGCCGCGAGTTCCGCGCCGAAGCCCGAGGTCAGCGTCGCCTCGTGCACGATCACGCAGCGACCGGTGCGCTCGACCGAGGTGACGATCGCATCGAGATCGAGCGGCACGAGCGTGCGCAGATCGATCACTTCGGCGTCGACGCCGGTTTCCTCGGCGGCAGTGATCGACACGTGCACCATCGTGCCCCAGGCGAGTACGGTCACGGCGTTGCCGGCCCGGCGCAGTGCGGCCTGTCCGAGCGGCACGGTGTAGTGGCCGCTCGGAACGTCGCCGAGCGGATGCTTCGACCACGGCGTCACGGGGCGTTCCGGATGACCTTCGAACGGACCGTTGTACAGACGCTTGGGCTCGAAGAAGATCACCGGGTCGGGGTCCTCGATCGCCGCGATCAACAGGCCCTTGGCGTCGTACGGATTCGACACGACGACCGTCTTCAGCCCGGCGACGTGCGTGAACAGCGCCTCCGGGCTCTGGCTGTGTGTCTGCCCGCCGAAGATGCCACCGCCCGACGGCATGCGCAGTACCAGCGGCGCGGTGAAATCGCCGTTGGAGCGATAGCGCAGCCGCGCCGCCTCGGACACGATCTGGTCGAAGCCCGGATAGACGTAATCGGCGAACTGGATCTCGACGCACGGTCGCAAGCCCCAGGCCGCCATGCCGATGGCGGCGCCGACGATGCCCGACTCGTTGATCGGCGTATCGAAGCAGCGGTCGTGGCCGTACTTCTGCTGCAGCCCGGCGGTGACGCGAAAGACGCCGCCGAAATAACCGACGTCCTCGCCAAAGACAATGACCCGGTCATCGCGCGCCATCGATACGTCGAGCGCATCGCGCAACGCTTCGATCATCGTCATGCGAGGCATCTCCTACACCCCCGCCTGTTGACGCTGGCGCCGCAGATGCGGCGGCATCGTCTCGTAGACACCCTCGAACATGTCACGCGTCGACGGCTTGCCGCCGGCATGCAGCGTGCCGTGGCGTTCGGCCTCGCGCTGCGCGGCGATGACCTCGGCCATCACTTCTTCTTCGAGCGCGCGGTGACGCTCCTCGCTCCGCACGCCGCGCACGATCAGATGATTCTTCAGGCGGATAACCGGGTCGCCCAGCGGCCAGGCGTCGGACTCGGTCTTCGGCCGGTAGGCGGCCGGGTCATCGGACGACGAATGCGCGCCGACCCGATAGGTGACGTGCTCGATCAGCGTCGGGCCGCCATTGCGCCGCGCCCGTTCGATGGCCCAGCTGGCGACGGCGTGCACCGCCAGATAATCGTTGCCGTCGACGCGCAGTGCCGGCAGGCCGAAGCCCAGGCCGCGTGCGGCGAAGGTGCCCGAACCGCCGCGTGCAATGCCCTGGAAAGTCGAGATCGCCCACTGGTTGTTGACGATGTTGAGCACGACCGGCGCGCGGTAGGTCGACGCGAAGACGAGCGCCGCATGAAAATCCGATTCGGCGGTCGAGCCGTCGCCGATCCAGCCGGCGGCCACGCCGGTGTCGCCGCGGATGGCCGAGGCCATCGCCCAGCCGACGGCCTGCGGGAACTGCGTGCCGAGATTGCCCGAGAGCGAAAAGAAGTCGTGCGCGCGCACCGAATAGAGCACCGGCATCTGCCGTCCCTTCAGCGGGTCGCGCTCGTTCGAGTAGATCTGGCACAGCATGTCGAAGATCGGGTAGCCGTCGGCGATCAGCAGGCCCGCCTGGCGGTAGGTCGGGAAATTCATGTCGCCCCTGCGCTGCGCCTTGCGAAACGCGCAGCTGACCGCTTCCTCGCCCATGTGCTGCAGATAGAACGAGATCTTGCCCTGGCGCTGCGCCATCAGTGCGCGCACATCGAGCGCGCGCAGCATCAGCATGTCGCGCAGGCCAGCAATCAGTTGGCTATCGTCCAGCAGCCCGGCCCACGGACCGACCGCGTTGCCCTGGCGATCGAGCACGCGGATGATCGAATAGGCGTGCTCGCGGATCGATTCGGCGTCGACGTCGACCGGCGGCCGGTCGACAGCTCCGGCCGCCGCGATCTTCACATTGGAAAAATCGGGCGGGTCTCCCGGCCGGACAGCCGGTTCGGGCACGTGAAAGCGCAGCCGCGCAGATTCGGTCATGATGACGGATGACCTCCTTCCCGGATCCGGTGGAAGCCGGACGTCGACCCGGTAGCCCTGATCGTGCCAGAAAAGGAAAGACCCGGGACCCGTCGGGGGGAGAAGGGCGCGGATGGACCCGGATCGACGAATGAGCAAGATCGATAGCTGCCGCTTCCCGGCCGGCAGCGGCACGGCCAGCAGCCGTGCGACCGGAACCGGCGCCGCCGAGCGCGACACCACGACGTCCGGACGCACCCGCATGGGGTACGACGACGACCGGAGTCCACCTCGATGAAGGCCGCGCACGCGCTGGAGAGACTCGCGCACGCACTCGGGCGCCTCCTCTCCCTGCGGCGCGGCGAACTGGCGCCGGTGCTGCTCTCCGGCGCCTGCTTCTTTTGCGTGCTGACGGCGCTGATGCTGCTGCGCCCGGCGCGCGATGCGCTCGGCATGCAGCGCGGCATCGAGGCCGTGCGCTGGCTGTTCGTTGGCACCGCGCTCGTCACGCTGCTCGCCAATCCGGTGTTCGGCTGGCTCGTCAGCCGCTTCCGGCGCCTGCGCTTCATCGCCATCACGTATGTCTTCTTCGCGTTCAGCCTGACCGGTTTCTTCCTGCTGCTGGTGCTCGCGCCGGCGGCCATCGGCCAGACCAGCGGCCAGGTGTTTTACGTCTGGTTCAGCGTCTTCAATCTCTTTGCGACGATGCTGTTCTGGGCGCTGATGGCCGACCGGTTCACGCTCGAGCAGAGCAAGCGCTTCTTTGCGCTGATCTCGGTCGGCGGCACGCTGGGTGCGATGTTCGGACCCTGGCTGGCGTCGCTGCTGGCGCGCCCGCTGGGTACGCCGGCCCTGCTGCTGGTCTCGGCCGGCTTCCTGCTCGTCGCGCTGCTGCTCGCCACCCGGATCGCCCGCGGCCAGGACGCCGCCACGTCCGGCGCACAAGGCTCAACCGCCGCCGAAAACCGCGCGATCATCGGCGGCAGCGCCTGGCAGGGCATCGGCGCGGTCTTCCGCTCGCGCTATCTGTCCGGCATTGCCGTCTACGTCATCCTGATGAGCATCATGGCGACGCTGATCTATTTCACGCGTCTGCAGATGGTCGCGGCACTGGGCGACGACATGGATCTGCGCACAACGGTGTTCGCGCGCATCGACCTGATCACGCAGGCGACGACGCTGCTGCTGCAGGCGCTGTTCGCCGGCCGGCTGATGCGCCGCTTCGGCGTGCCCGTGACGCTGATGCTGCTGCCGGTCACTGCCGCACTCGGCTTCGCCGGGCTGGCGATCGTCGGCAGCCTGGCCATGCTGATCCTTTTCCAGGCCGCCTTCAGCGCCGTGCAGCGCGCACTGGCGCGACCGGCGCGCGAGACGCTGTACACGGTCGTCGGCCGGGCCGACAAGTACAAGGCCAAGGCCTTCATCGATACTTTCGCCTATCGTGGTGGCGATGTCGCCGGCGCGCAGATCGAGGGGCTGGCCGCACGCCTGGGCACCGGCCTCGCCGGGCTGGCCGGCGTCGCTATTCCGCTGGCGCTGGTCTGGGCGGCACTCGGCCTGTGGCTGGGGCGGCGACAACAGCGCATTGCCCCGGAAACGACGGCAGATTTCACTCCGAAAGACAGGATTCCGACATGATTTCACGACGCGATTACCTGACTGCGGCCAGTCTGGCCGGCCTGGCGCTGGCCGTCTCCCCGCGCGCGCTGCGTGCCGCCGGCAAGGGCGACGATGACAGCGAGCGGGCGCTGATCACGCGGCGCATTCCGGGCACCGGTGAGCAACTGCCGGCCGTCGGTCTCGGCAGTTCGGCCTCGTTTGCCCGCATCGCCGGCGAAGGCGATACGGCAACCATCGGTGCCTTGCTCGAAGTGCTGGCGCGCACGCCCGGCGCGGTCTTCGATACGGCGCCGAGCTACGGCGCGGCCGAACAGGTCGCCGGCGATGTGGCGCGGCAGCGCGACTTCAGCAGACAACTGTTCTGGGCGACCAAGGTCAACGTCGCCACCGGCGGGTCGGACGGTGGACGCGCCGATCCGGCCGCCGCGCGCGCACAACTGGATCGCTCGATCGAACGCGCGGGAAAAAGGGCGGTCGACCTGATCCAGGTGCACAACCTGGGCGACGTGCCGACGCAGCTCGCGCTGCTCGAAGAATATCGCGCCGCCGGGCGCATCCGGTACACCGGCGTCACGACCACGAGCCCCGGGCAATATCCGGCGCTCGAACAGATCATGCGCAGCCACCGACTCGACTTCATCGGCGTCGACTACGCGATCGACCATCGGACGATGGAAGAGCGGATCTTTCCGCTGGCACAGGAGCGGAACATCGCCGTACTCGTCTACCAGCCGTTCGGCCGTACCCGCCTGTGGCGCAAGGTCGACGGGCATCCGTTGCCGGACTGGGCAGCAGCGTACGATATCGCCACCTGGGGACAGTTCTTCCTGAAATTCGTTCTCGCGCATCCCGCAGTGACTGCCGTGACGCCGGCAACCAGCAATGTGCGCAATCTGGTCGACAACCTGGGCGCCGCCACCGGCCGCCTGCCCGACGCGCAGGGCCTGCGGCGGATGATTGCGTACATCGACTCGCTCTGAGGCCTGCTTCCCTGTGCGCCCTCCCTTCTTTCCCTTCTTTCCCTTCGTTCCGTTCTCACCTACAGGAAAACCGACTACCGATGAGTGACGAGACCAAACGCCGGATCGTGCTGCTGCTCGGACACCCCGACCCACGCCCGGAGCGGCTGGGCAACGCGCTCGCGCAGGCCTATGCCGAAGGCGCCGAACAGGCCGGACACGCGGTGCGCCGCGTGGAGATCGGCAAGCTCGACTTCCCGCTGCTGCGCTCGAAGGATGAGTGGACCTCGGGCAGCCTGCCCGAATCGCTGCAGACGGCCCAGGAAGCGATCCGCTGGTCGCAGCACGTCGTCCTGTTCTTTCCGCTGTGGATGGGCACCATGCCGGCGCTCGTGAAAGCCTTTCTCGAACAGGTGCTGCGCCCGGGATTCGCCGTCCAGACGGACGAACGTCAGCAGTGGCGCCGCGCGCTGGCCGGACGATCGGCACGCGTCGTCGTCACCATGGGGATGCCGGCCAGTCTGTACCGCTGGTATTTCCTGGGACACGGCATACGCGGCCTCGAACGCAACGTGCTCGCGACCTGCGGCCTGAAACCGGTGCGCCAGACGCTGATCGGCATGGTCGACGGCAGCAGCCGGCGCCGACACGATCGCCATTTCCGCAAGATGCGCGAACTGGGCCAGCGCGCGCTCTGACCCGTTCTCAAATCTCCAGCGGGTCCACGTCGAGCTGCCAGGCGACCGGCGCCGGGATCCCGCGCAGCACGGCCAGCCACTGCGCGAGAAACCGGTGCAGTGGCGGGCGGCGCGCGGCCTCGACCAGCAACTGCGCACGCTCGCGCCCCTGCAGACGCGTCATCGGCATCGGAATGGCATCGAACACGGTGACGCCCGCTGCCCCGGCGCCGGCCGCCTCGGCCTGTTCGCGGGCCTGTTCGAGAAAGGCGAGTGCCTGCGCCAGCTCCTTTGCCTCGGCGCGCAGCATGGCCTGGTAACGCCAGGGCGGCAGGCCGGTTTCACGCCGTTCGGCCAGCTGCCGGTCGGCAAAACCGGCGTAGTCGTGGCGGGCGAGAAACGCGAACAGCGGATGCGCCGGAAAGCGTGTCTGCACCAGCATCCGGCTGGACAGCCCGCTGCGGCCGGCACGCCCGGCCACCTGCATCAGTGTCGCGAACAGGCGTTCGGGCGCGCGAAAGTCGGCTGCGTACAAGGCCGCATCGACGTCGAGCGCCACCACCAGCGCCAGCCGGCGGAAATCATGTCCCTTGGCCAGCATCTGCGTGCCGACCAGCAGGTCGACGTCGCCGGCATGCGCCGCATCGAGCACTTTCT
>Ga0265293_10013749_pt1 | contig 10430 bp, 12 predicted proteins | sample Munlanlewell138R_FD_192505 | JGI IMG/M metagenome (GOLD analysis project Ga0265293, IMG submission 192505) | Leachate microbial communities from a municipal landfill in Southern Ontario, Canada - Leachate well 138R | ecosystem: Engineered > Solid waste > Landfill > Unclassified | place: Canada... | reverse complement strand
AGCGTGCGCACCCTGCAACCGCACTTCGAAGAATCCGGGCCGATTGTCCTGATTTTGAACAGCCGGCGAACGAAGACGGGAAGAAATCCGCTATGGTTCGCCCGCCTGATCGGATGCGCACGGCAGTGACAGCACAGTGACCGATCGAGGAAACCATCAAGTTCACAGGAGAAGATATGTTCGAGAAGCGGCTGTTGGCGGTTGCCATCGTGGCAGGTTTGGGATTCGGGCTGAGCGCATGCGGCAGCGACGGCAACAGTGGGGTCCAGGAAGAAATCGGCGGTGGCGTGGACACCCCCGCACCCGTCGAGCCCGAGACCTCGCCCGGCGCGGGCGACCAGGACCCATCAACGCCCGAGCCCGGCGGCACCGGGACGACCGGACCGGAATCCGGTTCCGGAGCAGAAGGATCGACACCGACCGAACCGGACCCGGAGCCGGGACCCGAACCGGAGCCTGAGCCTGAGCCGGAGCCGGAACCTGAGCCGGGTCCCGAGCCGGAGCCCCAACCGGAACCGGAGCCAGGCAATGGCAGCCCGACCGACCCCGGACCGTCGACCGGCAGCGGGAGTGCGGCAGCCGACTGCCTGATCGGTCAGAACCTGCAGCCCGGCGCACGCTGGCACATGGAATACCGGGTCACGTCGGCGGGCAACACGGGCACTCAGACACATGATGCAACCGCCACCCGGCGCACGAGCTTCAACGGCCATTCCGCCGTCGAGATCGAAGAAACCTCGATCGTGAACCTGAGCGGTGTCCCGAGGACCGAGATCCAGTCCACTACCTGGCAGGATCTCGTCACCGGCAATGTGCTCGAACTGTACGGCCATCGTACGGTCACCGAAGTCATGGGCGCCCCGGTCACCACCGTGTCCACCTACGAGCCCATCTGGCGCGACATGAAGTACACGCTCGGCGTCGGCGATACCGCTCCGTATTCCTACACGATGAAGACGGTTACGACGATGTCCGTGATGGGTCACGAAACCGAGCACGAAAGCACGTTCACCGCGACCGGTTCCTGGACCTACCGGGGGATGGAATCGGTCAGCGTTCCGGCCGGCACCTTCAATACCTGCAAGTTCACGCAGGTTGAAGAGGGGACGACCAGCGACGAGTGGATGCTGCCGGGCTCCGGCCTCGTCGTGAAGTCCTTCTCGCGCGACGCGGATCCGGCGGGAGCTGTCGTCACCATCGAACTGACGGCCGGCAGCTTCAACGGAGCCCCCCTGCGCCAGTAAGTGCAGTCAGCCGGCGGCACCGCTTCGGGCGCACGATCCCGATCGTGCGCCCGATGTCGACCGGTGGAGGGCAGGAGTGCGACGCCATCGCAGCGCTGCGAATGTGCCGACGCGCAGGTTCTGGTGCCGGCTGTCCGACTCGAACGGACGACCTACCGCTTACAAGGCGCGCGGTCCACTGACCGGTCAAAATCGAGGAAAGCTAGCACTGGTGCGGCTTTTACTTCGATCCCCTTGCCGCTTCGATCGACAATCCAGCAATTCGGGAACCACTTCGGGAACCACTCAGGGCGCGAAACGGTCATGCGCCCCTCGTTTTTCCGGCCGTTAGTCTAACGGGCGCACCCGCTTCGCCGCGTCGATCGCCCACCCGGCTTAGGTCGCTCGTTCGATTTCGCGACGCGGGCCGGTGCCGCACGATCGCCCGGCATGAATCACGAAGCGATCAACGAGCGCGCCGCCCGCGCGTTGCTTGCCTGGCTCGAACAGTCAGGCGTCAAGGCAACCAGTCAGGCGAACGGGCAACCAATCGGGAAGGGCAGCGACTAGCGCCCGGTCGGGGCCCGCATTACTCGCAAGCGAAACCGCCGGGAAGGACCCGGCTACTTGCCGACCTCGCCGAGCCGTTCGCGTTGCTCGCGCAGTAGCGCGTTCATCTGCTTCGACAGCTCGCGCAGCTTGCGCCACTGCCCGCCGCGATAGCCGTTCATCTTCGTGCGCGCCTTACCCTCGGCAGTGCGCGGCCCCGTCGATTGCTCCCACGGTTTCCACCGTCGGATTGCCTCGGCCGCTCGCGCTCGTCGCTCCGGTGTCCAGCCGTTCGCCATCGCTTGCCCCCAGAAGTTCGGTTTTCGCGGATTCGGTTTCCCCCGCGCGCGCGCCCGCGCGTTCGAGTCCAGAAACTCCGTTGTTCACTTGCTGCGGCCCGTTCACTGCAACGTTCGCCTGCCGCGCGAAGATCGCCGGCCCGGCCTTGATCGTCGCCAGCGTTTCGAGCGTGGCGCGGCACTGGCTTTGCGCCTTCAGCGCCAGGCGCATATAGCGGTCGGCCGCGCTGATGTACTCGCCCATATTCATCGCCGCCCGACGACTCAGCGCACCGAAGATCGCGTTAAGTGCCGTCGCCTGCTCGATTAGCATCCCTTCCGCCGAAGCCAGGTCGCCGCGATTGACGGCGCGCGTCTTGTCTCGAAGGGCATGGATGCAGTCGCTCAGCTCAAGGTCGCCCATCGTCTGTCGCGCGAACGTCGCCATAACGTCCGCGTTCCCGAGCGTTCCCTCGGTCGCCAGCTCGGCGAGGATGCGCTCGCGCGTCTTGCCCGGTTGCTCGGGCAGGATCACGGTTCCGCTGTCGCTCGGCGCTTTCGCCGTTGCCTTTCGCTTCGTCTTGCTCGTCATGTTTCGTTCCAGAAGTATGGAATTGGCAGGCTTCGACTACGCGCCCTGTTTCCGGCAGCGCCTCGCCGACTCTCGTACCGCCCCGCCCGGCTTTTTTTCTTGACGTTTGACGCAGCGAAGCGACGCGCCCGGTCTCCGCCTCGGTCGTCCAGACTTTCGCACCGCCCCCGGCCCGTTTGATTTCGTGATTCCATCGGGGAAAAATTCTCCGCGTGGCAGTGCGTCCGGTTTCCGCTTCGCGCTTTCCCAAACTTCGACCCGGCCCCCGACCCCATGCATCGAATGTCGGCTACGCGCGGCGAGAGGAACGGCCGGTCATGCAGCGCGCGCCCGGTCAATCGCGCCTACCCCCCGGCTATCGCGCACGCTCGAACGCTTCGCATCGCATCCCCTCGTCGTCGGGCAGCTCGTGCAGCAGCCCGTATGCGCGCGGCAAGTCGTCGCGCTCGGTGCAGTAGCCGTCGCTCAGTCCCGGCCGGCGGAAGTGCCTGCACCGCCTACACGATGCGATCCGCTCGTGCATAGCTTCGATCAGTCGTCGCGTGCTCTCGGAATCGAGCGCGAACATCGCCGGCAGCGCCGCGCGGTCGTCGTTGTCGTACAGCCCGGCGCGCGCGCAGGCATCGAACAGCGCGAGCGCGTCGGCCGGAACCGTTGCCGTTTCCTCCGGCATCGGCTCGGCCGCGAGCGCATCGGGATAGGACGCGAGCACTTCGGCCTGGTCGCGTTCCGGCGCGAACGCCGTAACGTTCGCAGGCGACGTAACAGGCGTAACAGCCGTGCAAGCGAATACCGGCGCGGGTTTCGCTGTTACGTCCGCTGTTTCCGCAGGCGTAACAGACGTAACAGACTCGGCCTCAAGCCGTGCGAGTAGGGTTTCAAGCGCCATCATCGCCCCGCAGCTTGTCGGCGTGGATGGTGTACAGCCGCACCGTACCCGGCCGACCGGCGACGCGCTCAGGCTTCGAGCGTTCGCCGTTGCTCGCCGGCAGCACGCCGACTTCCTGTAGCGTGCCGAGCGCTCGCTTGAAGTCGAAGCCTTGCAGCGCCTCGCGCATTCCCGCCGTCGTGAACAGGTACACGCGCCCGCCCGGCCCGTCGCGCCACCATCCCGCCCGATTGATTCGCATGGCCTCGTCGGGCAAGTCGGCGTCGGAGAATCGGCTATCGCCATGCCGTTCGATGAAGTCGGCGACCCGCTCGGGAATCTGCCGTCGTTCATCGTTGCCACGGCCGCGCAGGCTTTGCCACGCTCGGAACGCTTCGCCCGCCGCCTCGATCGCCGCGCCCGCCGGCCAGCCGGTCAAGCCGTAGTCCGTCGCCAACTCGCCGGCCAGCGCGATCAACGCGAAGCGCCCGGCCGCTCGCTTGTCCTGCCCTTCCTTGCCGTCTGCGTCGAACGCGGATAGCGACTTGACGCGTTCGAGCGCCGCCGCGAAGTCGCTTCCGTCGTGCGTCAGGCGATGCAGGAACGCGCGGCCCGCGTGGCCGTGATTCGTCATCGCTGCTCGCTTGATCGCATCCGACAGCGCCGGCCCATTCGCGAAGCCGTGCAGGTCATCCCAAGCGCCGAAGCGACGCGCCGCCGGAACATCGAGCAGCCGCACCGCCTGCCCCGCCTTGATCGAGCGCCCGCCCTCAGCCATCGCCGTCGCAATCGTGCGTTCCCCACTGGACAGGATCACGCAGCGCCAGCGGGTCACGCTTCGCGCATTCCCGCTTCGGCTCGCCCGCTGCTTGCCTCGCCCGTTGCCGAGCGAGTACACGATCGCCCCGACCTCGCGCGGATCGCATTCGCTGATTTCGTCCAGTGCGAGCAGGCAATCATTGAACAGCGCCGCCGCGCCCTCGATCCCGTTCGCAGTCGCCCGCCAGCTTCGGCGAAAGTTCGCACCGCCCCAGACGGAACAAGCCGCTTCGAGCCCCGTCGACTTGCCCGTGGAGGAATCGCCGACGAAGTGAATCCCGCCGCCCTCAGCGTTGCACTTGCCGAGCAACGGCCCGGCGAACGCGGCCGACAGGGCGAGTAGCAACAACGGATTCCCGACGGCTCGCGCTGCGATTTCGCTTCGCCATCCTTCGAGCGTGCCGGCCCGCGTGTGCTCGTCGTGCCCGCGCTCGCCTGATTGGAAGATCACGGCCGCCGCGCTCGGCCCGATTACCTCGTCGGGAAGGACGTAGGACGCCCCGCACCATCCGACTTGCAGCGCGCATTGCACGCGCCGCTTCGGGGTCAGGGCTTGCAGGTAGCGAGCGAGCAGGCGATGCCCGTCGGGGTCGATCAGCACGCCCATTGCGAGCAGTTCGCCGCGCAGCTCGTCGCCACGGCCGGCGAGCAGTTCCATCGGCATCGCCCATTCACGCCAGCGCCCGCCGGTCGTGCGGAATCTCAGCAGCCGGCCGTAATTGTTCTCCTGTCCGTCGCGGGTTACGGCGTCCAGGTGCAGCGGCGAGCATACCCATTGCTCGATCGGCGTCGGCGGATCGTCGGCCTTGCCGTGCTTCACCGCGAAGGACCAGACGCCCGCCCGGTATCGACGGCCGCCCTCGTCATGCGCGGCATCGAGGACAACGAAGCGCGGCCGGTCATCGAGCGCCGGAATCGGGCTCGGTGTTACGCCTGTTACGTCTGCGGAATCGGTAGGCGTAACAGCGCAAGCCGCGTCGTTGCTTGGTTGCACGCCTGTTACGGCTGTTACGCCTGTTTCCGACGTAATCGCAGCGACATCGGCAGCCGGCGCGCCCTCAGAATCGGATGCGCTTCGGTCGCCTTTCGGTGCCGACGTAGGGAAGGAATCGGGAACGCTCGCTAGCGCCCGTTCGATAGCGGCCCGCAACGCTTGCGGCCCGGCGTGCGCTGCCAGGTCGTTGAAGTCGCTCGCCCCTTCCGGCCAGTTCGCCCCGAAGTCGGGAAAGGCGACCAGCGCGCCTACAGCCTTCGCCGCGTCGTTCGCCTTCGTGCGCCCCGGATTGCCCTTCGTCTGGCAGTCGTCGTCGCCGCAGACGATCAGCGGATAGTCTGGGCAACGCGCGTCGTTCAACGCGAGCGCCACCGGCCGCAGGTTCCCGGCGTCGAAGGCGACGGCTACCGGATAGCCGGTCGCTTCGTGGATGCTCGCCGCCGTTGCGAACCCCTCGGCGATGCACAGCGGATGCGTCATCAGCAGCTCGGGCGCGACGATGAAGAAATGGCCCTTCGCCGCGCCGCCGATCAGGTACTTTTTCGAGCCGTCGCCGTCGATGAATTGCAGCGAATGCACGTTGCCGCTGCGATCCATCATCGGGACAATCAGCCGGCCCTTGCGATCTTGCCGCGTGCCGTTCGGCCCGATGCTCTTTCGCAGCAGGTACGGATGATCGAGCGCGGCCGGCTCGCTTTGCTCCCAAATCGCCGCCGCTTTCTTCGCCGCTATTGCTCGCCGCTTCGCCTGCTCGGCGTCGGCCTGTGCCTGGCGTTCGGCCCGCGCGCGCCGCTGCGCTTCGACTTCCTCGGCGGATGGCTTGCCTTCGGATTCGCTCGGTCGGTAGCCGTGTCGCTGCGCCTCGAAGAACAGCGTTCCCAGAGTGATTCCGCCGTTCGGCTTGATGCTCTTCCAGACTGCGCGCGCGTCGCGCTCGTTGTACGTCTCGTCGCGCTGCGACCAGGTATCCCAAAGATCGAAACCGTCGTCGCCGAGCGCGGATTTTACGGCCGCGCCCATGTGGACCCACGTTTTGCGATCATGCGCGGGGATCACCGACAGGGCTTCGCGGATGCGTTCCGCCTCATGCATCGCTCATCCCCTCGCCGGCATCGCGCCGCTTGCGTGCCTGATGCACGGTCAAGACTTCGTGCGCGAGCAGTCGCCAGCCCTTGCGCTCGGCCCCGGTCTTGTCCGTCCAGGTCGTCGCTTCGAGCGTGCCGACGGCCGCTAGGCTCGATCCCTTGTGCAGCGTCATCAACCGCGCGCCGGCCTTCGCATCGAACGCCGTGATGCCGACGAAGATCGCTTCGCCGCCGGCCGCGACCCGCGCGGATGCGGTCCAGTAGCGATTGCCGTTCGATGCCGTGCGCTCGGTCGGTTCGGACGATAGATCGCCAGAGAGAAGCGCGCCGATCATCGCGGCCTCCTTCCGAGCGCGTCCGCCTCGGCCGCGAGTCTCGCGCCTTCACTCTGAAGATGATCGGCGAACCGCGACAGCACATCATCGACAAGCGCCGCCGTTGCGCCCGGTGCGTGCGCACAGATCACGGCCTCAATTTCCCGGCCCGACAAGGGAACGTCCCCGGTCATCAGGCGCAGCGCATTGGCACGCTGCACGCGCCCGACCAGTCCGGGTAACAGCGTCTCGCCGTGCAAGCGCAGCCAGACAGAAGCGCGCGCCTCGGCGTCATCGGCCGCGCACATCGCCTGCACGATGGCGCCGATCGTCACAGCGCCCTGTTCGTCGGCGGCTTGTTCGATGAACCGATCCACCGTCGCATCGGTGTACAGCAGCGCCGGGATTGCCTTGCGTTCGCGCGTCATCGCGGCCACCCCGCGAGCGCGACAGCGACGGCCAGAAGCGCCGCGTCGAAGCCTTGAAGGGCGAGCGCCGCGCCGAGGATCAGCGATCGAATGCGAGCCGCCGGGTTAGAATGGCGCGAGCAGCAGGTATCCGGGGTCGCGCGGTCGCCACCGTCGCGGCCCCTTCCTTTTCGGGCGATCATCCCTGCCGCGCCTCGATCCAGGCGAGCAGGTCTGACCGGCGAAAACCGATCGCGCGCACGCCGAGCCGAACGGCCGCAGGGAAAGAAGGATCGTTCCGGCGCAGTTGCCAGAAGGCGGTATTGCCGAGCCCGATGAAACGCGCCGCCGGCTTCGGGCGCAGGATTTCCGCGTTCGGATGAACAGCCGCAGTGTCGCGGCGAGTCGTCTTTTTCACTGTCAAGGGTCCTCTGATACGGTCATCGAAATGACCGGGGACCCTTGACGGGCGCCGAAGCGACAAACGGGAAGCGAGTGTCTACTACCGTTGACGGTAGTTCACGACTCGTTTAGTGTCCTTAACAATGCAACGTTGCATAATGTTGCATCGTGTAGCACTACACAGCATCAAGCTGCACCGTCCTATCGCGGCGGCGGCTTCGACCCAGGCTTTCCACGGCTGGCGGGCTTCAGCTCACCGGTCAGCGGCTCGGTTCCCTGCCAGGGGTTCCGGGCCGCACCTTTTTTGCCTTCTCGCGTATTGCTTCCTTGCGATTCGGCAAGGCTCATTCTAGCTTCGGTTTGCGCCGTTTTGCTAGTTGGCGGTTGTCACCCGAATTCCGCTTCTACATCAACGGGTTACCGGCGCATCTGTCAATTTGGCGCAATCGTTCTGCGGCATCCCCCGGCGATGATCAGTGCTCAGGCGCGCAACGCGACCACTTCCGCCCCGCCGGCCCGCAGCGCCGCTAGGTGCGCCCCGACTCGATCCCACGCTTCGATCATCTCCGGCCGGTGGTCGTGCCCGTCATAGACGCGCGCGAGGATGTTCGCGTCCAGGTGCGATAGGCATCGCTCGGCGATATGCGGCGCGATCCCGAGCCGCGCCATCATCGTCCGCGTTGTGCGCCTCAGATCGTGCGGGCGCAGCTTGATTCCGCCGGCTTCGACGACGCGATCGGCGATTCGCGCAAGCGCCCGAGCAACGGCCATCGTGGACAGCGCCGCGCCCTTGTTGACCAAGATGAAGTCGTCGCCCTTCGCCTTGCGCGGTAGCGCCCGCGCTCGGCCGAGCACCGCGAGCGCCTGCTCCGAAAGGTGAATCTCGAACGGTCGATCCGTTTTCGTTCGCTCGGCCGGAAGAATCCAGCGGTCGCCCTTGATTTCACGCCAGCGGGCGAGCCGTACCTCGGTCGGTCGCGCACCAGTCAGCAATTGCAGCTCGATCGCCAGGCGGACAGGCTCCGAAACGTCGGACGCTGCAAGCACTTGAAACAGCGCCCGCAGTTGCTTGTCGCTCGCCGCGACGACTTCTTCCGGCGAGCGCGGCGGGCGGTAGGGCTTCGGGTTCGCAATCCCGCCCATCGGATCACTGGACAGGTGGCCGCGTTCAACCGCGAAGCGCACGAGCGCCCGCAAGGTTCGGTACACCTGCGCGGCCATGCCTGGCGCACGCCGTCGGCGCGCCGAGTCGATGCAGGCCTGCAGCGCATCGCGTTGAAGCTTCGCCACCTTCGCATCGCCGATCCGGCCGCGAATGTCCGAATCGAAGTTCTGCCGATGAATCTCGATCGTCCGCTCGCGCACAGGCTTTCCGCCCTTGCGCCGCGAGCCGAGCCGGCGATCTTCCACGAACGAATCGAACAGATCGGCCACGGTCGGATCGGACTTCCGGCCGTGTCGCTTGAAGCGTTCTTCGATCACCGGATGATCGGCCTCGCCGACGCGCGCGAGTCCGGCGACGCCCCGCAGCTCGGCCACCTTGCCGCGCGCCGCTGCCAAACCGAAACGATCGGAGTACGGGCCGAGCGCTAGGTACTTGCGCGATCCGCCCACCATCGCCCGGTACTCGAATGTCCGGGAAAGCCCCTGCGCGCCGGCCCGCAGGCGCAGGAAGAGTCCTTCCTCGATGGCGATGCGCTGCTCGGTCTTGCCGCGCGGAAGCGCCTGCGCCTTGATCCGCGCGTCCGTCCACTTGCGCGCCGCACCGCCGTTCGCTTGCCGTTCGCCCATATCGCCCCCTTTTTGGGAACCAGCTCCGGACTTGGGAACCAGTTCGGGAACCACTTTGAGCGAATACTAGCGAAGTTCCGCGAAGCGTAACAAGTTGATTTTCAGAGGGAGATTTGGTGCCGACTCCCCGACTCGAACGGGGGACCTACCGCTTACAAGGCGGTTGCTCTACCAACTGAGCTAAGCCGGCGAAGATCCGGGAGTGTAGCGCAGCACGTCCGCTGCCGTGTCCGGCCCGGCGGGGTCGGACCAGGCGCGCATGCCCCCGACTACTTGACGCGCGTCAGGTGCGGCTTGCCCGGCTTCGGCCCATCCGGATCCGGCTCGTCCCCGTCGCGCCGCTTGTGTGTCCTGCCCGGCGCGGCGCGCTCTTCGACCGGTGCACTGACGTCGCGCAACACGGTCTTGCGGGCACGCTTCGACGCCGACTTTCGGGCCGGGGGGTGATCGGCCGTCGGCGCTGCCTCGCCCGCATCCTGCGGACCCGGCGCGACCGACACGGGAGCCTTCCGGCGGCTGGTCCGGCGTGCCGCGCGAGGAGCGTTCGGCACCGCATCACCGGCTCCGGTCCGACCGCCCGGGCCCTCTTCGTCCGGCTTTCCTTCGTCCGAAGCTTCCGTGGCCGGCTGCCGATCTGTCGGCGAATCGATGCCCGATGGCGGTTCGTCCTCTTTTGCACCGTCCGTCGGTTCCGGCCCGCCGGTGCGCACGGGCTGCACTTCGAAGGCCATGCCGTGACCGGTTTCCTGCGCGAAGATCGCTCCGATATTGTCGATCGGCACCGAAACGTGGCGAGCGATGCCGCCGAAACGGGCATCGAATTCAAGCACATCGTTGCCGATGTGCAGACGATCGGTTGCCTCGGCGGAAATATTCAGCACGATCTCGCCGTCACGCACGAATTCGAGTGGAACCCGGGTGCGTTCATCGACCGCCACGGCGATGAAAGGCCGATAGCCGCTGTCGGTGCACCATTCATAGATGGCGCGTACCAGATACGGCTTGGTCGATATTCCGGGTCCCCGTGCAGGCATCAGCGGCGCATCACTTTCTCGGACGGTGTCAGCGCTTCGATGTAGGCCGGACGGGAAAACAGCCGTTCGGCATA
>Ga0265293_10013748_pt1 | contig 10430 bp, 7 predicted proteins | sample Munlanlewell138R_FD_192505 | JGI IMG/M metagenome (GOLD analysis project Ga0265293, IMG submission 192505) | Leachate microbial communities from a municipal landfill in Southern Ontario, Canada - Leachate well 138R | ecosystem: Engineered > Solid waste > Landfill > Unclassified | place: Canada... | reverse complement strand
ATACTTCCTGGTGCTTACGCCAACTAATAACCTAGCCATGATGGCATCATTGAGAGGATCTTCTGATTGAAACTGCCCTAAGCTAGGAAGTGGTAATTCTCCGCTACCATCTGCGGCTCTAACCCTTGGACGTTCTACGTGAATCTTCTTACCGCCCATGACAACTGTTGTTTGATCAAATCCGTGGCGATAGCCAACACGCTCTTCTGTGCCATGCTTGCCCTTGGGACCAGCGTACATCGTCACGTCTTCTTCAAACATCAGGCGCATTACTTCAATGCCAAGCGACATAGAGAGCTTCAAAAGCCCGTCCCTAGCTTTTTCTTGGAGGATTTCATAGTCGGTGATTTCGATGCCAGTATTGACGATCTCTTGTTGTTCTTGATATACTTTCATTGTGACAGCTCCTTTTGATTACCTGATAGGTTGTTTTTGTCAAACTCATTCTATCAGAATTATTTGGAGCCGTCATTTTCAATTTCCACGGAGTTTGGGACAGAATCAAAGAAAGACCTCCAGAGAGGTCTCAATAGACTGGTGGCCGGCCATCGAAGCGAACTCGGGCACAAATGTGCCCAAAGACACCCTGATTAAGAGTCTGTTACGGGGGCTTCCACGCACGACGTGATTGCTTTCTCTATCTAGTTTGCACATCTAGAAAGTTAAGAAAATCCTCCATTTCCCTTTCAACATTATTGAACGAATCTCGCAAGTTCATCACTAGGGGTTCTATCCTGGTAGCAGAAAGGGTAAGGCTATATACGTTTCTGACTATATGACGAAAGCCGCGATACTCGTCAAGAATATTCCTGGTTTCCTTAGAAATAACAGCTGGTCGGACAAGCTCTATTTCTATAGCCATTTGTCTCAGAAGCTCCTGATGCCAATTTTCCCCCTGTGGTTTAACTTGATCTATCGTGGTAGCAATTAGCTCAAAGAGCCTTTCTAGTGCTGTATAAAAGCTATGAAGATTCAATGCAACACTATCCAGATAAAAATCGTCCCCTGATTGCTGCAGATGTCTCCAGCCGATCTCGGTTCGATCAATAACCATCGCAATTTCACATAATTCTTGACGAATTCTACCTGATAGAGCAAGATATCTTTTGGTCATATCTCTACCCCCTCAAATTCGATAGACTTCTTCAAAGACTCCCTACAGTCCGTGGCATCAACCAAGTCGATCTTAAAGCTCGAGGTTAGACTTGTAACCGCCCCTACGGCAGCATAGAATCTGCTCTCAGGCAAACCCCATACTGCTAAGTCCACATCAGACCATGGCGTGAATGCTGAAAGATCCGTTAATGAGCCGAACACCGCTACCTTGCTTGCGGCAAAGTCGTGTTTCAAGATCACGGCCGCTTCTTTCGCAACGCTCCAAGCCTCTTCATATCGTTTTCTCAACTCGATGTCTATGGCGGCTCTTGTGAAAGTCAAGGGGTATTTCTGCTGATAGTACTCAGCCAGTTCTTCGGATTTTCCTCTCACCTCTGATCCCTCCCTAAGAGCATTCTCTCAGAAATAGCGTACTCCACCTGTAGCAAATCGTCAACTGGCTCGCCCAATCAGGCTGTGTCAGGTAGCCAGTATCGGGTGCTTTAGGCTCCCAAAGTGAACTAGGGAAAACTCTCTGGGTTACTACGTCATAGCACTTTGTTAAGAGAGATACTTAAGACTATTGAATGCTGGTTGTTGCAGATGCGGGCAGTACTTTCGCTATGGGTGTTTTTAGATACCCTCAATCCCAAACAGAGCGAAGACATCGGGATCCTCCAAGACCCGACTGCTCGGTTTCTCTGCATTCTTAAGCATGCTTTGCATTTTCTGGTCTATGGTTTTTTTGATTAGGAGATGAAAATCAATGTCTCGCAGCGTAAAAAACAAAGCCGGGTCACTATCAAAGCGCGCGCCAATTCCATACAAGACCGCTGTGACATGCTTGCACATGCTGGCCCAGTCAGGACAGCTACATCCAAAGTGAATCTCCTTGTTTGTGGGGAAAAGACCCTGGCCCTTGACTGTAAAAATCTCCGCTAACTCCTTCGGAAATTTGCCGGCAATAAGTTGTTCTAGGTCCGCTATTTTCTGATCACATAACTTGGCAATACTGTCCAACTGGTTTTCGGCTAGGGGGTCAATTTCGATTTTAACTTCATAGGGCGTACGGCGGCTGCCCTGCACTAAGGCGGTGACGAGACCTGCCTCAATCTGGAGATCAACAACTGCACCACTTCGTATATAGCTTCTGCCTCGAGCCAGTCGATTGGAATAATCGGCATAGAGCTCTAAGTTTTGGTTCCAGGCCTTACCCCACCATGTTTTGGCAATTGTGCTGCCCTCAATCACAATGGGGGCTAGGTTGGGATTCTTCTTTTTGAGCCTGGCAACCTGCTTTCGTATCCTTTCCTTTTTCACACTGACCGGAACATACTCAGGGAATCCGCCATACCGACCCATTAGTTATCACCACCCACTGCTAAGGTAAAGAGCTCCATGAGCTGCTTATTATCTAGTTCTGTAATCCAGCTTTCACCGGATGCGGCCAAAATATCTGTGGCCAGCTTGCTCTTCTCTTCGATCATGTGATCAATTTTTTCTTCAATCGTTCCAGACGTAATGAACTTATGCACCATCACATCTTTCTCCTGGCCAATACGAAACGCTCTGTCGGTGGCCTGATTCTCCACAGCAGGATTCCACCAGCGATCGAAGTGAATCACATGGTTGGCCGCTGTGAGATTTAAGCCGACTCCACCGGCCTTAATGGATAGGACCATAAAGGGAACGTAATCAAGTCCAGAGAAGCGTTCTACGATCGCAGCCCGCTTCTTAACCGGCGTTTGACCATGTAAAACTAAGCCTTCCCGCCCAAAGATGGTGGCCAGAAACCCTGCAAGCGGCTCAGTCAATTCTCGAAACTGGGTGAACACCAGAACCCGTTCACGCTTTTCGGATATTGTTGCGCAAATTTCCCGCAGCATCTCAAACTTCCCGCTGTGCTTGGGCCCATATCCTGCTTGGCCCAAGTATTGGTCAGGGTGATTGCAAATCTGTTTGGCCTTCATGATGCTGGACAAGACCAGTCCCTTGCGGCCGATACCGTCGGCCGACTTTAGATGTTCTTCCAACTCCCCAACGAGCTTTTGGTACAAGATTACTTGCTTCCTAGATAGTCCAGTGTAGGCTTTTAGCTCCATCTTATCAGGTAAATCTGCAATGATGGACTTGTCCGTTTTTAAACGGCGCAGCACAAAAGGACTGATCATCTGGCGCAGCTGGGAATAATCTAGATCACCTGTGCCAAGCTTCTTGGTTAGCGCCTTAAACTCCCGAGAGGAGCCTAACAAACCGCTGTTGAGAAAGTCAAACAAAGACCACAGATCAGATAGGCGGTTTTCGATCGGTGTCCCGGTAAGAGCAATTCTGGCCTCTGCCTTCAACTGCTTGATAGCTTTGCTTTGCTTCGTCCCGGGGTTTTTGATCGCCTGGGCCTCATCTAAGATGACCAGATCCCAAGCAACATCCTGGAGCTTGTCCAGACGCACCGCAAGACCATAGGTTGTGATGATCAAATCTTCCTTAAAACTGGCTAGATCAAACTCGTCTTTCGTACTGTAGATAGCCTTGTACTTTAGCTTTGGAGCAAAACGGTCCAGCTCCTTTTGCCAATTACCCAGTAATGAAGCGGGAATGATCAGCAAAGTCTTGCCCCCGGCTCCTTCACGCATCGCTTCAAGCAATGCTATAACCTGGACTGTCTTTCCAAGGCCCATATCATCAGCCAAACATGCCCCAAATCCAAGATCCCGCATGAGCTTGAGCCAGTTCAGCCCTTCTTGTTGGTATGCGCGGAGGGAGGCTTTAAAGTCATTTCCCACCACTACGTCTTCGATCAATTTGGGGCGAGTTAGTTTGGCCATGACTTCGCGAAGCCACTCTCCATTTGTGACCTCAACCTTAACCTGATCATCGTCTATCTCCAGGATTTCTCCAGTATTCAGCTCTAGACGCATGGCCTCCGCAATGGTATAGAACCCGCTCTTCGCCAAACGTTTCGCTTTCTCGTAGGCAGCTAAGGTGGCTTCCAGTTTCTCCTTATCCACCTCTACCCACTTGCCCTTAATGAAGTGTAAGCCAGCTGTCTCCGCTAAAATTGCCTTCAATTCTTCTGGTGTAATTCTCTCCTCACCAAGATAGAGCTCTGGGTTGAACTGCAGCAAACTGTCCATTCCGACCTGAGCCGGCTTCTGATCCCCCATGCTTAGTTTGAGAGACAGGGAATTGCTGCGCTTTTTCCACCAGTCTGGAATCCTGCAAAGAATGCCGCATTCTTCGTAAAGAGGTACTTCCCTGAGAAAGCTGTAGGCCTCGTCACTGGTGAACTTCAGGGGTCTAAACAGCTCTCCGCTTTCTACAAGTTCCGATAAGAATCCACTTCGATCCGCCGCCGAACTCACTGTGGAAAGTAGTTTTAAGAGGAGATCATCCTGCCCTCGATATTCGAGCAAAGCATTTTGCAGCGGCATGTGAGAAGCCCTCTTGTTCTTGAGGTCCCCGGCCGAGTATGTGGCTAGAAATGCGAAAGGAAAGCTTTCATCGCCTTTGTTTTCAACGAGATGGAAGAACACGCGTCCAAAAACCGAAACCTTAGCATTACGCTCACGCAAATAGTCCGACACAGTTCCTGGGTAAACTGCAATTCCTTGGGCAAAGCCCGCTCTTAGGCGCGGGAAAATACCCTGCAGCCAATCCTCACTGATACACTCGGCTCCAAGAGCGAAGGGAACATTGGCCAACAATACTCGCAGATCGTCGTCGCTGGGGATAATCAGAGTATCTTCCCTGGTATACTCCACGCCCGCCGTCTTGGCCACACGTACTATAAATCGCCTGGCCACTTGGCCCAAAAAGGCTATGGACCGGTGGGCCTGCTCCTCAAGACCTTCCATAAAACCCAAGGAAAAGAGGCAGGTATCTGGATCCTCACGGTACAGTCTGTAGATCTCCCGCTCCTTGTTAATCACAGTATCTGATCGCTTTTTCGTCACTGGATCAAAATCTAGGGTAAAGCCGTCTTCTCGAAAGATGGCAATGAGTTGTAGGTTCGAATCTGGTGTCTTCATTGTTCCCCCCTGACAGTTCCTGCAGGCTTAGCTGCCTTCTACCATAAGGGATATTCCATAGAGTTCGGGTTTGACCTGCCACGATGAATCCAGTATGAAAAGGAAACTTTGGGGAAAAGGCGTAGACAGGATTTTCAAGACGAGGTATCAGCTGCCGCTTATGGTATCGCAGCTTGATCAAGAGTGGGTACGGTCCTTTTCGTGTTACGGATTGATCAAATCCGATAGACCCAGCAATGCAGGATTCAAGCGTTTTTGAACGAATAGTAAGAATATGTTGAGTCTTTTTACCAAATCTAATGAGGAAGACGGAGGCGAATCACGTGGTTCCCATTACGGATGTCTATAGCGAAATGCTCTCTACGTTTTTTCGGAGTCGGATAACGGCTGAGTCATCCATTGTTTTCTTCCAAGGATTTTCTGCAGACTTCTATGCCACACTGTCCGCTGGACCGGTTAAACATTTCCGTGGATTGAGATTTGACTCATTAATTGATCCAGCTACCATCGATTCGGGACAACTGGTGCAGAGTTTTATCAGTTCATCAGGATGTGTGTGGGGCTTCTACGAAGAGCTGGTTGCCCTGGCCAACGAGTTGGTGAACTTCGGGATCGGCAATAAAAAAGTGTATGTTGTCAAAAACAACCTTTATGACACGTTTTTTCCGTTGCCAGTCTCTTGCGATCGTACTACTCTCTACCAGCTGTACGGAAATGACTCAGCCGATATTGAGGGGCACAATCTGACCACATTTTATTCCGACTACAAGGAGATAGATGGAGTTGATTACTTTGCCTATGTTAATAAACATTACCCAATAGATATCACCGTAAAGGCGGTAGAAATGCAATTCTTTGAACCCATAGTCAGTAACGCCCTATTCGAAAAAACAATGAGGCACATCCCAGTTACCGTCGGTGAGCTGCCAGCTCTAAAAATAGAACTATGTGAGGGTCATTTGGCCAAAGCGCATTATTTCGTAAAGACCCATAACGACGACCTACAGCCAGAGATCGAGGCGCTGAACTCTCTGGCAGTTCACTTTGGGAGTGTCTTTTCCTTGGATCAGGCGGCTCGAAGCCAAGATCAAGAGTACGCCAATGCTCACGTTGATTTATTGAAAACGTACTGGGGACATGAGGCGGAGTTCTACTCTAGGTTATTTTACAAAGAACCAGCATACCACAATGAGACTTACGAGCTCTCCCAAGGCGTTTTGGTGTCCAACGTGATCTCCCAGTGCGAAAAAGCACTAGAGTCAAGTTGCGGAGAATATTCAGATGTCATTATTACCGCCCCAACGGGTGCCGGAAAGTCTCTGTTCTTTCAGTTGCCGGGCATCTATTTACACGAACGTCATAACGCCTTGACTATAGTTGTCTGCCCGTTGCTCGCGTTGATGAAAGACCAGATCCAAGAGTTGCACGAGAGAGGAATACATTTTGCTACCTATATTAATTCGGAGATATCCTATGAACAGCGGCAAGAACGTCTGAATGGAATTGCAGACGGTCAGTATTCTATCGTTTACTTGTCCCCAGAGCTATTGTTATCTTACGACTTGAATAGTCTAATCGGCGATCGGACTATTGGGTTGTTCGTAATTGACGAGGCACACTTGGTCACATCATGGGGACGAGACTTTCGGGTCGACTATTGGTTTTTAGGTGATTACTTAGAACGCGTAAGGCGAGGAAGCTACTTTGGCCAAGGTAAAAAAGCCAGACCATTTCCCGTGCTGTGCCTTACCGCTACGGCAGTTTATGGAGGACGCGATGATGTCTTGCAGGATCTGCAGCGCAGTCTTAACCTAAACTGCTCAGCAGAGAACGTGTTTGTTGGCTATGTTAAAAGAGACAACATCGGGTTTCATATCAATGTCTTGAACAGAACGCCGCAGAAATCAGAGAAAGAAGTAAAGGTGACTCGCACTTGTCAAAGAATTGAACAATTTATTTCCAATCAAGAAAAGACGATAGTTTACTTTCCTTATGTTTCGCAAATCCAGGACGTCCGACGGGAGTTGACTGCCAACTATCCCCAGACGAACGAGTTTGTGCATCAATATAGCGGCAGCGGTATGCACAGCGCGGAAAAAAACGAGGCATATAACAATTTTAGAGAAGGGGACGCATCAGTGATGCTCGCCACCAAAGCTTTTGGCATGGGCATCAATATTCCCGATGTGGTCAATGTCTATCACTTTGCCCCAACCGGAACGCTGGCAGATTATGTACAGGAGATCGGCCGAGCTGCCCGCAAGACAGACCGAGGTAACGCAATCGTTGACTACCTGCCCAACGACATGCGCTATGCCAAGACATTATGGGGCCTTTCTGGTCTCAGGCATTACCAAATAAAGGCGATCATGAAAAAGCTTTACGATCTTTACCAGACGAAACAAAGCCGACATCTCCTATTTTCATCGGATACTTTCAGCCACTTATTTGAGCCCAAGGACCTTGATATGAAAGTCAAGAGTGGGCTGATGCTCTTGAGTGCGGATTTGTTAGAGACTTATCACTTCAGAGTCATCAATGTGCGCCCGAAAAATCTCTTCTCTTCACACTACATTGTGGTGCCGAATGATGTTGAAGCACTGTTTATGCAAGAGTATGGAGCGTATTGCACGAGAATGATTGATGATAAACCCAAGGTGACACCAGGTTACGGCTACCAGAGTACTGTTGTTACAACGAATATGGGCAATGTTTTTGAGATTGACTTGGCTCGGGTATGGGAAGAGAAGTTTGAGGAGCTGACCTTCGCGAAGTTCAAGTATCACTTTTTTAACGGCGGCTTATTCACCTTTGGCGCCGACAGGGTTGTACCACGGATCAAACTAATCATAACTTATGATCAAGGTTACGAATCCTCCGCCCACAATTTGTTAGAGGTAGCGAAGGCACTGCAAAAAGCCTTCGGTGACTTACGTCGCGCATATGGAGGTAAGCAATTTGACTTTTCAGCCTTTGCCAACGCTTTTCGGGGACACTACCCGAAGAAAATCCGTCGAGAATACTTATCTCTCCTATTGGATGTCTTCTGTTATGAAGGAACAGATATTTACGAAATTCCGACCGCCCAATGGAAGTTCATTGAGCGGCGCAAAGGAGAAAGCAACAGGAACTATGCAGAGAATGTATACTGTATGCGCACAGCGAAATTCGGTTACATTGAGCGCAATATACAACGATACATGCGTATGGCGGCACCGAATGATGCCTCCGGCAATCGCTTTATCACATACTTGTGTGTTCCCAAGCGAGGCCAAACCTATAGTGAGTATCAACTGGTGGCTTGTCTTTTGGAGTTGTTTGGATTTGCCACGTATGATCTAGTCGGTGGCCGCAATCCCCAGATTTTTGTCAGGATTAACGACCCACTGAAACTGGCGAGAATATCATCCGCTAAGAGCGAGTATCGCAACCGCTTCTTGACAGATATAGAGCAACGCCATAAGAGAGCTGCAGCGATTGTTGACAGCTTTATGACCGCCAAGCTTGACGATCAAGCAAGATGGTCTTTGATAGAGAACTACTTTTTGGGTTTTGACAATTTGGTCGACAGTCAGCTAGGAGTTATCGAGGCGGCACCCTCACGAGATGCCTAGAGAGGGTAGGAGAGAAGTTGACAGCCCAGACTAATGTGCTGCGTGGGTTCTGCGGTCTGCTAGAACCGTGTTGGCATGAAGTTGGGTATGGAGATGGGATATCCCTTTTGGGGTCAAACCCTAGACCGATAGGCTCCATCTATCCTGCCTTATTTCTTCACATATGGTAGCATGAAACCTGTCTGGGCCACATAATCTTCCCACTCGCCCCCAAACCTTCTTGCTAGAGCCTTCTCTTCAAACTTTGCACGATACATTTCACTAGGGAGAAACAGTAGAAACACTCCAATTAATCCAGGCCAACTTCTCGAAGCAATAGGCAGCCCAGCTAAAGCGATAGTCATTCCGAGATAAACTGGATGACGAACAAACCTGTACGGTCCACTCTTGACTAATACATCTAGCCTAGGCTCAACCTCTCCAAAAAACGCCTCTTTGATATGCATAGCAGACCAGATTACAAGGGAAGTTCCCACAAGCACCACAACGATCCCGAGAGACTTGGCAACCTCGATGCGAATCGGAACCCTGATTTCCACTAAGAGACTGATCAGAAAAACCCCGATCCCTGCTAGTGCAGTAAGAGTCGACGGTAAAAATCCATTCTTGCTTTGGCTCATTTTGACCCCCCAAACAATTGCACTTCAGCTTTCTGTCGAGCGATAAGCCACTGTTTATGGTATGTGTACCCACAGCGTGACCAAAGTCCACTGTTGATGGGTTTTTCTTCCACACGAATTGCAGTTCTCCTCCAAACAAAGCCACCACCGCTTACTTCGCCTCTTCGGCAACATATAGGCTTGGGCAGCAATCCGAGTCGTGAGATATCAAGTGAGAGAACGGCAACCCAAGATGGCGCATTTGTCTTTAGCTAGGCGCTTTGCAGTAATCTTCGGGAAATCCACAAGGACAAGCGGATCTTCTCAATTTGCAGGAGGATTAGCCAAATGGTCATGGCGCGCTACAGCATTCGTTGATGCCAATAGAGCAACAGCAGCTTAAAGACGAGGCAAGTAATCCTTGCAGTCACCTTCCCAAGATTCTAATAAGAAACGAGATACCGTGAATGGTGGCGAGCACTAGCGCGCCTAGTTCCACCTGCCAGTGGATTTTGCGCCACTTCCGATCAACTTTCTTCTTGGCCCGTGAAATCGCGTAATACCCGAACAAGACTCCAGCAATGGCCACCAGTCCCACCCACCCCAAGGGTGGACGTGATTGGCCAAAATGGGTAAGATTGACCCACACAGCGTGGGCAGCAAGGGATAACGCCCCCGCGCTGCCTAGCAGAGGATGGTGGCGGCGCAGATGAATCATGTTTTTTCGTTTAGCCAAAAACATGACCACCCCTGCGGCATAGAGCAGGGCAAGTCCTAAAATCCCAAACCAAGCAAAGTTAGGCACACTGATTCCTCCCAGATTGTGATGGTACAACATATTCATGGCGAGAGAGAGCTATTCCTACCACTTCTGGTGCCAGCACTTAGCCGTACAGAAAGCGCAATAAGTAAGCTGGAATCATCGTCTTTTCATCACTGCTTGAATAAAACCCCTTGGCGAAATGGACCCAGAAAGTGAGACACGGTTTTTGACATGATCAGCTGCACCGTTTCACCAACAGTGATCAACAAAAAAAGACCTCCTCAGAGGTCTTTTCCTTCAAAAGGCCCAAGCTGGCGTTACAGAGGGCCAT
>Ga0265293_10013747_pt1 | contig 10430 bp, 15 predicted proteins | sample Munlanlewell138R_FD_192505 | JGI IMG/M metagenome (GOLD analysis project Ga0265293, IMG submission 192505) | Leachate microbial communities from a municipal landfill in Southern Ontario, Canada - Leachate well 138R | ecosystem: Engineered > Solid waste > Landfill > Unclassified | place: Canada... | reverse complement strand
TGACAATGAGAAACCTTGATAATGCATATACAAATTTTTTCAGGGGTCAAGGGTTTCCAAAGTTTAAAAATAAACACACCAAACAATCATTTCAACTCCCTCAAGGAGTTAAACTAAGTGAAAATAAGAAACAAATTTTCATTCCAAAACTTAAAATGGTTGATATTGATTATCATCGAGAATTTAAAGGTGAAATAAAAACTATAACAGTATCTAAATCAGTGACTAATAAATATTATATTTCAATTTTAGTAGACAATAAAAAACCTTTACCTGAAAAGAAACCAATAAAACTAGAAACAACCGTTGGTATTGATTTGGGAATCAAAGATTTAGTAATAACTTCAGATGGAAAGAAATTCGAGAACCAAGATTTCTTTAAATCTAATTTAAGGTTGATAAGGATCGAGCAGCGTTCTTTAGCAAGAAAACAAAAAGGATCAAACCACTACAAAAAACAGAAACTAAAAGTTGCACTTTTACATGAACACATTAAAAACCAAAGACTTGACTATCTACATAAAATAAGTAAGTTTTTAGTAGATAATTATGACACAATTTGTATTGAAAATCTTGGTGTATCTAATATGTTGAAAAATAAAAATTTAAGTCGTGCAATTGGTGATATGGGTTGGTTTAAATTTAAATCTTTTCTAGAATATAAATGTGAATGGTATGGTAAAAACCTTTCAATCATTGGTAGGTTTGATCCATCTAGTAAAACATGTTCAAATTGTGGTTCAATAAATAAAAATTTAAAATTAAATGATAGAAATTGGATATGTCGAGTATGTGATTATCAACATGATAGAGATGTAAATGCTGCAATAAATATAAGAAATTTTGGGTTGAGGAACCAGCCCAGCGTCACTCAAAGTGAATGGTTGCATTGTGCTTGTGACGTAGAAACACAACAGTCTTTAGCTGGTGTGTAGTTCATATGCATTAGAAGATAATTATATTTCAGGTACATCTGGGTGTGAAAAAAAATTGGATTTTTTTAATTATGAAATATATGGTAACTGTGGTGGTTGGGATCATAAAGATAAATCAGAACTAAGGAAATTAAAAATTAAAAAATTAATAGGATGAAACAAATAACATTATGGATATGTAGTTATTGTGATACAACATCACGAGATAAATCTTATATGGAAAAACATGAATTAGAATGTAAATATAACCCAAGTAATAAAAGATGTCATTCGTGTAATCATTTTGTTGAACCAAATTTTAATATAGGTGCATTGGCATGTGGTAATTATAGTAGAAACAGGAGAATGAATCCATATTTTTATGACAATTCTGGTAAAGTTTGTAATGAATGGACACCAAATAGTTTAATATTAATAAGGGAGTTAAAAATTAAAAGATTAAAGATATTAAAAAATAAAACAAAAAAGAATGGGAAAATGTGGTTTTAAAGTTGTTTGTTTATATCCTGAAATAGAGGAATCTTGTACAAAACGTTTAAAAAAATATCATACCTATACAGTAATAAAGAACATTATGGTGGACTTAATAACAAAGGACAATATTATATTAATAATATTTGGTTTAGTAAATTGTGTTTTGTATCTTTGTACGAATTAAGAAAAGATAAAATTGAACATCTAAAAACTAAAATATGTTTATCTATAAAATAAATCAGAAATTAACCGATAATGGATTCTATAAGATACCAAAACAGTGTCTTAATGCTGAATTTTATAGATTTGAAGAAATGTTAAAAACCGATGATAAAAAACTTATAAAATCGGCATTAGTAAACTGGTTTTATGATAAATATAAAATGGATTTTGTAGTTGCACTAAATGGTATGGATTGTATTTATTTATCAACTGATTATCAAACCGATGAATTATATTTTATTAATTATGATGTATATAATGGTTATTTAATACACCATAAAAATTATGAAGAATATTTAAATTGTAATTTTATGGTGGATAGAGCTTTAAAAATTGATAAAGTTTTAAATCGTGATTAATAATATACTATATGATATTTTTATAAAAAAATCTATAACTGATGTTGATATTAAAAATCATATTTTTTTATCTACTGATGGTACAAATTTTCATAAATATGGTGATTTTTATACTATAATAGAGTTTAATTATAATAAATTAGTTTATATAATTGATTATAAATTAAAAGATGAATTAATGAATGAATTAAGTCCTAATGAATATGTTATCGAATTAGGAACTAATATACAAAAAGAAATAATAATTTTTGATGAATTATATCAAGATGATATTAAAACTATAATATGTCATCATATGGATGATTTTATTTCGGTTTATTTAAGTGATGGTGAAAATTCACACCATATAGATGGACCATCTGTTTATTATTATGAACTAGTAAATAAATCTTTTAGACTAATAAAACAAGAATATTATATAAGAGGTAAAAAATTTGAAAGTGAATTACAATTTAATAGATATAAAAAATTAAAAAAATTAAAAAATGGGAGGAAATAATTCATTCCCATTCCCATTTAAATCCTTGTGTAGTTTTTAATTCACCATTACAACACCTATATATTGTTTTAGTTAAAAATCCCTTCACCTTCAATTCTTTTGGTGTAAAAATACCTAATAAATTATTTTTTAAATCATACATTTTAATATTTTTATTTTTCAATAAATTGGAACCTTTTGACATTTTATTTTCATATTTATCAATTTTACTTAAAATATTTCCATTTTTAAAAAACCACATAAAATTATTAAATTTAAAATATAATATGTTATTATTATTATTATTTCGACAACATTTTAATACAGCACCACTACTATAACCTGATTTACTTATTTCACTGGACGAATCCCATATTTTAATAAAATTACCATCTAAATCATATTGTAATATGGGTTTGTATTTATCTATTATGTTTATTATATCAGTAATTTTTTCATTATTATAATATTTCCAAAAATAATTATCTAATTTTCTATGTCCTTTACTTTTACATACCCTATGTAAATTATTTGTTAAAATGTATGGATATTGGATAGATATATCAACTATATTATCCCATATTTTTAAAATTTTACCTTCGTTATTATACTGCACAATTTTACTTGTATTTCTTATCATATTAATTCTTTTATCTTTTGTATATAATGTACCGGATATACCATCACCCCCATCAGTTAAATTAGATAATGTACCTGTTCCTTTATCTAATCTACCTATAATATTTATTAGTATTTTTTCTAATCTAAATGCACTATGTTCTGTTATATTGTCATATAATTTAATAATTATTGGTTTTTTATTATTCTTAATAATATCATTTATAATATTTTGTTTATATCTATTTATTCTTCTTTTATTAATTTTTAAATGTTCCAAATATCTATTACCTTTACCTTTACCAATATAAAAAGGTTCATAATTAAAATTAAATTTACCAAAATTATATTTTCCACTTTTTAATGGATTTAAATAAACATATGTATAAAATTCAAACATTTTTTATTTTTATATATAAAAAACTTTAATTAATAATTTGATAGGTAAATTAAAATTATTATATTTGTGAAAATAAAATATTGACACATATGGGAGGAAATGCACTTAAACACACAATCACAGAACGCAAGACAACTGAAGAGTTTAACAGAATTGCAAATGAAATTATTCGAATTCTTAAAAAAGAATTGAGGACAGATATTCATATCGTTGAATGTTATCGTAAAAAACAAACACATGGAGATATGGATGTTCTTATTAAAATTGATCATGATCTACATAACCGTAATATTAATTTGGTGAATTTTATTAAAGAATACTTTAGTCCTAATGAAATTTATAACAATAATGGAGTTATATCATTTGATGTTGATCAATTTCAAATTGATTTTATTCCAGTCAAAGAAAGTCATTGGGAAGGAACTAAAGTGTGGACATCATTCGATCCAACTGGAAATCTAATGGGTAAAATTGCACACAAATTTGGATTAAAATATGCACCAGAAGGTCTATTATATCCATTTAGAAATTTTAATGGGAGATTATCACAAAATATATTTATTTCTGATGATAATTATAAAATCTTCGAATTCTTAGGATTTGATTATAATAGATATCTTAAAGGATTTGATACACTAGAAGAAATATTTGATTATGTTATTAATTCTAAATATTTTGATAGTGATATGTTTGATCTAAAAAATCTTAACCAAAAGGATAGAAAGAGAAACCGTAAAAGAAAAACATATAACCAATTTATTGAGTATATTAAAGTTAATAACATCAATAAAAAGTATGAATTTAAACACAAATATGAATATATTGTGGATATTGATAAATTCTTTACTGAATCTAAATTAATTCAAAAGTTAGAAGAATTAAAAATAAAGGATAGTATTAATCAAGAATCCAATAAGAAATTTAATGGTAGATTGGTTATGGAAAAATATCCTGATTTAAAAGGAAAAGAATTAGGTAATTTAATGTCAAACTTTATGAAAAGTTTTGATGATTTTAAAGAATATACTATTAATCATACTTCAGAACAAATCATGGAACAATTTGATGAATTTTATTATTATGGGTATAAAAAAGGGGATTAAATCCCCTTTTTTAATTTATTATTTTATTAATATCTAATACCATCATCAATTTATTATCTATTTCTATAATACCACCAATGTAATAGTTATCCATTTTATTTACAATGTTATTCGTATCTATATCAATAACCGATAAAACATCATCAACTATTATTGCAATATCTTTATTATTTTTTAATTTAACTATAATTGTATTTGATTTCGAATTATTATCATTTAAATTTAATATTTTGTGAATATCAAATAGTAGTATTGGTTTTCCTCTAAAATTAATCATCCCTATTATATCATTACTTAAACCAGGAACTTTATTAATATTTGGATAATTATCTATATTAATAACATAATTTGTATCCAACAAATATAAATTATCATTAATTTTTAAACTTAGATATGTCTTTTTCATTTTTTTAATTTAATTAATTTGTCACACATTATATATTCTTCTATCTCTATATAATATGATAAAACATCATCGAAAAATTCATTATGATTAAAACAAGGATGTTTATCATTGAATATTTCTTTACCGTGTATAATATTATTTAATTTTTCTTTGTATATTTCTATATCATTACAATCTAAGTTTTTATTTATATTTTCATTTTTTATATTTTCTGATATATTTTCATTATCATTTTCTATTAAAGATTTTTCCCAATTTTTAATTTCATATAATTTTTCTTTAAATGACATATTATCTTTATATTTAGATATAAAGTTTAATATATTATTCTGTAATTCTAAATTATCTTTATTTTCTAATATAATATTTTTACTTAAATTATGTCTATTTGATATGTTATAACCTCTTTGATTTGTACTTTTTTCATTTTTAATAATATCTTTAACATTTTTATTATTTTCTTTAATTATTTCTAAATTAGATTTAAACCTAATTCTTAATACATCTATTGTGTCTTTTAATATATTTAATATACTATTCATTTTTATCGTTTTTAATATTTTTTATCATTTTTTTAACTTTGTTTCCTCTTATTAAAATATTCCAATCTTCTTCTGTTAATAAACCACCATTTATGTAATATTTAAAATTATCTGTCATATTACCATCATCATCTAATTTTACCCAAGCTGGTCCTGTCATATTATGTAATTTCCCACTTATTCTATATTCTATTCTATCTTTAAATCTTATTTTTTGTTTTAAATTTACAATATCATCAAATAACCATTCGTATTTATTATCCATATTACCCATTAATAATTTTTTAATTTATTAGAATTATCATTTATATATTTTTTTAAAAAGGAAAAAAAGATATTTTTGATAATTTAATTAATAATTCATTATAATAATTTCTTGTGATTTTTTTTCATTTTTAATTTTTGCTACTTTTTCATAGTTACATTTTAATATTTTATATCTATAATTGTCTTGTATCAATTTATCAATTAATTCCCATCTTTTACCATTTTTATGCTCACCTAATATACCAGATAACATAAAAGATGCTCCATTTTTATCTAACATTTTACAATAATTATATAATAATAAATCATCTTCATTTTTCCATAATCCAGAATATCCTGCTTCTGTTCCGGTATATGGACTATCAATATAAACCATAATATCCTTATAATTATTAAATCTAACATCATTAAAATGTTTAGAAGTAAAAATTAATTTATCTTTATGTGGTCTTACATGATTAACAAATTCTTCTATCTTCTTTTTAGTATTATTGTTATAACTTCTTTTTCCCCACGTTTGATTAAATTCGCCTTTTTTATTAAATCTAGATAAATTATTAGTACAAGATAACATTAATGCCCATAATTTAGCAGGTGTTGGTTCTATATTATAACTTTTTCTTAAATTTAAGTATTCATCTTTATTTTCTTTATTTGGTGATAATTTGATCATTTCTTTAATTATATCATCACTTTCAATAATCCCTTTATGAATACCTATTATATCTGATACTATGTCATTGATAAGTAATTTATCATATTTATCAACTAAATTGGCACCAACAACAAATGATCCAGCAAATAAATCAACAAAATATGATTTATTATAATCCATTTCTGGTAGTATCTGTTCTAATAATTTGAACTTGCTACCAGTATAATTCATTACGCCGTTTATATACATTAAAATTGAATATTTTTAATTATTGCCCCAATAAATTCATTAATCCATTTTCCTATTATATCACCACTTAATTCAGGGAAAAATATAATAAATGATAATAACATTAATAATGTAATTTTAAATTTGAATTTTTTAATAAAAGACAAAAAAGAAATAAAATATTTATTTTTATTATTTTTATTATGATATGTTTTAATTCTAATATCTTCCATATTTTAAGTTTAATTTTAATTTATATATCTATTAACATAAAATGTTTTTATCCATTTTTCAAAATATATATATACTACTAATAATATAATATAATAATATGATTAAGTTATACGGTATAAAGAACATAAAAGTATTAAAAAACGAACAATTTGATATATCAATTCATTTAGATATACAAACAGGAATAACTTATACTATTAAATGGTTTGATGATAAAGATTTAGATAACCTAATAGGAATAGGTAAAAATATTACACTTACATCATCATCATTTCAAGACGGGGATGAGTTATATGTAAATGTATACTCCGATACAAACGAACAATTAGTGAATAAACCATTTATTATAACTATCAATATAATTGATGAATACTACTATATTAATGAACGTTACCACGATAATAAAAATATTGATATAGATTCTATGTATTTTAAATTTCATAAAGCATTTTCTGGTATTTGTTATATGTATATAAGAGATGTCGATAATATTTATGAACAAAATATATTAGTTTCAGATAAATCATTAACTGGTGCATATAATGCATATAATGAATTTGATATTATAGAAGAATACTTTTCTAATGTCCATGAAGCAGAGGTAGCAATAGATAAAAATATAAATATATCATTACCACAAAATGTATTAGATGGGTCAATAATGAGAAAAGGCACTCGTGTATTATTATTTAAACAAAATGATATTACTGAAAATGGAGTTTATCAAATCGATGAAAATAATATGTTAATAAAAACAAACGAATTAGATACTATCGATAAATTATTCAGATATAAAATTCATATAAATTCTGGTAAATACCTAGATGATGAATTTCACGTAATTGGATATTATAAAAATAATTAAAAAACATGTATATACCAATATTTCAAATAAGTGATTCTTATATAGTTAAAAATAAATTAGATTATAATTCATCAAATAGTATAGAATTATCATCAGAACCATATAGAATATTATTCACTGATTATGACTTAGCAAGAAAAGTACAAAGTAAAAATGCTGAAAATTATGATTCTGTTTTATTAACTGATGATTTATCTAGTATATCAGAATTAAAATTAAACCACATTAAAAGTGAATATATTATAAGATTATCTGAAGATGTTATATTTAATAATACATCAAATTCTACAAATATAATTTATAATAATGATAATTGTGAATATATTGTAGATGATATATCAAAATATAATATAGGTGATAACATTGAAATATCATATTATATAAATGAAATAAAATCAATAAATATTAATTATAGACATAATGGTTATGCGGGAGAAATGTGGTATGTATCAGGAACAACCATAAATAATAGATATATTGATGTTATTGATAATGCAACAGTATATATGACATCAAACGATAAATACGTTACACAATATGAATATAGTGGTACAACAACACAAAATAATCAATTATTATCATTAAATAGAATAAAATACCACGATACTCCTATTATTAGATTAAAAACAACGGTAATAGGTAAGGATGGGAATAAAATAACAGTTACTAATAATTTAGAAAAATATATTTATAAAAATTTAACAATACCATATTATAATATAATGTATCAAATAGTCAATTTAAATACGTCATCAAAAAATTATCTAAGTTTATGTAATAAAATTAAAAAATCCCCATTCGGTGATAATTTTAAATGTAGGTTAAAAAATTTAAATCAAGAATTAGAAATAATACCAATTAAAAATATTAAAAATATTTATTTTGATTATAATTTATTTGAAATTGAATTAGGTACAAATACATATAATTTTAGTACAGAATGTTTATATAATAATTATAATTTAAAAGATTTTTTATCTCAATTTGGTTATAGTGGTAATACATCTATTTATAATGATTTTAATGCTAATATAGTACCATTTACATATAATGGAATTGACCAACAAATAGAATTAAAATTAGATAATGTCGATGATTTAGAAAATTTTAAAAATTACACATTTATAAATATACATACATCCAATGGTGATTATAAATGTTTATTAATCAACAAAAATGAAGATAGTGTTATAATATTAACACCATTGAATTTAGATAGTAATACAGTAATATCATCAATAAGTAATTTACATACGATTCAAGATATTTCTGATATGTTAAATGAATGTTATTATAATGTATCAGATAATTAATTTTTAAAATTAATATATAAAAATAAAAAATATTATGTATATACCAGAATATAGAAAAATTGATTTAGATACAAGAAAATTAATTTATAAATCTTATTATGAAATAATAAATAATTTGGATATAAATAAGGATATACGTGATGATATAAAAGGAATCTTATATGAAAATCAAAATAAAACATACGTATTAAAAATATATAGACCACAAGAATTAGATGATATTAGATTAACATATTTTCCTATTGAATCAATAAAAATTGGTAAAAATAGCAAAACATCAATTCCATTTAGAATAGATACAGTTAAACCATTTACATTTAATGTTATTGATGGTAATTTATATTCTGATTTAGTTATTGATTCTAATGAGGAAAGTGATAATGTTATTAAATTATAAAAATAAAAAATTCAAGATATGCCAAAGTCAGTTATAGGTTCAAGAATGATTCAAAAATATACTGAAACACCACTTATAATACCAAATTATAATATGGTTAGTGATGATCATACATTAGGTGGAGATATTAATGCAATATACAAAGGTGAAATATTTATAAACATCTCTGATGATAGAGCATGGACAAGAACAGGTGCAGGTACAGATAATAGAATAATAGAGTTTGTATTAACAAATGAAGATGGTAAAATACCAGCTAGATATTTAACAGAAGTATTCCCTGGTGAAGGCACAGTTAAATCTATTTCTGCAGGTACTGGATTAATAGGTGGAACTATAACTAGTTCAGGTACAATATCATTAAGAAGTCCTGAAAACATAACAAAAAATTCATATTCTACACCAGGAACTGGTACATTGGGACACACACATAAATTTGTACCATCTGGTGATAATATGGGTGAGATACAATTAAGAGGTTGGAATAGTGTTTCTAATGATCCGATGTTAGATTCATCTACTGGACTAACATTTTATGAAAATAAATTAAATATTATAGGTGATATAGAAATATCAGGTAATGTTATATTTACTGGTATTGAAAAGGATGTAAAACCTAATATGTTATATTATGATATAAATACCCAAAAAGTATATTATGATACTAGTGAAGGTAATGGATCAATAACTATGATATCAGCAGGTGATGGATTAGATTTTAGTGATATAACAACAGTTGGTGATATAGTATTAGGTACACCATCAGATATAACATCTACAAGTATAAATGAAGTTACTGAAACATCACATACTCATAAATTTATACCACATGGTAGTAATGGTAATATACAATATAAAATGGATGATGATTTAATATCATCTGATAATTTTAAATATTCAGGTGATACGTTATATTTATATAATTTACCAGAGG
>Ga0265293_10013746_pt1 | contig 10431 bp, 10 predicted proteins | sample Munlanlewell138R_FD_192505 | JGI IMG/M metagenome (GOLD analysis project Ga0265293, IMG submission 192505) | Leachate microbial communities from a municipal landfill in Southern Ontario, Canada - Leachate well 138R | ecosystem: Engineered > Solid waste > Landfill > Unclassified | place: Canada... | reverse complement strand
TTTTTCTGTGATCACTTTAATGGCAGACCTAGAGCCTCCACTCAAGGCTTGTCCTTCTTTTAGTTCTCCAGAGATAACACTATACCAGTCTGGATACTTTAAAAGTCCAGGAACTGAAAAAGTGGAAGAAGTAATATTGTACTCCTCTCCAGCTTCTTCTGCAATAACAGCCGCTTCAATACAATCTTTAGCGGGAATGGTAAGGGCTTGCTCGGCAGTATAGATTAAGTTTCCTTCTTGAGATAAAAATCTAGTACTTTTCTGAAGGTTTAAAGGGAGAGAACGGCTGTTGCAAACAGTAATAGTTCCGGTTGCTTTTGCACCTGTTTCGTCAGAACCTGTAGCCTCAAAAGTTTCTTCAAAATCTAGTTTTTCTATAAAATACTCTCCTGGAAGAATGTTGTTTTCAAAGTCAATACTGGTTTCTTTAGCAGATATGTATATTATTTCCTCAAACTCAATGTTTTTTGTTAGAGGGTAAATAGTGATTCTTCCCTTGCCTTCCCAGAAAAAAGCAATGCCAAGTATAATAATGATAAGAATAATGATAAGAGCTAAAACTCTTAAAAGGCTGTTTTTGCCTTCTTCGTCTTTTTTAAAAACTCTTACATTGTTAGTTTTACTTTTAATGGGTGGAATTATGTCTATAATTTTTGTCATAGTTTTAGTTTATTACTGCTCTTATTCTTCGTGTATTAGCACCAGAACTAGATTCTTTTAAAATCTTAAATGTTCCTAGGTTTTCTGAGGATTTTATGTGTGGACCAGCACATATTTCCTTTGAATAAATTTCATTATTATTTTTAATGGTGTAAACATTTACAACTTCTTTGTATTTTTCCTTAAAAAAAGCAAGCGCACCTGTAGCTAAGGCTTTTTCTAAAGGCATTTCCTCCTTAATTACCTTGAACCCGCTTTTAATTCTTTGATTAACAATATCTTCTATTTCTTTAATTTGTTCTTGGCTTAATTTTTTGGTATAAGAAAAATCAAACCTTAATCTTTCGTTATTAATACTTGACCCCATTTGTTGAACGCTTTCTCCTAAAACATCTCTTAGGGCTTGATGCATTAGATGGGTTGCAGTATGGAGCTTAATTTCTTTTTCGCTTGCATTTTTGCCAAACTTTTTTTCTGCTCCTTTGCGTGAGATTTCTTGATGTTTTTTAAGTTCTTCTTTAAACCCTTTTTCATCTATTTCAATTCCTTTTTTGTTTGCTTCCTCTTTAATCATTTCAATGGGAAAGCCAAAGGTTTGATAAAGGAAAAAAGCTTGCCTCGGAGTAATTTCTGTTAGCTTTTCAATTTCTTTTAAACCTTTTTCTAGTGTTCTTGCAAACTTTTGTTTTTCTATATTAAAAATATTAACAATGTTTTCTTGATTTAATTCAGGATAAATATGGTGATACTTTAATATAATTACTTTAATTAAGCGATCTATACTATTTAAGTCTAAATCAATTATTCTTGCGTATCTAATAATTCTTCTTAAAAGTCTTCTTAGGATATAGCCTCTTTCAGTGTTAGAAGGTAAGATGTTCTCTCCAATTAAAAAAGAGGAACCTCTTAAATGATCGGCAATAATTCTATAAGCTATTTTGTCATCTTTGTATTTTAAAGTTGCGTGTTTTTCTATTTCTTTAATGAGATCACTAAAAAGGTCTGTTTCATAAGCTGAGTTTTCTTTATTTAAAATTGCTAAAAGTCTTTCAAAGCCAATGCCTGTATCAATATTAGTTTGTTTTAATTTTTCATATTCTCCTTTTTCATTTTTAAAGTATTCCATAAAAACAAGATTCCATATTTCAACAAACCTTTTACAATAATCACAATTAGGTCCGCAATCTTTACATCCATACTCTTCCCCCCTGTCATAGTGTATTTCAGAGCATGGTCCGCATGGTCCTACATTGGAAACAGGCCCCCAAAAGTTATCTGCTTCTCCAAATTCATGAAAGTGAGTAATTCCGTGTCTTTCCCATATTTCCTTTGCTTCTTCATCTTTAGGGATAAAGGAATTTCCTTTAAAGATAGTGATGTGAAATTTATCTTTAACTAAGCCAAGCTTATTCACTAGAAAATCTAAAGCGTATTTAATGGCACCTTCTTTAAAATAGCCAGCCTGGTCTTGTCCAATAGACCAATTGCCGAGCATTTCAAAAAAAGTTTGATGAGTGTCATCTCCAATCTCTTCAATATCGTCTGTTCTAAAGCATTTTTGACAGGAACATAAGTGTCTTGTTTGGAACTTTTCTAAAACATTTTTTTGAGAAGAAAGATAAGGAGCAAATTGTTGCATTCCTGCTGTGGTAAAAAGAACTGTGTCGTCGTCTGGTATAAGTGAAGAAGAAGCAACGATTTTGTGCCCTTTTTCTTGAAAGTAATTTAAAAACAAACTCCTTAGTTCTTTTGAATCCATATAGTTATAATATAGCTAATTATTGTGTTTTGGTCAATTAAAAACCCTGTGATGTATAATCAACATCAAAGGGTTCTTGTTTCTACTTCTAGTGGACTGTAAATTGCCGCTAAAAATATTAAAACAGCAGGCACAATAAATAGCGTAAAGCTAACAACTAATGCCTGGTAACCGCCTAGAATCCCTGTAGCAAGAAGGACTAACGCTGTCATAATAAGTAATTGCAAACCTGCGTCAAAAACGCTTCCCCTTGAAAAGACTTTGTACGCATATGTTATAAACACAAAGTAGCCAACAAGGAAAACAATGACGATTAAAACAGCTGTCAGTGCTGCAAAAATTGCAGCAATAAATAGTGTAATAAGTTGCATAAAGTTAATTACAAATCCAACTGTGAGTGGCTCTGCCATTTTTCAACCTCCTATGTTAATTATAGCATTTTGAAAAGCTTGAGGCAAATAAAACTAAAAGAATAAGGGTTTAGATATAACAGGGAGAATAAGAATAACAATAACTGAGGCTAAAAGAGCGAGTGCAAAAAAGACCCAGCTTATAACATCAGCTACTGCTTCAACCTTGCCCTGCTTACTTGCGCCTCTAGCAATAAATAGAATTAACTTTTTAATTAAAAGAGATACTCCCCTTGCTATAGCTATGTATCCGCCGAGGTATAAAAGAGATAAAGGGTCTTCAGAAATAAAGATTAAAGTTGGATGCACATCTTTTAAAACTTCAAGGCAAGAATCATTAAAAAGATAAACAAAGGAAAAAAGAAGAGAATAAATAGCATAGGAGCCAAACAGGAAAAGAATCCACTTTAAGATTTCAGTGATGATTAGTCTTTTTTGATAAAAGATTTTCAAAAGCAACTTGTCTATGGCTTGAAATAAATACCAAGTAGAAATGATAAATATTATTATTGCTATAGTTATGAATAAAATTATAATGTTCATTGTTCTAAAAGAAAGGCTTGAATAAACATAGAAAGAGGGACAGTAGTCATACCTATTAATATGAGCTTGATAACAAAGAAAGTCCAGCTTACAATTTCAGCCACTATTTCAGCTTTGCCTTCCTTTTTAATTTTCTTGGCGATAAACAAGATGAGCTTTTTAATTAAAAGGGATATTGTTCTGGCTATTGCTATAGCGGGCATTAAAAGTATGCAGATATATGGGAGGGCTGTGGGGATTATAACAAAATCTAGAAACTCGTATAAGTCTTCTAGGGACAAACTAAGAAGAGAGGAAGGGCCAAAGTAAAAAACAAGAAGGAGAATGTAAAAGCTGGGTACAAAAAGAATCCACTTTAAGATTTCAGTGAGGATTGACTTTTTCTCGCGAAAGAGTCTTAAGATTACTTTGTTTATGCCTTGGAATAAATACCAAGTAGTAATAATAAATAATATTGTGCCTAATATTAGAATTAGAACCAGAACTTCGAAATCCATTTTAATATTTTTTAAGTTTTAATAAAATGCTACTAATAACACCCAAAAGGAAAACAAACAGAAAACGAGATATAGAATGTTGCTACGACTAAAGCAAAGGCAAAAATACCCCAACTTATAACTTCAGCTATTATTTCAGCTTTGCTTTCCTTTTTAATTTTCTTTGCGATAAACAAGATGAGCTTTTTAATTAAGAGAGATATTATTCTTGCTATTCATTTTACTACAAAGCACGCCCCTTCTTCAAAAGGGACGCGCATTTATTACTACTTCCTTTTTTTTGGCTTCTTTCCTTCTATTTTCTCTCTTGCTGTTGCCAAAATCTTGGCTGCCTCGTCTCTTCCTCCAAGTCCAAAGGCAAGACCAAAAGATAATACAAAAGCACCCACAATCCCATATATTATTGCATTAACTATGGCAGGAGCAACATTTAATTGTGACAAAATTGCTAGTGTAGCAACAACATAAATTACCCATTTAGCTAGAGAACCTAAAAAGTTTGCTGAAGCAATGCCAACTTTATCAATAGTGGCTTTAATGATTTTCTCTAAAATGTCTGCTATTACAATAGCAACAACTAAAATCACAATAGCAACAATTAAGTTAGGAACCCAAGTAATGATCTGATTTAAAAGACTACTAAAGTTTTCCCACTTAACAATATCAGAAACTATGATTAAGAAAATAATTACAAAAATCCATTTTGTAATAACTCCAATAAACTGGGATGGTGTAATCTTAAGCTCTGCCTTTCTTAGAGCTTTTTGCCACCCTGTTTTATTGAATATATTATCAAAGCCTACTCTTTTTAAGAGGTTAGCAACAAGCTTTCCAAGTCCAATAGAAATAAACCAGCCAATAACAAAGATTATTATAGCGGTTAAAAACATCGGAAGGAAGCTTGCAATGCTATCCCATGCTTGAGTAAACGCGCCTGAAATAGATGTTTGAACTTCGTATATCATATTTTTAAATTTTATTTATTAATTATCTGACCTTATAATTATTATACTCAAAAAAGAATAATAAGTAAAACAGACTATGTCCTTTTTCTGGACATACAAAAGAAAATGCCAAGCATTGTGAAAATTATGGCAGGGGCGAGGAAAAATGGAACCTCAAGACCAAAGGCTTCAAACATCATAAGAATTCCTAAAAAGCCAATAGAATACATAGCTCCATTTTTAAGGTAAGTATAGCTAACAATTTTATCCATTCCTTTAATGGTTAAATTCCTCACTATAATCGCACCTAATCCATTTCCAATGAGAATAAGGGGAACTGCTGTTGTAAAAGCAAAGGCGCCAATCACTCCATCAATTGAAAAAGAGGCGTCAAGAACTTCTAAATAAAGAACTTTACTCCAATCGCTTAAATTTATTTTCTTTTTAATGAGCTTTTTTTCTGTTTTTTCAGCGTTTTGTTTAAATCCATCTGTTATAAAAAAGAGGGAGATGCCAATTGTGGCTGCAAAAGCGAGTATTGGATCTACTTTAATGGAAAAATAGACAATAGCGGTTGTAAATATTGATGCCCAGGCATAAAACCAAACATTGTGTCTGTAAATGAATTTTTCTAATCTTAGGGCATACTTTTTTTTCTCAAGGAAAAACCAGGAAAGAAAGATTAAAAAAAGATAGGCGCCACCCCCTAAAAGAAGCAGTGGTTTTGATGTTTCAAGGGAGTTAGCAGTGAGCTCACTATCTGTAAAGGGAATGGTGAATATTTCTTGAATACTAAGTGAAGAATTAGCAAGCCAAACAATTAAAAAAGGAAGAAGACCTCTTACAACAAAAACTGCAATGAAGATTCCCCAGGTAAAAAAGAACTTTCTTTGTTTTTTTCCAATTGTTTTTAATATGTTTGCATTGATAACAGCATTGTCAATGCCACATACAGTTTCAAAAGTTAAAAGAGCTAGTATTGTAATTAGAATCTCTATCATATGAGTTTAGCTAGTTCAGCTAATCTAAAAGAATAACCCCATTCATTATCATACCAAGATAAAACTTGAATAAGGTTTTTATTAACTTTGGTCATTGCTTTGTCAACAATGGACGAATGTGTGTTTTGAATAAAATCAGAAGAAACCAAAGGTTTTTCTTCTAAATAGAGGATGCCTTTCATTTCATTTTCCGCATATTTCTTAAACAGTGCATTAACTTCACTTGCGCTAGTTTCTTTTTTAAGTGTGCAAACTAAGTCAATAATAGAGACTGTGGGCGTAGGAACTCTTAGGGCAATTCCATCTAATGAAACAGATGGGATTACTTTGTTTATGGCTTTGGCAGCACCAGTTGTGGTGGGAACAATATTTAAGGTGGCTGCTCTTGCTCTTCTTAAATCTTTATTCATTCCATCAAGTAAGTTTTGGTTTAAAGTATAGGAGTGGATAGTAGTCATAAATCCTTTTTCTATTTTAAATTCGTTTTCTAAGATTTTAACAATAGGGGCTAAGCAATTTGTAGTGCAGGAACCCATATCAATAATGTTTTCTCCTTTGTATTCATCTGCATTAACTCCTAGGATGTAGGAGGGGATGTCAGTTGATTTTGCTGGGGCAGATATGATTACTTTTTTAGCTCCTGCCTTAATATGTTTTTCAGCACCTTCTTTAGTGGTAAAAAAACCTGTGCATTCTAAAACAAGATCAACTCCAAGTTCTTTAAAGGGAAGGTTTAAAGGGTCTTTTTCCTCAAATGTTTTAATTTCCTTGCCATCAATTAAAATATGATTATCTTTAACTTGTACATCCTTATTATATTTCCCATAAAGAGAATCATATTCAAAAATATGGGCAAGAGTCTTAATATCTCCTAAGTCATTTATTAAAACAACATCAAGATCATCTTTAAAATTGTCTAGTATAATTCTAAGACAGCTTCTTCCGATTCTTCCGAAGCCATTGATTGCTATTTTTTTTGTCATATTTATTCACTTAACCCTAATAATTCTATTAACTTTGGGCGGTCAAACCCTTGTACCCAAGTATCATTGAAAACAACAACAGGAACAGACATTTTCCCTGTTTTCTCAATGATTAAATTTTGTATTTCTTCACTGTTTGACGCATCAATTTCTTCATACTCAATATTTCTTCCTTCTAAAAATCTTTTGAGTGTAATACAATATGGACAAATTGAAGTGGTGTATACTTTTATTTTTTGTTTCATAAATCAATTATATTTACTTTTAATAATTTTGTCTAATGTTTGCATAAGACCCTCTCCTTTAATTGTTCCTATGCTTCCTTTTTGCGCTTCTTTTTCAGAAAAGCAGATTGTTTTGTCTTTTTTTCCTCCATAAATTAAGAGAGGAACAGGGTCGCAAGAATGCTCTTTTAATTTTGATGGGGTGGAATGATCTCCTGTAACAATAATTAAAAGATTCTTTATATTTAAAAAGTCTTTAAAGTATTGATCTATTTTCTCTATAAAGGCTTTTTTAGCTTCATATTTTCCATCGTGAGAACAAACATCTGTTCCTTTAATGTGTAAAAATACAAAGTCATATTCTTTTAAAGCTTTTTTGGTTGCCTTGAATTTAGCTTTTAAATCTGTATCTATATCTGCAGTAAAAGAAGGTTTTTCTATAATATCCATTCCAATCATTCTAGCCACTCCTTTGTAAAGACCTCCCCCAGCAACGCAAGCAGGTTTTAACCCATATTTTTCTTTAAAAGGAATGACTTGTTTGAACTTTCCTGCCCCCCTTACAAGTAAATAGTTTGCAGGGAATTCCCTTTTTTTATTAAATTCAAGATTGTCTAGTATGGTATGTGCTTTTTTTAAATACTCATTTAAAAGCTTAGCTGTTCTTTTGTCTCCCTTAACTTTTAAAGGAGGATTGCCTTCTTTTTTAGGGTCATTAGATGTGATATTTGAAGATAAATTAGTTCCTCTTAAAACTAAAACTCCCCTGTGTGCATCTGACTTTTCAAGGTCAAACCTTACTCCCTTAATTTCTATTTTAGAAAGAGCTTGGATAAGTTCACTTGTGTTTTTAATTCTATTTGCTCTTCGATCTACAATTAGGTTATCCTTAAGAGTTGCAAAGTTAACTCTTAAGGCAAGATCACCTTGATTTAAGGGCATATTAATTCCTAGAGCCTCGTAAGGACCTCTTCCTAAAAAAAAGTCTTGATAGCCAAAAAGACCAATGTGCGCTCCCTCTGAAGTGGGATATGTTTCATTTGAAAGCATACAAGGCTGAATTAAACCTGTTTTGCCATTTTTTGCCATATAGTCTAAATTGGGAGTGTTTCCTGCTTCAAGCGGGGTTTTGTTATTTAGTTCCTCAATTCCAAGGTCACCTAAACCATCTAAAATTACAAGTAGGACTTTTTTCATAATTCTTCTTTTATTTTAAGTAGCCTATTATATTTTGAAACTCTTTCGCCTCTTGCTGGCGCACCTGCCTTTATAAAGTCAGCCCCTAGTCCAACTGCAAAGTCTGCTATGAAATCATCTGTTGTCTCTCCTGACCTGTGCGAGACCATTATTTTGTAATTATAGGAGCGTGCTAAATTAACAGCTTCAATCGCTTCTGAAACAGTTCCAATTTGATTTATTTTAACAAGAAGTCCGTTTATAGAGTCGTTGTCGTAAGCTTTTTTAATAGATTTAATGTTTGTTACAGTTAAATCATCTCCTATGATTAAAAGTTCTCCTAGCATTGCTTGATTAAGCATTTTAAATCCTGCAAAGTCATTTTCGTCAAAAGGGTCTTCTATGGACTTAATGGGATAGGTTTTGCATAATTCCTTATAATAATCAACTAACTCTTCTTTACTTAATACATTTCCCTTGCTTAAAATATAGCTATTTCCATTATAAAATTCAGAGGCAGCTACATCTAAGAATATATTTAAATCACTGAAATAGCCAAGTTTTTTAGTGGCTGAGACAATAAGGTCAAGTGCTTGCTCTTCGCTGTTTATTCCATCTCCAAAACCTCCCTCATCTCCAACATTAGCCCCTCCTAAAAGCTCATTTATGGTGTGATAAGTTTCAGCTCCCATCCTTATTTGTTCTTTTAAATTATGCCCTTTAAAGTTAACCATAAATTCCTGAAAAGCTAAATCATTTTTTGCATGAGCTCCGCCATTAATTACATTAAAACAAGGAGAAGGAATGCTAATCTCACTACTAGATATGTTTGCTATGTAATTATATAATGGCTGTTTGTTTGCTAAAGCTCTTGCAGAGGCAAGTGAAACTGCCATAATAGCATTTGCTCCTAATTTATCTTTATTAAGTGAGATTAAAATATCATCAAGTTCTTTTTGAGAAGTAATATTCTTTTCTTTGAGCTCATTTTGTATAATATTTTCAATGTTTGAAATGGCATTTAAAACTCCTCTACCAAAATATCTATTTTCATCATTATCTCTTAATTCAAGGGCTTCCCTTTCTCCAACTGAAGCGCCAGAGGGAACAGAATCTACAAAAACTCCGTCTTCTGTTTCAAGGCTAACTTCAATTGTAGGATACCCTCTTGAATCTAATATTTCTCTTGCTTTTATATTTTTAATTTTCATTTTTTCTTAAATAATTAAAGGCTGATAAACTAGCTACTGCTCCTGAGGCAGCAGCACAGATGATTTGCTTTACTTTTGAATTTATAATGTCTCCCCCCGCATACAATCCCTTTGTTTTGGTCTCCATGTCAGCATTAACAATGATTTCTTTTTTTTCATTTAAATCAACTAGGTCTTTTAAAAACTCTGTTTTAGGAATATAGCCAATTTGAATGAAAACTGCTTTTAAGTTAGTTTCTATTGTTTCTTGATGATGCTTCCATAAAATAGAAGATACAAAATTGTTTCCTTTTATCTCTAAAACCTCAGCGTTAGTATATACTTTAATATTGCTAAGCTTTTTAATCTTTTCTTGGTTTTTAATATCTCCTAAAAGCGCTTTTCCTCTTTCTAAAAGTAAAATGTTTTTAGCAATGCAACTTAAGAAAATAGCAGCCTCAAGTCCTGCATTTCCTCCTCCAATAATGGCTAGGTCTTCTCCCTTATAAAAAGAGGCATCGCAGACTGGACAGTAGCCTACACCTTTTCCTAGAAACTCATTTTCTCCTTTAATGTTTAATTTGCGTGGCTCTCCTCCTGAGGCAACAATTAAGGTTTTGCTTTTAAATGCTTTGCTTATTGTTCTAACTAAAAACAGATTGTTTTCCTTTTTAACTTCTTGTGCTTTATCTTCAATGACTTCAACATTTTCTTGTGCTTTTAAGTGTTCTTCAAACTTTAGGGCAAGCTCAATACCAGATATAGAGGGAAAGCCTGTGTAGTTTTCAATACAAACTGCCTTATTAAAAAGTAGCCCTCCTAAATTATCACTTAAAAGCAATGTTTTTAAGTTGTTCCTAGATGCGTATATGGCAGCAGTTATGCCAGCAGGACCACCACCAATAATAATTAAATCATATGTCATAATTTTTCTTTAGAAATAGTGCTTACAAATGATTTATACCACGAAGTAATGTCTCCACATTCAAGCCAATTCCCTTCTATTTCATAGCCATATATTGCTTTGCCAAGCTCTGCCATCTC
>Ga0265293_10013745_pt1 | contig 10434 bp, 9 predicted proteins | sample Munlanlewell138R_FD_192505 | JGI IMG/M metagenome (GOLD analysis project Ga0265293, IMG submission 192505) | Leachate microbial communities from a municipal landfill in Southern Ontario, Canada - Leachate well 138R | ecosystem: Engineered > Solid waste > Landfill > Unclassified | place: Canada... | reverse complement strand
AAAGGTAGGAAGTACAAAAATAGAGAAGAATACGAGGAAGCTAAGAAAAAGAAGCAGAGAAAGGTAGCTGTGATGGCTACGAAAGATAGGAGTGGTAATATGCTATTCAACTTAACTGGCTTCGACAAAGTAAAACGAGCACAAATAGAGCAAATATTGAATACTAAAATATCCAGCAATAGCGTAATATGTAGCAATCATAATGAAGAATTGAAAAAAACGAAAGTACAAGAACAGAGAAAACTAGAGATAGTAATAGGTAGATCAAAGAAACGAGGCATATACAGCGTATCTACGATAAACAAACATACCAAGACATTTGTAAGCTTGATAAATAAGAAATTCAGAGGGGTAGCGACTAAGTATTTGCAGAGCTACATTATGTGGTATGTGGTAACGCACAAGTATTTGCGAAAAAGATTAATCGAGGACATTGGCAGGATGCTCAACCTCGCATCATCAGACAGGCGGGCGTGGTTTTTATACAGGGACTTGAGAGCTAAGCCAATATTAAATTTAACATAAAAAAATTTTCTCCCATTTCTTCCGTTTCAAAAAATTAGACTTTTTATCCATTAATTTTCTTTTCCCTCTCACATCTGCTCCTGATCTTAGTTTCTTACATACCACCACTTCTTTTTTTAATTATATTAAGTTTTCCTAGCAAGTATAGTTAAAATATTACCAAATATGAATTTCTGCATAAATGTATTTTTTTTGGTGTCTAGGCATTTTCTTTTTATACCTTCAAAGATTTTATTTATTCAGTAGTAGATGATTGCATTTTAATTATTTGCAAAAGTCTTTGAATGTTTTGATCATTCATATAACCAAATTCTATTAGTAGATTTTCTCTTTTGAGAATTTCTTCATTAGTAAATGGTTTGTTAAAAAGATCTAAAACTTTAGTTTTTATTTCTTTCTCATCATTTGCTATTTCACAAATAGGTCCTAGTTCATTATTCTGTACCATCAAATTATTAGCTATTATATATCTACCTAAAAAAATTGCATGAATCAATTTTAATTTAAGTCCAGTTGGCTGTGTAGTATATAATACATTTAGTTGAGCATTTTGAATAAGTTTTTTTATTTTTTCATCTGATAAATTTGTTAATAGAGTAATATTAGGATTTTTTTCTAATTTTTTTTTAAATTTTATCTCATCAGAGCATTTGCCTGCTATTATTAAAGGAATATTTAAATCATTAAACACTTTATCAGATAAAAACTTCGCTGCTATTTTATTTTCGATTACATTGAGATTACCATGAAATAGTGCATAGCTTCCTCGCCCTTCTAATGACATCACTTTATTGAAGGGATGAAATGAGCTGATACATTCAGTATTCTTATTCCATTTTTTTACAATTTTTTGATCTCCTGTTGTTATAGCAGCTACAGCATTGGCCTTACTAATAATAATTTTTTCATAGTTTTTTAACTTTAAAGCTTCTGTATAAAAATAAATTTTTTTTAATTTATTAGATTCACTTTTGGCAAGTAAACGATAGTAGTCTTGTTCTATATTATGTGTCCTAATTATCTTTATCCTATCATCTAATGCGGGATGCGGTAGATAAAATGTAGTATGAATACCCTCAAATAAAATGGGAGCCTTATTATCTAATAAATTTCTTAATAATTTTTTATTATCACGTGTTTTAACAATAAAAGGTTTAATATTAAAAAAATCTTTAATGCTACGATTACGTGGATAATAATAAACTTTTTTACAATACTGTTCTAAAACTGCATTAGGTTTTCTACTGCCATATTCGAAAGCATGTAGATATATTTCTACCCCTTGATCATGCAAATATTTTATTGTATAAAATTCATCAATAGCACCACCATAATCAGGCGGATAGGGAATATCTAAAGTTATAATATTAAGTTTTTGATTCATAAATCTTATTTATATATAACATATTTATCTACAACAAAAGTATATTAAAATTTTGATTTTATGAATTGATTTATTAACGTAAATAATTTTTATTAAAATAATTTTTCATATTTTTGAAAAAAAATATGTGTAAAATTTTAAAATACATTTTCCCATTAATAATTTTTGTAAGTTTATTTTCTTGTTCCACAGATGTCGATCTCATACAAGAGTGGCAGGATATACCTGTGGTATATGCTATTTTAGATGTAAATAAACAAACGCAATATATTAGAATTAATAGAGCTTTTCTAGGAGTGGGTGATGCTTACGAATTAGCACATTCACCTGATAGTATCAATTATGATTATTTGTTAGATGTAACTATGAAAGTTTACGATAAAAACAATAATTTCATAAAAGAATATACATGTGATACTGCTCATTTATGGTATGATTCTGATATTTTTTATAAAGGATATATGCCTATTTATAGATTTAAAGTATCTACACCTTATCAAATAGATTACTATGATACTACCTGGCTAAACCCTGATTATAAATATGAACTAGTGATATATAATTCTAAATATGATAAATTTATAACTTCAACATGCGAGTTAATAGGAGATATTAATATTAATAAACCATATCCGGGACAAACATGGATCGCATTTAATACATCTAGCAAGAATAGTATAGAATGGACTAGTGCTAAAAAAGGTAGACTATATGAAGCTTTATTTCGTTTTCATTATAAAGAAGTAAACAATAATAATCCAAGTGATACAATTTACAAATTTATAGATTGGAATATTGGATCAGCTAAAAGCAATTCATTAAATGGTGGTGAAAATTTATCTATTAGCTATTATAATCAAGGATTTTTTGATAATTTGAAAAATAAAATAACTATTGATAATAATGTGGTCCGTATTATTGGCAAAGTAGAACTAATTATTATTGTAAAAGATGATATTTTAGCTACATATATATCACTGTATAATTCTAGTTCATATTCTATTTCACAATCTAGACCTGTATTTACTAACATAGAAAATGGAATTGGCATTTTAGCTTGTAAACGTACTTTTAAAAGAAATTATTCTTTGAACTCTAGTACTCAGATAATGTTGACAACAAGGGAAGATTTAGTACCACTTAATTTTGTATCACCTACATAATAAAAATGAAAATAAAGACGCCTCTTTTTTTAAAAATTTTAGGTATATTTACTTTAATTGGATCTTCATTAAGGATCATTGCTTCTATATCAGTTTTGATTTCAAAAGAATTAATAAGTTTTTGGTTACAGTTTCCTGGTTTTAGTTTTTTAGAAATTTATTCTAATATTTTTTTTAATAGTTTACTAATTATTTCCTCAGCTTTATCATTTTTAGCTGTTTTATTCATGTGGAGACAAAAAATAATTGGCTTTTATATTTATTTAATGGCCCAATGGGGATTAATTTTAATTAGAATGATTTTTTATAAACCTATATTTATCACATTTTTAGATGAATTGCCTAATATTTTACTCACTATTGTATTTTCGATTTCTTATGCTTACTACATACCATATTTTAAAAGTCTAACAATTGAAGATTAATATCTAGGAAATATCTAATTATATTAATTTGATTTAAAATTCGGTTTTTTCTTTGTATACTAATGCTTATTAAATTAATATAAAACTCTTGAGCTCCCTAGGTAGGACTTGAACCTACGACCCTCTGATTAACAGTCAGATGCTCTAACCAACTGAGCTACTAGGGAATATTTTTATTTTGCAAAATTATAAAATATTTTTTATATGAAAAAATATTTTTATAATTTTTTTATGGTTTTAAATAAAGAAAATAACATTCTTTGATTTTAGTAAATTGTGAAACAGATTTACGTAGTGGAGCTATAGATAAAAATAAATCTCCTGAAGCTTGAACTAATGATAAACTAGGTATCATAGCTCCATTTATATCATTATAACTAAGTATAACATTGCGAATAATATTACCGTCTTTATCGATAGTAGCTAAAGTAATGCATGATTCGTTACCTGATAGTGGCGCTTCTAATATATCATTACCTTCATTATTATTAATATTATCATTAAAAACAAAATAAAAAATATCATTTACTAACCCAAAAGAATATCCTAGCAAAAAAGATAAATTATCATTATTAGTTGTTTGATATTTATTTATTTTTTTACTCCATATTAGTTTCCCTTTATTGTTTATTTTAAATACATATATATCTTGTGCATTATAATTACTAATCACATTTACTCGTTGAGTACCAGTTTGTGGATCATTTAGCATATATTCATCTTGATAATTAAAACGTTTCTCTGCTATTAAATAAATATCTTCATCAATAAAAATGACAGTATCTATTGCAAAAGCCAATTCTTCAATAAATTTTTTTCTTTCATCTATCTCGGCTTTAGTTTTTTTGCCTTTATCTAAAAAATTACTAGAAAGAAAAGTTTTTGTAAGAGGAATACTAGAAAATATCTGAATACTATCAGCTAAAACATCATATTTATAAAAAAGTAAATTATCTATGACTTCATTTTCTAAATCACCTTTAAAGCTAATAATAAAGGTCCCATTTTCAGTAGGATATAAGCGCGGAGATAAGCATTTAACATCCATAATAGATGAGAGCATAATGTTATTTATTTTTTTACCTTCATCAGTTATAGATATTAGCTGATATATATTTTTGTTTAATAAATTATTTAATAAAATAAATGCATTCCCCACATTATCGATTGATATTTGCTGTATCGCTAGATCTTTATCTAAATATTTAAAATCTACGTCTTTTTCCCATAATATATTAAAATCTGTATCTAATGCTGTATATTTCAATTTTTCTCTTTCATACGGATGTCGAGGTATAGGTTGTGATATAAAAAAAATAGTTTTGAATGGATTTATATATACTTCGAAATCACCAGCTAACATCTTATCTCTGGTATCAAATTGATAAAAGGCAAGCTCAGTGTATTCTTGTACCATATTTAGATTTTTACCATCGTATACATTGTACCATAGAGCATTACCTTTTTTATTTCTATCATACAATTTGTAAAAAACATAAAGATTATCATTAATGATAAATGAATTAATGTAATCAATTTGATATGAATATCCACCTACTTTTATTTTGTGTGGTATATCGAGCGATTTATTAATCGACAATTTTTTAGTATCTATTAACTCTACTTTATAATTATCACCTACTTTAGAAAAAAATAAAATATTATTATCTGATAAACTATTAAAATGTATAATCTGCATCATATCTTTCGAAAACGGGTAAGTGCCTCCACTAGAATAAGTTTTATTTTTTTGCGAAAATATATTAATTGAAAATAATATAGTTATAAAAACAAAAATTGGAATTTTTTTATACATAATAAATTAAATTTTACTGCAAAATTAAAGAATTTTTAATAATAAAAATATTCTCTTTTTTTTACTATTTCATTGATATTGAAAATATATTTATAATTTTTTTATTATAAATTTGCATAAAATACAATATTATGAAAAATCAATTAATTTTTATCCTTATGATTTCAATTTTATTATTAGCTAGTTGCAGTAAGCAAACCTCAAAATATCCTTATTTAGATGAAAAAATAGTAACAAATACCATTGATACATTGCTAAATAAACATAGCCATGCTGATAGTATGCGCATCAGAAAGGGAGTAGAGCAAGTAGCTACACTGTGGTACCGAGAAGATGGCTCAGCATTGGATTTTAAAGATTTTTGTATCAATTATTTTATACCTCAAAGCGATGAACTAGAGCAGGCTTTTGATAGATTATGCTTTTATTTTGAATCATTGTACGGTAATAACTTGCAAATATTATTAGATTTTAGAAAAAATATTGATGAAGATACAGGTCCTTTAAATTTCCTAGATGAGATGTTTGGTAGTTATGATCCTTTTGCTCATATAACAGATGATTTTTTCAAAAATAAAATAGCTTTTGTTATCAGATTAAATTTCCCTTATTATACATTAGCAGAAAAAAATAAAGTGGGAATGAATTGGACACCACGTCAATGGGGTTATGCTAGACTGGGTGATATGTTTACATCTCGTATACCTGCTGATCTACAGCAAAAGCTTACTCAAACTTTAGCAAAAGCCGAAACTTATATTGCTACTTACAATATATTCATGGGCAACATAGTAGATGATAATGGTAAAATAATGTTTGATACCTCTGATATATTAATCTCTCACTGGGGATTACGTGATAAATTAAAAACTTTTTATGCTAAAAAAGATGGATTATTATATCAAAAAACTATTTACTCTATTATGAAACGTATAATAGATCAAACTATTCCTATAGAAGTGATCAATAACGATCAATATTTATGGAATCCGATAAATAATATATTATATTCTAATGGAAAAGAAATAGAAGGTAAACAAGAAGAAAATCGAAGATATCAAGTATGGCTAAATAATTTTCAAGCTATCAAAGAGTTAGATCCTTTTTATCCAGAATATAAAAATTACATTGAATTATCATTTGACGGCGTAATGGAGCTATCATTTGACGAAGTAGAAAATCTTTTCACTACTTATTTAGCATCTCCATTATTAAAAGATATTGGTAAATTAATAGAACAGCGCTTAGGTAGACCATTAGAAGCTTTTGATATATGGTATGATGGATTTAAACCGAGAGCTTCAATAGATGAGACCAAATTAAATGCTATCACTAAAGCCAAATTCAAATCTGCAGAAGATTTTGAAAAAGAAATGGCAAATATGCTAATATATTTAGGTTTTCAAAAAGATACAGCAGAATATATTGCTAAATACATAGAAGTAGATCCGGCTAGAGGTTCTGGGCATGCATGGGGTGCTGAATCAAAAAATATGAAAAGTCATCTAAGAACTAGAATAGCTGAAGATGGTATAAACTATTTAGGTTTTAATATTGCTTCTCATGAATTTGGTCATAATGTAGAGCAAACCATTTCATTACATTTTGTAGATAATTATTTCATTCACGGAGTTCCTAATACTGCATTTACAGAGGCGTGTGCCTTTTTATTCCAAGCTAGAGATTTAGATCTATTAGGTATAAAAAATCAAGACCCTTTACAACATTACCTTAATACTCTCGACGTAGCATGGTCTCTATTTGAAATCATAGGTGTGGCCCTAGTAGATATGTATACCTGGCAATGGATATATGAGCATCCTAATGCTACAGCTAATGAACTAAAAGAAACAGTCATTGATAATGCTAAAAATATATGGAATAAATATTATGCCCCAGTATTTGGAATAAAAAATGAACCTATCCTGGCCATCTATAGTCATATGATAAATGATCCTCTATATTTGCCTAATTACCCTATTGGCCATATTATTTCTTTTCAATTAGAAGAATTCCTAAAAGATAAAACTTTTGGTAAAGAAATTATTCGTATCTATAGTATTGGAAGATTGACTCCACAAGTATGGATGCAAAAAGCTATAGGCCAGAATATATCGATAGAACCTTTATTAAATGAAATAAAACTTAGCATAGAAAAAATAAAATGATATTGTAATGATATTATAACAAATAAGTTATATTGATTTTGATAAAAATACTAAAATGAATATTATAGAATTAAAAAAACAACGGAAAGAAAAAAATAAAGCAGATTTCCTAATTCACATTAATCCTAAAAATATAATCACCTTAGAAGCTAAGCTATACAGCAACATAGAAGTATGCGAAAAACAATTTTTCACCTATCAAAATAATTTAGATAAATAATTATGTATTGGAGAGAAATATTATGGCTCATATCCTGGCCACTGATGATATGGATATTGCATCTAATCATCACTAGCGCTATTAATAAATATGAAGATAAGACAGATAATAATAAACCCAAAATAAGTGATTAAAATTTTAATCGCTTACTTTAAAGAATATGAAATGTTTTTTAAGCAATAAAAAAAAATAATTCTCAAACTCAATTTTTATTTTTTTTTAATTGAGACCTGTATTTTTTATAATCAATTTATAAATCTGAACGATATGATTTGCTTCTTTCACGTCATGTACTCTTAATATATCTGCCCCATTTAATAATGCTTGCAAATGAATAGCAGAAGTAGCACACAAGGTGTCTTTAGGACTGAGTTTTAATGGTTTATAAATCATACTTTTTCTAGATAAACCTACCAAAATTGGAACTTGATGCATTGTAAATTCGTATAGATGATTTAGTAATTGGTAATTATGATCTACAGATTTGCCAAAGCCAAAGCCAGGATCTATAATTATATCATTTATACCTGCTTCATGTAAAAAATGTATTCTCTCAGAAAAAAAATAATTAATTTCTTTAACTACATTTTCATAATGAGGGTCTAACTGCATGGTGGCTGGTGTTCCTAACATATGCATAGCTATATATGGGATATGGCTTTCGGCTACATATTGTATGATACTAGGATCCATTAGTCCGCTTGAGATATCATTAATGAAGTCTACTCCTTCGTCTATACCATATTTAGCAGTCTCACTATGATAAGTATCAAGAGATATCAATATATCGGGAAAAGTTTTTCTTAAAATTGGTAAAACTTTATAAAGTCTTTTGCACTCCTCTTTAGCAGTTAGTGGTGTTGATTGTGGACGTGTAGATTCAGCTCCTATGTCTATAATATCTACACCATCATTTATCATCATTTCCACTTTTTGGAGTACTACGTCTACAGAATTCATTCTGCTATTTTCATAATATGAGTCTGGCGTTAGATTTATTATACCCATAATAGCTGGGAATTGTAATTGTATTAATCTGCCTTTGATATTAAATGTAACTTCTTTCATTTTTATTATTTAATTTTACAAAATTAGAAAAATAATTCTGAAATGAGCAAAGGTAATTTCATAGTAATAGAAGGCTTAGATGGTTGTGGTAAATCTACACAAATAGCACTCTTGGCAAAAGCTTTGCAGCAGCGCGAAATAAATACTTATGCAATTCATTTCCCTAGACGTAGTGATGAGGAATCTCCACTATGGGGAAGCATGATTAAAAAATTTTTAGATGGATACTATGGAGACATAGATATAGTACATCCAGAGCTTGTGGCTTTATTATTCGCTGGTGATAGATATAATGCTGCTAAAAAAATAAATGAACAATTGAATAATAATAATTGGGTGCTGTGTGATAGATATGTACTGTCTAATATTGCTTATCAGGGAGCTAAATTACCCGAAGAGCAATGGCCTTCATTTGCAAATTGGATCTTAAAAACTGAATATGAATATTTTAAAATTCCAAAGCCAGATTTACAAATTATTCTTTCTATGCCTTTTAGTTTTATTCAGAAAAATTTAAGATCTAGAAAGCTAAAATTAGAAGATGATATTCACGAACAATCTTTATCTTTTTTAAAAAATGTAGATAAAATGTATAAATGGATTGTTGAAAATATAAATAATGATATTAAATATTTAAATTTCAATGAAGTAAAAGATGTAAGTGATACTCATAAAACTATAATGAGCTTGCTAAATAATTAATTGGTTATATAATGTTTTATATGGACTAAAGATTAAAAAAAGAGTAATTATACAAGAAATTCGTTAATATTGGTTTTTTTATTGAACAGTTAAATATCAACTACTAAGTTCTCTGAGAATACACAAAGAACGCAGAAAAGGATGGAATTAAAAGGGCTACAAATAGCTCTGTGTAATAAAAAAAATAACCTAAATAATTAAAAAATAGTTATTTTTTTGTAACAATCTATAATTTGATTACCCAAATTATAACCTAAGATATGTGGGAGTGGAGAATTGGAAACTTGAAAACTAATCAGTCGGAAAACTAATATATGTTAAAATCAACATATGTTATATTTACTAACTCCCTATACCGATACCACGCCCATCTGTCCGAGGATGCGAGGTTGAGTATCCGCCCAGTATTGCTTACAGTCACGCCTGTAAGGTATTTACCCATCACTACATACCACATAATGTAGTTTTGCAGGTATTTGGTAGCTACACCCCTAAATTTGAAATATATCCAATTCGTGAATTCACTAGCCTTTTTCTTGACAGTACTTAGGCTATATATACCTCGCTTTTGCCTATGGCTGGTTACTATTTCTTTGTGCTTGATTACATTCCTTCTAACCTTTTTGAATGCTTTTTTATTACTGCTACACATGACTCCATCCTTTGGCATTTTAGCCTTCAGAAATTGTTCTATCTGTTCTGAACTTAGCTTTTTGCCATCAAATTTTTTGAATAATAAGTTGCCAGCTCTGTCAGTAGCGGCTAATACGGCTACTTTCTTTGGCTTTTGCTTCCTAGCTCGCTTCAGCTCTTCAGCATTTTTGTATATTCTGCCTTTTTCGGAATAATCCATCAATAGTTCATCCATCTCTACTACCCCGAAAAAATTGATATTATCTTCGAAACTTTGTAAAGCTGCCAATATCTTGTGTCGCCAAGCAAAGCTTGTTGGTAGGCTGATGC
>Ga0265293_10013744_pt1 | contig 10435 bp, 10 predicted proteins | sample Munlanlewell138R_FD_192505 | JGI IMG/M metagenome (GOLD analysis project Ga0265293, IMG submission 192505) | Leachate microbial communities from a municipal landfill in Southern Ontario, Canada - Leachate well 138R | ecosystem: Engineered > Solid waste > Landfill > Unclassified | place: Canada... | reverse complement strand
CCGCTTCTCGACCCTGCAGCAGCTTTCCCGCGCGCTGTCCGAGTCTGCCGCCGACCTGGTCAACCTGCAGGGCACGCTGGAAGACCACACGCGCCAGTACGAGACCCTCCTGCTGCAGCAGTCGCGCGTGAGCTCGGACCTGCAGGAAGGCCTGATGCGCACCCGCATGGTGCCGTTCGATTCGCTCGTGCCGCGCATGCGCCGCATCATTCGCCAGACCGCTTCGGAGCTGGGCAAGAAGGCGCAGCTGCGGGTCGAGGGTGCGCAGGGCGAAATGGACCGCAGCGTGCTCGATCGCATGACCGCGCCGTTGGAGCACATGCTGCGCAACGGGCTCGCCCACGGACTGGAGACGCCGGAGGAGCGCCGCGCCGTCGGCAAGCCGGAAGAGGGCACGGTCCGCATCGCGGTGCTGCGCGAAGGCTCCGAAGTGGTCATCAAGGTGGCCGATGACGGACGTGGCCTGGACCGCGATGCGATCCGCCGCAAGGCGATCGAGCGCGGCCTGCTGGCTCCCACCGCCACCATCACCGACCAGGCGCTGTACGCCTTCATCCTGGAGTCCGGTTTTTCCACCGCATCCTCGGTCAGCAAGATCGCCGGCCGCGGCGTCGGCATGGACGTGGTTCACAGCGAAATCCGCCAGCTCGGCGGTTCGCTGACCATCGAGTCCGAGCGCGGCAAGGGAACCGTGTTCACGGTGCGGCTGCCCTTCACCCTGGCGGTGACGCAGGCGGTGTTCGTGCAGCAGGGCGAAACCTCCTTCGCCGTGCCGATTGCCTCGGTTCAGGGCGTGGCGCGCATCGATCGCAGCGAACTGGACGCACAGCTCGCCACAGGCGCGCCCCGCTTCGTCTACGCGGGCGAGGACTATGTGATCCATGACCTGGGCCGCCTGCTGGGGCAGGCTCCGGTCCGCGCCGAGGGTAGCCTGCAGGTGCCGCTGCTGCTGGCCCGTTCCGGCGACCAGCGCGCCGCGATCTGCGTGGATCACGTCATCGGCAGCCGCGAGATCGTGGTCAAGCCGGTGGGTGCCCAGGTCAGTTCGATTCCCGGCATCTTCGGTGCCACCATCATGGGCGATGGCCGCGTCATCGTGATTCTCGACGTCGCGCCGCTGGTGCGTCGCTACACCGCCATGCACCTCGACGGTGGGGTGGTCGAAGCGGCACCGGCCGCACCCGTCAGCCGCGTTCCGCTGGTCATGGTGGTGGACGACTCGATCACGATGCGCAAGGTCACCGGCCGCGTGCTGGAGCGCCATGGCTACGAGGTGCTCACCGCGAAGGACGGCGTCGACGCCATCGAGAAACTGACCGAACGGGTGCCGGACGTGATGCTGCTCGACATCGAGATGCCGCGCATGGACGGCTACGAGCTGGCGACGCACATCCGCAACGATGTGCGCCTGCGCGGCATCCCGATCATCATGATCACCTCGCGCACCGGCGAAAAGCATCGCCAGCGCGCGTTCGAGATCGGCGTTGATCGCTACCTCGGCAAGCCGTACCAAGAGGCGGACCTGATGCGCAATGTGGACGAAATCCTGAAGGTGCACCGTGGCGATCTCGGCTGAGTCCTGCCGGGTCGCTCTCCTGGGCCGGGATGACGGCGCGCGCCGCCAGCTGCGCGATGCGCTGCAGGAGCTCGGTGCCTCCATCGCCTTCGAGGGTGAGCCTTCCGCCGCGCCCGGTCCGAGCGCGCTGGGCGGCGCACTCAACGTGGTGATTGTCAACCTGGAGGAAGGGCTGGACGACACCCTGGACCACCTGCAGGCCGTGCTCGACGACCCCGAAATCAACGTCGTGTTCAACGACGCGGATGTCAGTCGCTCGCTGGAAGGCTGGGATCTGGCGCGCTGGGCGCGGCATCTTGCCGCCAAGGTCCTGGGTCACGGCGAAACCATGCCGCCCGTGCCGGAAGGGGCCGGGCGCCTGCGCGAGCCCGTGTCGCTTTTCCCCGATCCCGGTGCCGTTCCGACACCGGCCGAGCTGGTCCCCGAGCCGGACGTGACCCCTTTCATCGACGAGGCCCTCGACATCTCCGGAACGGTTCCCGTTGATGCGCTGCCCGAGGTGCCGGAGCTTTCGCGTGCCGATACCGGGGAATTCAGCGAGGAATTCACCGCAGCGCCGGCGGGTGCGCGCGAGCCGCCGCAGGGCGCGGGCGCGGCGCTGGACATTGATTTCGACCTGCTTTCAGACGCCCTGAGCCTGGCGGATGCGCCCGCGCCCGAGCTGCTTGCGCCCACGCCTGGCGCGGTCGATGCGGCGGTGCTGGCGGATGAAGCCTTGGGCGACGCGCAGATCGAACGGGCGCTCGCTCTCGATGCCGAGGCACCGGCGCGCGAGACTTCGTCGCCCGACGCCGAGATGGTGCTCGCCGCGACCGAAGAGCTCGCGGAGTTCAACTGGGATTTCGGTGAGGAAGCGCCGTCGGACGCGCCTGCTCCGGCCGTCGGGCAGGACGGCTCCCGATCCGATGGAACAGGCGATCGGGGCGGCCCGGAACATTCCGGGAGCATTGAATTCGCCGATCCGGCCTCCCGGGAATCCACGGCGCAGGAAGATGCGGCGGCACCCGGGATGGGCTTCGATGCCGAAGCTTGGAGCCTGGACGACGGCGCAGGCGAGAACGACGCGGATTCGGCCGGCGCGCTGGACGACGAGGTTGCGGCCCTTGCGGCGCAGCTGGATGCATTCGAGACCACGGACAACGGAGCCGCCTTGGAGGATCTGGATTTTTCCGCCTTCGATGCGCCTGCCGACATCGACGCGTCTGCGCCGGTCGCGGCGGCGAATGCGGAACCGGCGAGCGCCGCGCGTGTGCCGGTCGCCGGTGGTGGACTGGAGCTGGCGCTGGCATCGCTGGACGAGGGGGTCACGCTGGCCGAATCGGACTCCGCCACCGGAGCCGAGGCAAAGCCGACCTATGATTTCGGCGATCTCGACAAGTTCAGCCTGGAACCGATCGAAGAGGAAGAGGTTGATCCGCTGATGGTCGCCATGGGTCTCGTGGAGGCTCCCGCCAGCGCGGTGGACACCGCGACGGCCGCTACCGCAGCCGATGCCAGCCCGCTCGGCCACGTGTTCGTCCTGGGAGCTTCGATCGGCGGGCCGGATGCCGTGCGAATCTTCCTGTCCGAGCTTCCGGCCAATCTGCCGGCGGTATTCCTGCTGGTGCAGCACCTGGAGTCGGGCTATTTCGAACGCCTCGCCCAGCAGTTGCAGAAGGCCTCCGCGCTGCTGGTCCGGATCGCATCGGCAGCAGTGCCCGCGAAGAAGGGCGAGGTGCTCGTCATTCCCGCGACCGAGCACGTCGTGCTGGAAGCCGACGGCAGCGTGGTCGCCCGTCCGCACGAAAAACCGCCGCGCTACACGCCGTCGATCGACACCGTGCTGCAGGACGTGGCCGATCGCTTCGGCAGCAAGGCCACGGCCATCATCTTCAGCGGCATGGCGGGCGACGCCGTGGAAGGTGCGGCCTACCTCACCACCAAGGGCGGTGAGGTCTGGGCACAGGATCCGGAGTCCTGCGTGGTCAGTTCGATGGTGGACGGTGCGCGCGCCCGCGGCGTGGTCGAATTCACCGGTTCGCCGCGCGAGCTGGCACAGCGTTGCGTTGCGCGCGTGGCGCGCTGAGGGAGTTGCAGGGATGAGCACCGTAGTCTCGCAGGACATCCGAGGCGTCATGATCGCCGTCACCGGCGCACGGGCACTGCTGCCCAACGCGACAGTGGCCGAGGTGATCACCTATTCGCCGCCCGACCCGGTGGACGGGGCACCGGCCTGGATGCTGGGTCGCATTCGCTGGCGCGGCTGGCGCCTGCCGGTCATCTCCTATGCCCGCATGATCGGTTCGGCCGAGCACGAGAGCGAATTCGGTGCCAAGGTCGTGGTGCTCAAGGCCCTGGGCGGCAATCCGCGCCATTCATACTTTGCCATGCTGACCCAGGGCTTCCCGCGCCTGGTCACGGTATCGCACGATGCGCTGGCGCGTGACAGCGGTGATGACGATGCGCCCGCAGAAGGCGTGCTGATGCGCGTCATGCTGCGCGACGAAGAGGCGGTCATCCCGGATCTGGCGGCCATCGAAGCGCGCATTGCCGAGATCGATTCGACCGCGGTGGCCTGAGTCCAGCCCGTCTCGTCGGGCGGTGTGCCGGATTTTCGCGTCCGCCCATCGCCCGAGCGACATTCGCGCAGCGGCGTGATCCCCATCAGAAATCCCCGTACAGCGCCTGCATCGCGGCCAGCAGGGCCAGTCCCGCGGTTTCGGTCCGCAGCACGCGCGGCCCGAGCCTGATGCCGATCGCGCCGCTGGCGCGCAGCAGCGCCAGATCCCGCTCGCCCAGCCCGCCTTCCGGCCCGATGACGAAGCAGGCACCGGCGCGTGCGGCCTCCGGCAGGTCGCGCAGCGTCGTTTCCGCATCCGGATCCAGGTAGAACAGCGGCAGGCGCTGGTCGGGCGAATCGCTGCGCGCATCCAGCCCTGGCGCGGGCGCGCCGACGAGCCAGTTCGCCAGCGTCGCCACCGGCCCCAGCGCCGGCAGGCGCGCGCGGCCGCACTGTTCGCAGGCCGCGGCAAGGATGCCTTGCCAGTGCGCGCGACGCTTCTCGCCGCGCTCTGCGCCGAGCCTGACTTCGGTGCGCTCGGTGACGAGCGGCACGATGCCTGCCGCGCCCAGTTCCGCAGCCTTCTGCAGCACGAAATCCATCTTTTCCCCGCGCGCCACGGCCTGGGCCAGCACCAGCGTCAGCGGCGACTCGCTGTCGACGCGGCGCGCCGCGATGACCTCGGCGCTGGCACCGCGCCTGTCGACCTGCGCCAGCTCCGCTTCGTAGTCGTGCCCGTCACCGTTGAACAGCGCGAAGCGCGCGCCCGGCCCCAGCCGCAGCGCGCGGGTGAGGTGGGCGGCGGCGGTATCGGGCAGCGCGAGGATGGCACCGGGCGAGAGCGGTGCGTCGATGAAGCAGCGGGTCAGGCGCATGGTGCGCGTCCTTCGGAATCCATGCCGACATGATGCCTGCCGGGCGACGCTGCTTGCCACGGTCGGCTAGAATCCGGGCGAACGCACGCCGGCCAGGGTTACTCCATGCTTCCGATTCGCCGCTCCACCGCATCACGCCGCACCCGCGCCGAGTCGCGCATGCGCGGCTTCACCCTGATCGAGGTGCTCGTGGTCGTCGTGATCCTCGGCATCCTGGCGGCCTTCGTGGTGCCCAAGTTCTTCGACAAGCCCGGCGAGGCGCGCCAGGTGAAGGCGCGCGCCGACATCCAGGCGCTGTCCACCGCGCTCAACATGTATCGCCTCGACAACTTCACCTACCCCAGCACCAACCAGGGACTGGAGGCGCTGGTGAGCCAGCCCGGCGGCCTGCCCGAGGCGCGCAACTGGAAGGCCGGCGGCTACATCGACCGCCTGCCCAAGGATCCGTGGGGACGCGACTATGCGTACCTGAGCCCCGGCCAGCGCGGCGATTTCGACCTGTATTCGCTGGGGGCCGACGGCCAGCCCGGCGGCGAGGGCGAGAATGCCGATATCGCCAGCTGGGACAACTGATTCGACCCACGCGCGACGCGCGCCCGTGCCCGCGCACGGGTCGACCGGTTTTTCGCTGATCGAAATCCTCGTGGTGCTGGTGATCGTCGGCATCGCGGTGACGGGCGCGGTCCTGTCGATCGGCGGCAGCGGCGAGCGCGAGGTGGAAAACGCCGCGCGCCGGGCCGAGCGGCTGGTGCGGCTGGCCTGCGAGCGCGCCGTCATCGGCGGGCGCGACATCGGGTTTGACGCGGTGCGTGACGGCCTGCGCTTCGGCTACGTCGAGATCGACGGCTGGCGGCCCTTGGGCGAGGGCGGCGCCGACGAGCTGCGCGCCCGGCCGCTCGGACGCGAGCTGCTGATTTCGGCCCAGCGCGACGGCCTCGATCTGGTGCTTGGCGACGAGCCCGGGCGCGAGCCGAGCTTTGGCTGTTTCTCGTCCGGCGAGATGACCCCGTTCGTGCTGCGCATCGATCGCGCCGACGTGGCGCAGCCCTGGCAGCTTCAGGGCGCACTCGACGGCACGCTGACCCTGATCCGGGTGCGCCGTGATCGCTGAAGCGCGTCCGCGCGATATGTGCCACACGCCGCGCCGCGCGTCGGCAGCGCGCGCAGCGATCCGGCAGCCTCGATCGCCGGTCGCCGCCGGTGGTTTCACCCTGCTCGAAGTGCTCGTGGCGCTGCTGCTGCTGGCGCTCGCGCTGGTCGCGATGGTGCGCCTGGCGGGTCTGGACGCACGCGCCCAGGCGCAGTTGCGCGACGGTACTTTGGCGCAGTGGGTGGCCACCAACGTCGTGGCCGATGCGCGGCTGCGCGCGCCGTTTCCCGCCGTCGGTCGCAGCAGCGGCGAGATGCGCATGGGCGGACAGCGCTGGCGCTGGACCCTGGACGTCGAACCCACGCAGGAAGTCCGCGTGCGCCGCATGGACGTCACCGTGGTGGCCGCCGAAGGCGACGCGCGCAATGGCGTCGCGGCACGCCTCTCCGCCTTTGCGAACCAGCCCTGATGCGGCGCGCGCCTTTCCGATCGTGCCTGCACCGTGCGGTGCCGCTCACGGCCGTCCATCGCGGCTTCAGCCTGCTGGAAATGCTGGTCGCCGTGGCGTTGTTCGCCGTGGCCTCGGCGCTGGCCTGGGGCGGGCTGCGCGCGCTGGTACAGGCGCAGGAGCAGTCGACCCAGGCCACCGCGCGCCTGGGGCGGCTGCAGTTTGCCGTCGGCCTGATCGAGCGCGACGTGATCACCGCGGCGCGGCGCGGGGTGCGCGACGCCTATGGCGGAATGCGACCGGCGTTCGAGGGTAGCGCCCAGCGCATGGAGCTGACCCGTTACGGCCACGCCAATCCGCTGGCGCTGCCGCGCTCCGAGCTTGAACGCGTGGCCTGGATCCGGCGCGACGGCGATCTGCTGCGCCAGCGCTGGGCGGTGCTCGACCGCGCCGCCGGCACGCAGCCGATCGAGGACCGCCTGCTTGACGGGGTGGATTCGCTGGAGCTGGTGTTTCTGGATGATCGCGGCCGCGAGCATCGCCAGTGGCCGCCGCTGAATGGCGCGTTCGGCGTCCTGCCGCGCGCGCTGCGCCTGCGGCTTGAGGTCGAAGGTTTCGGCGAGATCGAACGGGTGCTCGAACTGCCCGCGGAGCCGGCCCCGTGAGCGCGCGGCGACAGCGCGGCGTGGCCCTGCTGGCCGCGGTGCTGGTGGTGGCGCTGGCCACGGTGCTGATCGCCGCCCTGCTGGATCGCAGCGAGGCGACGCTTGCGCGAACCCGCAACAGCCAGCGCGCGGCGCAGGGCTGGGAGCTGATGCGCGGGGTCGAAGGCTGGGCCGGCGCGGTGCTGCTGCAGGACGCCAGCGATGCGCCGGGCATCGACAGCCGCGAGGATCCCTGGGCCCAGGACATGCCGCCGATCGACCTGCCCGGCGTGCGCATCTTCGGCCGCCTGCGCGACCAGGGCGGCTGCTTCAACCTCAACAGCCTGCATCCCGGCGATGCCGACGATGCCGGTGCGATTGCGCGCTTCGAACGGCTGCTGCGCGCGCTGCGGCTTGATCCGGCCATCGCCGAACAGGTCGCCGACTGGATCGACGCCGACGCCATCCCGCGCTCGCGCGGTGCCGAGGACGCGGCCTACCTGGCGCGCCAGCCGCCGCAGCGCGCGGCCAACCAGCCCTTCGTCCACGTGTCGGAACTGCGCCTGTTGCCGGGCGTCACGCCCGAGGTCTATGCGCTGCTTGCACCGGAAGTGTGCGCGCTGCCCGCCGCCGCGCCGATCAACCTCAACTTCGCCAGTCCGGCGCTGTGGATGAGCCTGTCGGAGGCGATGACGCCCTCCATGGCCGAGCGCCTGGCGCGCGACGGGCAGGCCAACTACGCATCGACCGACGAAGTGCAGCGCGAGCTGGCCCAGATCGGCCTGCCGCCGGTTCCGCTGGCCGGCTACGCCGTGGGAACCGAGTGGTTCATCCTGGAAGCCCAGGTCATTGCGGACGGCATTCCCTTCCTCTATTCCAGCCTGCTGCACCGGCGTCCGGGCCGCGTCGAGGTGATCGCCCGCGCCCGCGGCCGGCTGTGATGGCGGCGCGACGCCTGCAGCGCAGGTGCGGCGACTGCGGCTAGAATCGACCGGATTGCATCGAGCCTGCCATGCCCCATCGCCACCTGATCCGAATCCTCGACGATGAACGCGCCCAGTGGCTGGCGCTGGATCGCGCCGGGCGGGTTCTGGCGGGGCCGACGCCGGGATTCCCGCCGCACGCGCCGCAGGGCGATACCGTGGTGCTCGTGCCCAGCGCCGAGGTGCTCCTGCTGGAGGCACCGCGCATCGCGCGCCAGCGCCGCCAGCTCGAGCGCGGCCTGCCGTTCGCCATCGAGGATCAGCTCGGCGAGCCGGTCGAACAGTGCCATGTGGCCGCGTTCGACGACGGTCGGCCCGAGACCGTGCTGGCGCTTGCCGCCGCGCGCGCGCGCATGGAGGCGTGGCTGGCGCTGCTTTCCCGCCACGGCGTGCGGGCCGACTGTCTCGTCCCCGAAAGCCTGCTGCTGCCGCAGGGCACCGGTCCCGTGCTGCTGCTCGACGGCGACTGCGCGACGCTGCGCCACGCGCGCGGTGGCGTGCTGGCCGGGAGGGTGGAAGAGGTCGCGGGCTGGCTGGCGCTGTTCGCGGACTCCGGCGCGACCGCACCCTTGCAGATTCTGGGCCGCAGCGTCGATGCCTCGATCTCGTGGCCGGCGGGGATCGAGCACACGGCGGTCGATGTGCCGGTCTGGCTGGCAACGCGCCTGGCGACGCTGGACCTTGACCAGAGCAATCTCCTGGTCGGTGACTATCGTCCGCAGGATGCGCGCGCGAACCCCGGTCGCGGCTGGGCCTGGGCGGCGATCCTGGTGGCTGCCGGCGTGCTGCTGGGCATGACCTCGATGGCGGTCGAACGCTGGCAGCTCGACCGCCTCCATGCCAGCCAGCGCGCGCAGATGGAAACCCTCCTGCGCGAGGCACTGCCCGACGTGCAGCGCGTGGTCGATCCACGCGCGCAGGTGGCCGCAGAGCTTGCGCGTCGCGGCGGCGCAGCGCGCGGCGAGGGCGTCCTGGGCCTCCTGGCGCGCATCGCGCCGCTGCTCTCGGGCAGCGGCCGCTACACCCTGGACGGGCTGGAATACCGCGCCGGCACGCTCGATCTCACCCTGCGCGGCGGCGACGTGGCCACGCTCGACGAACTGCGCGAGCGCATGGCCTCCCTCGGCCTTGCCGCCGAGCTGACCGCGATGACGCCGGGCAGCAGCGGAGTCGAGGGCAAGCTGCGCGTCCGCGAGGGCGGCCGATGAACGCGCTGCGGCAGTTCTGGGAAGGCCTTGCGACGCGCGACCGCCGCGTCCTTGCGATGGGTGCCGGCGCGCTCCTCCTCATCGCGCTGTGGCTGCTGGCGTGGGAGCCGCTGCGCGAGGCGCGTGATGCGGCGCGCTTGCGCACCACGGCGGCCGCCAATGATCTGGCTTACCTGCGCGCCGTGGTGCCGCAGCTGCGTGATGCCACCGCTACCCCCGCGCGCGACGGGCGTTCCCTGCTGGCGCTGGTGGATGCCACCGCGCGCGCTTCGGGCGTCGGCGAGGCGCTGCTGCGCGTGGAGCCGGTCAGCGCCGCGCAGGTGCGGGTCTATTTCGAAGGCGCGGGATTTGATGCCCTGGTCGACTGGCTGGCCGCGCTGCAGGCCGGGCAGGGGATTTCGATCAGCGATTTCAGCGCCACGCGCAGCACCGGCGTCGGGCGCGTCGATGCGCGGGTCGTGCTTGAACGCCCAGGAGGTTGAGGATGAAGCGTCTGTTCTGGCTGTTGGTGTTGGCGATCGTCGTGCTGGCGATCGTGGCGGCGACTTTCCCCGCGAAGCTGGCCGTGCGCCTGCTGCCGTCGTCCAGGCTGCCGGTGCAGCTGGAAGAGGTCGCCGGCACGGTCTGGTCGGGCCGCGCCGAGCGTGTGCTGCGCAATGGCGCGGACCTGGGGCGGCTGCAATGGACCGTGCATCCTGCGGGTCTGCTGCGCGGGCAGATCGATGCCGACCTGGCGCTCCAGGGGCAGGCGCTCGATGGCACCGGCCGCGTGGTCGCCGCGCGCGACGGCAGCGTGCGCATCGCAGGGGCGAAGGTGCGGTTCCCGGCGGCGCGCATGGAGCGGCTGCTGGATGTCCCGGCCCTGACCCTGGTCGGCAATGTCGATCTCGTGATCGAAGACCTGGAGCTTCGCGGTCGGGTGCCGGTGGCGCTCACCGGGCAGGCGACCTGGCGCGACGCCGGCGTGAGCGGAGGCGAGCAGGCCACGTTCGGAACCCTGCAGGCCCGCTTCGGCGCGCTCGACGGCGGCGGCTTCGGCGGCACCCTGGGTGATCAGGGCGATGGCCCGCTG
>Ga0265293_10013742_pt1 | contig 10436 bp, 9 predicted proteins | sample Munlanlewell138R_FD_192505 | JGI IMG/M metagenome (GOLD analysis project Ga0265293, IMG submission 192505) | Leachate microbial communities from a municipal landfill in Southern Ontario, Canada - Leachate well 138R | ecosystem: Engineered > Solid waste > Landfill > Unclassified | place: Canada... | reverse complement strand
CGGGATGGAGAGGGCATTCAGGCTTCTGGTGGCATTCCTCCTTCAGAACCATCTCATGGAGGATCGCCACCTCGTCTTCTTCTCGGATGGTGCGCAGAACATACGGGCGAACATAGACAAATACTTCCACTACCGTCCCCATTCCCTCATCCTGGACTGGTATCATCTTGTGAAGCGCATCAGGGAGCTCTCGAGCATGGCGTTCAAGATGAATAAGGAGAAGAAACAGGAGACCATCAGGAAGATCCTCAGGATCCTCTGGCCGGGCAATGTGGACAAGGCCATGGACTACATACGCACGCTCCCCGACAAGAGCATCAAGAGCAAGTACTATGCAGAGGAGATGATCGCCTATCTTGGGAGAAAGAAGGCGAACATCGCCTGCCACGCCGCCCGCAGATCCCAAAACTACAGGATTTCCAGCAATACCAGTGAAAAGGCCAACGATTGCCTCGTCGCCCAAAGGCAAAAGCACAATGGCATGAGCTGGTCTTTTGAAGGCAGTGGAGCCCTTGCACTTCTGACTACATTGGAAATGAACAACACCCTGGACTCATGGCTACACGAAGGCAGACTCACCATGTCACTGAAATCGGAAGGAAGGGTAATATCCTCTATCAGAGCTGCTTAGTGTCTATACCAACCGCACAGGTCGAATTATTTAAACCTATTATCAAGTACGCCTTCTATAAAAGAGAAACTTACGATTATTAATAAAGTGATTCAAATAAATCCCTATGAATCTGAAATGTATTATCTCAAGGGGCAAATCTTACATCGGTCAGCTAATCAAGATTTACAAAATACCGTTGCAGATGGAAAAGATGAGATAAATGCAGTTTTATTGGAAGGCGAAAGGTATTCTAAAGAAGTAACCAATCCATGCTGGAGATACTATTTTGATTTTAACTATGATCTTGTGAAATGCAACGAAGATATCCCGGAAGAATGCAAGACAATATTGGGCATGTACAATGATCTTTATCCGAACCACTATGAGGTTATCAGCAGACAAGTTGATTTATTCCAGCATGAAAAGAGAACAGTGCAAGAAGTGTTTGAATATATAGATAATGCAAGACTCAAAGGGAATGCCGATGAAAATTTGGTTTACGACTTACTGAAGTTACGATACGCCTGGAAATTGAAGGATAATGAGACAATTAAAATTCTGATCATGAAGTATGATATTCGATACTCTTCAGAATCAAGATACGCAATCTTAAAAGCAAAAATTTGGTATGATTTTTATAGAGACTTGGGTAGTGCGATTGATACACTGAAAAGATATATCGAAGATAATGAGACTGCGAAAAACACAAACGTTAAGAAATTGCTTGTCAATTACTATATCGCTCAAGGCAAGGTTGATGCAGCAGTTGATTCGATCGAGAAATCAGGTAACAAGAGAGACTTCGAAAAATATTTCAATTCTGAAATTCTTGCCATTAAAGAAGATTGGGAAGGTATAATTGAAGAAGCAAACAGGAAAATGCATATAGAAGGTGATACAGTGGCTTTACTTGCTCAGAAGAGTCATGCTTTACTAATGGCAGGTAAATTCAAGGAGGTTAAAGATCTATTACATCCCAAGATTAAAGAGAATAAAATCAATAATCCTATTTTGCTAATAAATTGTGAGTTAGCTGACTCAAAGTTGCGTGAGATAGATAAAAAAAAGCACAAGAAAAGAGAAAGGATCGAGCGAATTGCGCACTCTACTGAATGTGACAGACGGGAACGAGCTGCAGCATATATTGTTTTAGATGATCTTGAGCATGCTATTGAACAGGTGCGACTAGACTTACGTGAGGGATTCAGTTCAGAACAATCTTATCGGAGCAATTATGTTTTCATAAAATTCAAGGGAGATGTTGTCACTCAGATTATTTCAGAAGTCCAACAGGAAAGGATTGAATAAGGCTTCAAATGTTAAATGTGGGGTGTGTACGTTATCTTTTGTAATCCGCTTGCATCTTGTTCTTCTTACGCTACTCACCCTAAAGCAAGAATTTCAGGGCAAGATTTCTTGACGCTTTACGAGCTAGATTTTTGAAAGAGCTCGGATTCGAAACACGAATGTGGATATAACAGCTCTGACAGGCGCAAGCTTGCCTACAGCCTATTGCGTCAGTATCATTGCGTTACCTAAACCTACTCGAGAGACCAGTAAGAAGGACATTTGGTAGTGAATGAAGTATGCAGTCTCTAGACTGGTAAGTGGATTCCTTGGATTCTTGTGCAAAATGTACTTTCATAAGCGTGTGGTACCCAATAATTCATTGAAAACTCAATTGAATCTTCCGTTAGCAGAATGTTCTATAACGGGTTTTTTAGGAGAGGCCATAATGTAACGCACCGAGCGCTCAATGAGGCCAATCTCTTCAGAGATTACCCATACAATATCAAATATACAGAGAAGGAATTCAGAGCAATCCTGAACATGGGTGGAGTGAATGAACACGATATTATTACCAATTAATCCTGTACATGTTGAAAATATACTCAATGGGTCAAAGAAGTATGAGTTTCGTAGGGTGAAGTGCAAAAGGAAGATCGACAAGATCCTCATCTATGCAACTCATCCAGTCAAATTAATAGTGGGTGAAGTAACAGTTTTGGATGTTATTCAAGACAGCAAGGAGCGCGTGTGGAAAGCCACATCTGAGTTTTCGGGAATTAGTGAAGCGTTCTTCAATGAATACTTTGCAGATACACAACAAGCCGTGGCGTATAAGTTGGGCAACGTCCATCCATTCAAGGAGCCGATCCCCCTGAACTCTCTCGGTTTGAAGTATCCCCCTCAATCATTCATGTATGTTCCCGATTCGATGATCAATGAGGTACATTCTGTCTCCTGATATGACGGTATCCGGAGGATCTGCGCTTGTGGTCAAATACCTCTTTGTCTCAGCGTCGATTTCATAGCTTCTCAAAGGATAGGAGACCTGGAGAGCCGGAACTAGGGACTGTTTTGTTATCTGCCAACAGCTCGGTAATTATATTGCGTAGATAACTGTAGAATGCTTCTCCATTCGTGGTGAGAAGAAGAGATTTATAAGAGGAGTGCAACACCAATTATGGTGTTGGGCTCCTCTTTTTTTTATCCTGTGATGGATCGCACGATCGAGAATTCGAACTTGTCGCTGATGTAGTATCCATCGGAGTAGAGGACGGGAATACCCTTCTGGGAGAAGTGTATCTGCTGCAGCACGAGGAGGGCCTGTGGTTTGGTGAGGGAGAGTTTCTCCATAAGGCGTGCATCACTGATAACAGCCCGTATTCGACAATTCACTACGGCGATCTGATGGCCGAAGGCGCGAAGGAAGTTTACCAGCGATTCATCAGCAAAGGAACGGAATGTCTCTTCGATCTTCTCGAACGGAGGGATGTAATCTTCAATGAAGATTACCGGCTCATCGTTGGCCGTCCTCACCCGTTCGATGAAGAAGATGTGGTCACCCTCCAGCTGGAGGTGGTTCTTTACATAGCTGGGAGCTTTCTTGAACTCTCCCAGGCGATTCTTTGTTCCCGGCCTGTAGTTGTGTTCGAGCAGGATCTTCGTGGAGCTGTCGAAGGAGGAGAGGTTGTACTTGATGTTCTCCCTATTCTGGATCACGAAGGTTCCCACCCCATGGCGGCTGGTCACGTACCCCTCATTCTCCAACGTCTTGATCGCTTCCCTGATGGTATTCCTGCTGACCCCGATCCGGGCAGAGAGCTCTTGTTCCGAAGGAAGTTTCTTCATGAAGGAGAAGTCTTCATTGATGATCTGCAGCAATGCTTCGCGTACCTGGGTATGGAGAGTTCTTCGAACAATATTCATAGGCACCTCTTTTCTGATGGTGCAAGTATAGCACGGTTTTTCTCCCGTGTGAAGAAAGTGGTCGTCCAGTCATCCTACCTCTTGACAGATGGATTTTTGTGCCGTAGTCTGGTGGTAGCTACAGCAAAATCGTCTTACGGATAACAATGTTGACACGATGGAGGTATACATGGAGGATAGGGTGCTAAAGATGGGGGTTGCGTATATCCCCAATGATTGTCTTGAGGATGATCCTTCCGTATATATCGTGGTTGATGTCATCCGGGCGACCAGTACCATCGTCACCCTCTTTGAACAGGAGTGTGACCGTATCTTCCTCACTGATTCGGTCGATTATGTTCATGCATTTCATGACACGGCGTGCGAGCGATTCCTGATTTGCGCCGAAGACGCCGTTGGTCGAAGGCTGCAGGGAGCCGACTTTTCTCCTTCACTCTCCGAAGTCCACAACAATGGATCGTTCGTTGACAAAAGCGTAGTGATCCAGACCAGCAATGGCACTGCGGCTCTTCAGAAGCTGGCACGTATCGGAGCTGAGGACATATATATCGGGAGCATGCTCAACCTCAAGGCCGTCACTGAAGCGGCAATAGCCACTGCGTTGGCAAAGGATCGTCCCATTACGGTAGTGTGTGCCGGACGGAACGCCGGTAAATGGATCACCCTTGACGATGTCTACTGTGCGGCAAAGATCCTGGAACACGCCATGGCATTTGCAGAGGAGGCACATATTTTGCTGACCCTCTTCGATTCTGCTCGCATCGCTCATTCCCAACTTAGGATCTATGAGGATTCGGTGACGGCGCTCACGCAATCGGCGAGTGCTGAAAACTTGCGCCGGATCGGGATGACCGGGGATATTGAGCTCTGCGCTAAACAGGATCTGAGCTCCCTCGCCCCGAAAATTCACGAGCAGTCGCAATACCCGTTCATTGAAATCAGGAGGAAATGAATGAATCATCAGTTGTTTACCCAATGGAATGACATCGTCGATTCCATTATCCCGCACATCGACTACACAGCCGCCCTCTCACCATGTGAGCCGCGCTCTACAGTCATCCAAGCCTGCAAGGATACCATCGCATATGGGTTTGCCACCGTCGATGTGTACCCGACCTGGGCAAAGCTGGCCGCCCAGCTCATGCAGGGCACCGGCATTGGCGTGTTGGTTACCATCGGGTTTCCCCACGGCTCCACCGTGACGCCTGCCAAGGTGAGCGAGACGGTCCAGGTGCTGAAGGATGGAGCAAACGAGATCGACATGGTGATGAATCTCGCTCGCTTCTTCGACGGCGACTATGATGCAGTGCGAACGGACATCAGCGAAGTGGTCAAGGCAGCCGCTGATTTTGGCAGCACCGTGAAGGTGATCATCGAGACCGGCTACCTTACCGACGAACAAAAACGCATCGCCGCCACGCTCGCCGTCGAAGCCGAGGCAGCCTATGTGAAGACCTGCACCGGATTCGCTCCGGGCAAGGCGAGTCTGCATGACATTCTGTTACTCAAGTCGGTGGTGGGAGAGAGGGCATTGATCAAGGCGAGTGGAGGGATAGCGAGCCTTGAGGATCAGTGGGCTTTCATACAATGTGGAGCAGATCGCGTCTCCGGACGTGAAAATATTTTACACCAGTTGGAAGAACTGAAAAAAGGGGAAGTTTGAGATGAAGACAGCAAAGATCGTAGTGTCTCTCTTGTTGGTTGCTGTATTGCTGCTCGCCGGCTGTTCGGCAAAGAAAGAAGCGTCGCCCGCCGGTGAAAAAGGAGCGGGAGTTGCCACTGCCGCCGGCGGAGCGGTTGCAAAACAATGGAAGATTGCGCTCGTGTTGAACAACCTTGGGGACCAAGGATTCAACGATGAGGCGTTTGATGGCATGAAGATGGCCAAGGAGAAGCTGGGCATCGACTTCGATTACGTTGAGGCTCCGCAGACGAGCGAAGTGGAGACGCAGATCAGAATGTTCGCCGATAGCGGCGAGTACGATCTGATCATCGTCATCGGAGCGGATAAGAAGGATGCCATCGAGGCGGCTGCACTGGACTTTCCTGAACAGAAATTCTCATTGGTCGACTCCAAAGTCGATGATATTCCCAATCTCCATGGAGTCGGGTCACGTGATCCGGAACAGACCTTCCTCAGTGGTGTTGTCGCCGGGCTCGTTACGCTGGATCCCACGATGCCGCTGGCAAACCCGCAGAATGTCGTAGGCTTCATCGGTGGTATGGACTCGCCGGCTTCCCGGGCCGGAGCTGCAGGCTTCCTCTCGGGAGTCAAGTACGTTAACCCCGATGTCCAGCTGATCTACACGATCGTGGGCAGCTATGCAAACCCGAACAAGGCCAAGGAGATCGCCATCACGATGTATGAGCGAGGCGCCGACGTCATCAGTCACAACGCCGGCGGCAGTGCGTTGGGATTGTTCAACGCCGGACGTGAGCTCAACAAGTACTTCATCGGCAGTAGCCTGGCCACCGCCGATCCGGACTACACGCTCTGTACCTCCATGAAACGGACCGACCTCTTTGTGTATCAGGAGGTGGAGAATCTGATCAACGGTACCTGGAGCAGCGGCTATACGGCCAAAGGCATTGCAGAGGGGGTGTGCTACTATGAGATTGCAGGGCTACGTACCAATTTGAATCCGGAGATCATCAGGATTGCCGATGACATCAAGCAGATGGTGATCGATGGAAAGATTGATATGTGCTATGACCCGGCAGAGCTGGATTCCTGGTCCGCTCAGTTCCAATACGCAAAACGATAAGGACCTGCCGCCCTATGTTGGAGATGCAGTGCATCACAAAGCGTTTTGCCAATACCGTCGCCCTTGATGAAGTTGATTTTCAACTTCATCAAGGCGAAATCCACGCATTGCTGGGAGAGAACGGTGCCGGGAAAACAACGCTCATGAAGATCCTCTACGGGATGATCAAACCCGATACCGGACACATCGTTCTCGATGGGCAGGAGGTGGTGATGAAACACTCCACCGATGCACTGAAGCGGGGGATCTGCATGGTCCATCAGCATTTCATGCTGATCCCCGCATTCACCGTGCTGGAAAACATCATCACCAATTATGAGCCGACTGCCGGTATCTTCACCGATTTCGCCACGGCAAGAGCTGAAGTCCTGCAGCTCATAGAGCGGTTTGCGTTTGACCTTGACCCGGATGCACGTGTTGAATCGCTCTCCGTCGGGGAGCAGCAGCGGGTGGAAATTCTGAAGGCGCTCTATCGAAAGGCAAAGATTCTGATCCTCGACGAGCCTACGGCGGTGCTGACCCCGCATGAGGTCAACAACCTGTTCGAAGTATTGCGTTTGCTCAAATCACAGGGCACGAGCATTATCATCATCACGCACAAACTAAGGGAGACCTTCGCCATTGCAGATCGCATCACCGTCCTGCGTGACGGCAGGATCATCGAGACGGGCATCCTTCCTGCCGATACGGATACTCATGGCCTCTCCTGCATGATGGTCGGCCGGCAGGTCAAGAGAATTCGACCCCAGCGTCATACGGCTACCCGCGAGCATTGTCTCGATGTTGAGGGGGTGTCGCTTACCGAGGGAGGCATCAAGAAGCTGAACGACATCTCATTCTTTGTACACAAAGGTGAAATCCTCGGCATAGCCGGTATCGAAGGCAATGGGCAGTCGCAGTTGTTGGAAGTGTTGACCGGACTGCGTACCCCCGATACCGGAAGGATCCTGCTCAACGGAAGAGCGATTGAACACGGAGCGCGATCGTTTTTGGCGAACCACATCTCCCATATCCCGGAGGATCGCCTGAGTATGGGACTTGTCAAGGAGATGAGCGTCGAAGAGAATCTCATTCTTGGCTACCACCATGGCGAAGCTATTTGCCATCGGGGATTTTTGAGCAAGAAGGCGATCGCCGCCCACGCCAAACAATCCATCGATGCCTTCCAGATCAAGACATATGCCTCTCACTCCCTGGTTCGGACGCTGTCCGGCGGTAATCAACAGAAGATCGTGGTGGCACGCTCGCTGAGCCATGATCCCGAACTCATGATAGCGGCCCACCCGACTCGGGGCGTCGACATCGGTGCGATGGAGTACATCCATGAAAAGATCATCCAACTCCGCGATCGCGGCAAAGCCATCCTTTTGGTCTCGGCCGACCTTGATGAGGTACGCTTCTTGAGTGACCGAATCCTGGTGCTCTACGAAGGAAACATCGTACTGACGAGCCTCCCTGAAGAGCATACCGAGATGGAATTGGGGATCATGATGACCGGGGGGTCACTTGAGAAAGAGAGGGACCAGTGATTACCAGACGAACTATCTTTACGATGCACCGTTCCGTTGTTTCGATCAGGACATCGATCCTTTCTCTGTTCTTCGCGATTCTCGTTGGAGGGGTGATCATTGCGGCTGCAGGATACTCACCCATCGAGACATATGCAACGATGTTTCGCGGATCCTTGAGTTCAAAGAAAGGGATTATCCTCTCGTTGACGCAGGCCACCCCGTTGATCTTTACCGGCCTGTCATTCGCCATCGCCTACCGAGTGCGGCTCGTGAATCTCGGAGCGGAGGGGCAGCTCTATCTCGGGGCCATGGCCGCCGCCATCGTCGGCTATTATGTGCAAGGGGTATCACAATGCGTGCACGTGAGCCTCGCATTGGCTGCCAGTGCGCTCCTCGGCGGGCTTGCCGGCCTCTTCATCGGGTTTCTGCGCGTGAAGTTCGGCGCCCAGGAGGTCATTACGAGCATCATGCTCAATGAGATCATCATCCTCTTTACCTCCTACCTAGCCGCCGGCCCCTTGAAGGGGGCGCAAAGCGTTACCGTGCAGACCGAACGCATCCGGGCCACCGCCATGCTGCCGGTGCTCGCAAAGCAATCACAATTGACGATCGCCTTCATCCTGGCCATAGTGATCGCCATTCTCCTGTCGATCCTGTTGAACAGGACCGTTACCGGCTACGAGATGCGCGTCACCGGCTTTGGGCGCCGCGCCGCTGAGACCGGTGGCATCAAGGTGTGGAAGATCTACCTGCTCACCATCTTCATCAGCGGTGCAGTGGCCGGCCTCGGTGGGGCGAGCCAGGTCATGGGTGTCAATCGTCGGTTTGTCGAGGGATTTTCTGCAAGCTATGGCTTTTCCGGAATATCGGTGGCGGCATTGGCACTCTACAATCCGGTCGCCGTGGTCTTCTCGGGTATCATCTTCGGCATCCTGCGCGCAGGAGCGATGACGGTGAGCCGTACCACCTTGATACCCGTTGAGTTCGTCAGTGTCATTCAAGCCCTGGTGGTCGTGTTCATGGCGGCTCCCCAATTAGGCCTCGACCTGCTCGGCATCCCAAAGAACCTGTTCCGGATCGGGAAGCAACTTGTGGCCAGGCGAGCAGGATCGGCGGAGGCGTGCCATGAGTGATATGTTGAATCTGCTGACCATCATTCTCGTCTCATCACTGCGTATGTCGATTCCGATGGCACTGACCACCGTCGGCGCCGTATTCTCGGTTCGCTCCGGCGTCAGTGAACTGGGGTGTGAAGGGATGATGATCATGGGAGCCTTCTTCGGGATGCTGGGAAGCTACATGACCCAAAGCATGTGGTTGGGTCTCTGTTGGGGTATCTGTGCAGGAACGGCGATTTCCATGGTCCATGGCGTGCTGCACATCAGTTACCGGGTCAATCAAACCATCAGCGGCATGAGCGTGAATCTTCTCGGCCTTGCGATTCCTCCCATCATCATGCAACTCTTATGGAAGACGAAGACGCTCTCCCCCTCCGTCGTGTCATTTCGCAAGATTAAATTTGGCCTTTTGGAGAAGATACCCTTCTTTGGAAAGATCTTCAGTGAAATGAATATCCTCTTCTACTTGATGATGGCGATCGTCATCATTGCCTGGATCTTTCTCTTCAAGACAGTCTGGGGATTGCGAATGCGCATGGTGGGAGAGAATCCGACGGTGGCGAGTACCCTGGGTATACCGGTGAAGGCATATAAGTATCTCGGCACGGCACTGTGTGGTGCGCTCAGCGGGATGGGAGGCGCCTACCTCTCTCTCGGCCAAATGGATCTCTTCGTACAGGGAATGACGGCGGGACGCGGGTATATTGCGATGGTCATCAACGCATTTGGCCGGTATAACCCGGCAGGAGCACTAGTCGGAAGCCTCTTCTTCGGGTTTTTCGATTCGCTGCAAATCATCTTTCAAGACTCGTTCATCCCAAGTGCGATCATGATGATGACCCCATACGTATTTACGTTGGCAGTCCTTGTGTTTGGGCTGAAGAACCTAAGGATTCCGGCAGGCGTCGGGAAGCATGTTGATGAACAATAGGAGAAACAAATGATTGGAATCATTGGCGGAACCGGGACATATGATGTGAATAGTTTCGGGAAATCAGAACAGGTCTCTGTTTCGACCGAGTATGGTGATGTGGTGCTCTGGCAGGGGTCGTATGAGGGGGAGGATGTACTCTTTCTGCCTCGACACGGAGAGCACCATGAGCGCCTTGCCTACCAGGTGCAGCATCATGCGAATATCCTCGCCTTCAAGAAGCTGGGTGTACGACGTATCCTCGCCACTGTTGCCGCAGGAGGCATCCATCCGGATCTTGAGCCC
>Ga0265293_10013741_pt1 | contig 10436 bp, 8 predicted proteins | sample Munlanlewell138R_FD_192505 | JGI IMG/M metagenome (GOLD analysis project Ga0265293, IMG submission 192505) | Leachate microbial communities from a municipal landfill in Southern Ontario, Canada - Leachate well 138R | ecosystem: Engineered > Solid waste > Landfill > Unclassified | place: Canada... | reverse complement strand
CCCGCTCCACGGCCACCTGCTTGTAGGCTTTTGCATCACTCAGAAGCTGGGGATCACCAAGCCTTTCGGTCAACTCGGCATAACGTCCGACAACTTCTTCTAATCTGGTTTCATTTATCACTGAGGTGGCCATGTGCTAACTCCGTGCCTGGGCATTTTGCTTCCTCAGGAAAATCCCCTCCAGGTAGCAGGGGGGTGGGTTCGGGGCCATAACCCATAGTCGATGAGTCATGAACTTCACCGCGCTCACGGATACTACATACAGGACTACCTCCTTCACCTATCCGTGGAGCGTTCGCTGGGGCGGCGCACGGTGGAAGAGTACGAAATGGACCTGGCGGTTTTTATGGAATGGCTGGAGCCTCTCTTTCAAGACGGGATGCGATTCGAAGAACTCGATCTGCGCACGGTCAGAGAGTTCCTGGCTCATCTGCGTCACGACAAGAGCTACACCCCCAGCGGCCTCAATCGCAAGATCGCCTGTTTGAAAGGCTACTTCGCCTATCTCGAGTTCGAAAAGTTGCTCTCCACCAACCCCATGACCCGTGTGCGTTCGGCCAAAGAGCGAAAGACGCTGCCCAAGACCTTGAGTCCCGAAGAGATCTCGGCCCTCCTGGACACCGTCGAAGAACGTCTCGAAAAGACCAAGTTTCAGGACTTGAAGCTGAGGGACCGAGCGATCTTTGAACTTTTCTACGCCACCGGGATCCGCCTCTCAGAACTGGTGGGTCTCAAAGTCGATGACATCGATTTCGATCGATTGACCCTCCGGGTCCTGGGCAAAGGCGGCAAAGAGAGAGTGGTCTTTTTCAACGACACCGCCGCGGTCGCCCTGGAGGAGTATCTGATCGCCACCCCTCGCAGCGCCCCTGGTGGACCGGTCTTTCTCAACCGGTACGGGGCCCGGATCTCTCAGCGAGGAGTGGAAAAGATGTTTGCTCAAGTGCTCCAGGAGTCAGGTCTCGACAAACACGCCTCCCCTCATACCCTACGACACTCCTTCGCGACCCACTTGTTGGAAGGGGGTTCGGATCTGGTGACCATCAAAGAACTCCTGGGGCACGAGTCCCTCCAGACAACCCAGGTTTACACCAACCTGACGCGGCGTAGAATGCGAGCGGTTTACGAAAAAGCCCACCCCCGAGACCGGGAGAAGCGTAGCGGTTAAAGAGCCGGTTAGAAGGCTATTTCCGAACTTTCTATAATAAGGGGAAGATAGGAGTCGAGTAGAGTTGCACAAATCGTCCGACGACCGTCGCCACAACTTCTCCTGGGATACCCTACGACTGTTTCTAGAAGGCTTTTCGCCCGTCGACCTGCAAAGCCTGGCCATCACCGGCCGGGAAGAGGCCGAAGAGTTTATAGCTGCGTACGGTTATGACCTGACCGATCCCAAAGAGATGGAAGAGGCCGAAGGGATTCACCGGGAGGCGATATCGTTTATCTCCCGTTACCTCTGCCCGGCCATGGAAGAAGACTCGGAAGACCTGGAGATTCCTCACGAGGTAGTTTACCCGAAGAGTCTCGGTGATCTCCTGGTTTGTTCCGCCGATTCGTCAAAGCCCATCCGGCGGGCCTGGGCCTGTGGAGTGCTTCGCGTCATGCACACCATCAGCCATGCCAACCTGGCTGCCCGAACTCCCTACTTTCGCGAGGTTCAGGAACAGATCTTAGGCCCTTTCGTGAAACACATCTTCCCCTCACCGGAGGAGCCGATAAGCCTGGGTCAGGGTCCCAGTTCGGTACCCCTGAAGGCAGCCTTCTTTAAGAGGCGCAAGTCTAGGGAGAGCCTCATCCTCAAACTGCTCCACAAACCCGACAATGTGGCCTCCGAGGTCTACGATCGAATCGGCATCAAACTGGTGACCCCCACCAAGGTGGATGCGATCCTGGCCCTCAAGTATTTGCGAAAGCACAACCTGGTATCCCTACCGTTGCTTACTCCCGGGCGTTCCCGCAACACTCTGGTCGATCTGGAGAAGTTCCGCGAAGCCTACGAATCGCTGACCGCCGGCAAGCCCCAGGACGATGAAGAAGAGTCCGATCAGGAGTTCTTCCGCCAGTGGGCCTTTCGCCCACCCACAGAATCCAAGCTCCTGGAAGAAAGGATGGCTTCCAACCCTCACACCTCCCCCGGTTTCAAAGCCATTCAGTTCACCTGCCGAAAGCTGGTCAAGGTGGCTCACCCGGCGGTCACGGTGATCAATCAACTGCGGCGTCAAACCGGCATTCCCGACCTGGGCACGGAGGTAGAGAGACACTACCCCAAACAGCTCCGGTTTACGTTTCCCTTCGAAATTCAGATCACCGACTGGGAGAACTATCTGGCTTCCCGTCACGGAGAGAGTTCCCACGTCTCGTATAAGCGCCGGCAACTGGCGGCCGCCAGACGCCGCATACTGGGTGAAGTACTGCTGGAGAACGCCAAGCAAGCCCGGATGAAGCGAAAAGAAAACAAGAAACAGTACGCCCAGGACCCTCCAGGCACGGTTGTTAACTGATCAACTGATTCAAGACCTGTATCCGTTGGGCGTCTTCCATCACCACCCCGATGCAGGTGTGAGTGCCATCCTGCTCCTGTTGGATCCCTGATACCTTGATGGAGATCTCTACCGTCTTCTGCTGACCTTGTATCTGGAAAGCCATCTCCACCTTTACCTGGCTACCTACCGGATATCTCTCCCCCTGTCGGCAACGAAACATGATGTTGCTACCACTCATTCGCACCGGGGTGACCCTTTCAGGCGGCCCCAGGGGAGCAACCGGCGGTTGTACCGGTGGCGGTGGGGGCGGAGTGAAGCCCGCAGAAGGGGGCGGGGGCGGCTGAAAGCCTGGTGGTGCGCCGAATTGTAAGGGAGACGGTTGTCCGAAGGAGGGAGTGGCCGGACTGCCCGGCTGAAAGGCAGGAGGAGCCGGAGGAGAAGGCTGATCCAGCCGCAATGGGTTAGGGCTCAGTGACCCTGCTGGGGTGGATTGAATTCCGGGACGACCGCCCGGAGGTGGACCCACGGGGGGGGTAAACACAGGGGGACCCGCAGGCGGCGCCGGGGGTGAAAACGCAGGCGGACCAGCGGGCGGCGCCGGCGGTGTAAACGCGGGCGGACCAGCGGGCGGTGCCGGGGGAGAAAACGCGGGCGGACCAACAGGCGGTGCCGGGGGTGAAAACGCAGGGGGACCGGCGGGTGGTACCGGGGGAGAAAACGCGGGCGGTCCGGTCGAACTGGGTGGAGCAAATGACGGGGCTGGCGTAAACTGAGGGGAGCTACCCGCCGTGGGCGGGGTGAAGGCCGGAGGCCCCGCAGTTCCAGGAGTCACCTCAGGAGGACTTTGCTCAAGCACCACATCCTTCTCCAGCGCGGACGTCTGCCGTCCGGATTCCTGGGTATTGTAGTTGGTTCCGGCCTCCTCACCATCACCCATGGTTTTCATCATCACCGAAGCGCCCTCAGCCCCCAGGATCCGCCGATAGTAAGTCGACCAGGCGTCCAGAGTTCGAGGATCGGACTCCGTGAATTCTGCTCCCACGCGATAGCTACTCTTTCCTCCAGGGTTGGGAACTTCCAGACACCAGATGGTGATCGCTGTCATGGCCACGTTGACCATCTCCGGTACATCAAACTCCAGCGTCACCGGTACCCCAACAGTGAGGGGACCGTCGGTATTGATTTCAACCCCGGTTTCATTCACGTTGGCGGTGATTCCACGATAGTTAGGAAGCTGGCGGGAGCGCAGCCGGATCGTTGCGGCAACTCGCTTGGTAGCTCGCCGGCAAGCCCCTTCCACTCCGGCCAGGGCCATCTTAAACACGACTTCGTCGATGCGCTTCTGCCGCTCCTTGAGTAGACCGACACCGGTGAAATCCTCAAAGCTTTCTTCCATCTCGGTGATCTTCATGGAAACCGTCGGGCTGTCCTGACCAGCCAAGAGCAACCTGGCCTTGACCGACTTCCCTACCCCAATCTTCTTGGGATACTTGAAGGTGATGTGCCCGTCCCGATAGGAGGTCGGAAAGACTTCAATGGTTTTCCCAAAGCCGAACATGATCCTTATCCCAGTCGCCGCCTGAGCCGCTCCGCGCGATGCTCTAGCTCTCGGCGGCGACGGGAGGGCAGACTCCTATCCCTCAATCCGCCTTCCACCAAGATCAGGGCCGAGTGGAGATCTCGCCGAGTGTGCTCAAGCCACTTGGCCAGTTCGACCGTGGCCTCCAGATTACCGGGGTAGTGAATGAGAATACGGCGCCAGAGCATGGCCGCGCGTTCTCCGCGGTCCCGTCGTTTCAAGTCACGAGCCCACAAGATCAATGCCTTCTCCCGGGCCTGAGGGTCCAGTCCACGATCGCGGATCGCTCTCTCAAAAAACCGGTCACTCTTATCATGGTCTTGTAGAGCCGCCCACATGCGAGCAAGCCCCAGAGACAGGTAGGGGTCCTCGACTTCGGCACTGGTAAACACCTTTCTCAAGTGAGAACACAGCGCGACCATAGCCAGAAGATCCCGGCGGTTGTGCTCCAGAACTCCTTTGAGTGGGGCCGGGTTCTTATCCCGAATGAAATCAAAAAAGAGCGTCGGAATAAGCCATCCCGGGACGTCCTGGTGTCGAGGAGCACCCAGAACCCTGGCTTCCAAAGTCTCCAGTCGGCAGTCCGGTAATCGGCTGAGACCCCACAACCTACGACAGATATAGAGAAGATCAAGGTGGGCCCGCTCCCCGAACGGCTCAGCCAACCGGTGCATACCGTATCGGGTATTCAAGAGTTGGGCGTCGAAGGATCGGCCGTTGAAGCTGACCAGAGATGTTTTCTTTGCCAAGACTCCCGACAGGTAAGAGAGAAGCGCGGGCTCATCGGCGTAATCACGCATCAACAACTGTTCGGTCACGAACTCGCCTTCGGTGTAATAACCGATCCCAACCAGAAACGCATAGGTTCCAGAGCCCCCCGCCAGGCCAGTGGTTTCGGTATCGAAAAACAGGGTGCCTTTCATGCTGAAACTGTCGAGACCTTGATACAATCCGGCCAGAGGCTCGATCGGCATGTGCAGACAGCAGGCAAGATTGGAGCGGCCATACGGTTGGCTGAGCGAATGATGCTGCCGCACCACGAATAGCTCTCCTCGAGGGGTTTCCACGAAATCGCCCCGGAGGGTAGCCCGAAGACGCTCATCCCAGCGAGGATCCCGAGAGTGGTTGTGAGGAGCCCTGGACCCTCCCTCAGAGGACCGCTTTAGCAGAGCAAGCTTGGCAGAGAGGTTCTTCAACCGCGAAGCGCCTCGTCGATCCGTTCTTTCAAAGAGTCCATCGTCTCCAGGGTATCTCGGCAGGAGGAAAGACCCGATTGAAGTCTGGCCAGGGCTCCCTGGCTAGCCGCCTCGTGCATCTCCATCAAGGCGGCAAAGTAGGTTCCTAAGACCTGGGCAAAAAATCGGAGGTAGGCATCCAGTGTCTGATCTTTACCCATCATCGGAACCAGCTTCTTGCTAAACATCTGCCTTTGTCGATTGAGATCTGTGATCAAGAGTTGCACGGCGCCTGCTGCGTCGGTCTTGCTGACTCGATTCTGCTCCACGTTGCGAACCAGGGCTTCCAACAAGTCGATCGCCCGGGGGCTGACCCCACCGCCGCCACCACCTTCCCCGGCCTCGGGTTCAGTGATCTCGGTGAAGGACTGCAAAGTCTGAACCACCATGGGTAAATTGGCGCCGCAGCTAGCACAAACCCGGCGCTCCGGCGGGTTGTGGTGCTCGCATCTAAGACACCTGATCAACCGGGCCGAAGAAGTCTCGGCGGAGAGCCGGTTGCGCAGGCTCTTACTCAGTCCGGCCAGGTGAGGGAGGGTGGAAACGACCCCTTCCCAGCGGCTATCGAAGGCTTCCCAATCATCAGCTTCCAGGTTTTCAAGCATACCGATGAAGGCGGCCCGGTGGGTGGGCAAAACCCCGTCAAACTCACGGGACACCGGGTCCCGGGCGTTGCGAACCGATTCTATGAGTTCTTCCACCTTCTCCAACTGAAGCGAAAGCTCTTGATGAAGAAGCCCACGGTCGACCTCCCCGCGTTTGACCTGCTCTTTGAGATGAACCACCTTCTCCAAACCGGGCAACTCCTTGTAGGGAAGCATGCGCTCTTCAAGGGCCTTGAAACTGGCTTCAATGGCATCGCTCAACTTCTCCAACAACGGAATGTGAGTGCTCCATACGGCCTCGTCGCTCTGAAGTAGCTCATCACCCACCAGTGGCAACAGCTGGGTGTCGGCAAGTTGCCTTGCTTGGAATACCTCCTCGGCCAGGGCCATGCTCAACCCCCCTTCGACCTCGGCACCGGCCAACAATGGGTCGGTCAGGAGTCTCTGGGTTTGTCCCAGCATGAAGTCCCACACGTAAAACACCTGAGTCACGGTTTCGGTGATCCAACTGGTCGGCACGTCATGGGCGGGATTCTGGTGAATAAACTGCTTGAGTCTCAACCATTCTTCCAGAGGACGGAATCGGGTAAATCTGGGCTCTGCTTGAGCCAGTTCTTCGGCCTTTGAAAACTGTTCCTGGAGTTTGACACTGGAGCTTCCGATCAGCTTCAGACCGTCCTCCAGGGCCTGCTTGTCGCCTTGCTCCAGATAAGTGTGCACGGCACCATACCCGGCTTCCAGGCCTTGCAAAGCAGTGCTGAGAGCGTCTGCCAATTCGGCTGGAGGGTGGTGGAGTCTCTCCAACAGACCGACCATCCTCTGCGCCTTCTGCAATTCCGGAACGATCTGAGGAAACCGGTCCTCCAACCGCTCCTTCTCCAGGCGGCCGTCCAGCACGTTGAGGCCTGCTTTAATAAAAGCATCATACACCGGAACCGGGCTGTAGATCGGCATCTTTTGAGCCCATTGGGAAAACTCTGCGAAGTACTCCAGACAGCGCTGCCGACTGGTGTTAAAGGCTTGCAACCGCTCTTCCAGCACAAAGGTTTTGTTCCCCAAGACGGCCTCTTCCAGCTTATCCAGAGCCTCCATGCTGTGGGCCATTTCCTGGGAGCACAGCTTTATCTTCTGAGTGCCTTCGCGATCCGTGTAAAGGGTCTCTTCCACCTCTAGAAAGAGACTATCGGACTCCAGGATAAACGCACGGGCGTTGGCAAACCGGGCCTGCACCGATTCCTGCTCCACCGGCTCTTGAGCCAACAGTTGCCGTACGGCCTCTTCCAACTCCAATAAAGGGGGTGCTAGCCTCATCGATCTATCGAACTCCTACGAGAAACGTTTACGAAGCTTTTCGTACTCTTCCGGCGACAGATGGTCTCGCAAGTGCGAAAAGCTCTCTTCCACAGATTGCACTTCCTTCTTCCGGAATGCCCGAGTAGCATCTTTCGAAACTTTCTTAAAGACAGCCTTGAGTTCATCGCCCTGCAGTTCACCCTGAGCTTCAAAGTATCGAATAGCCACTTCTCCCAGGCCGTAGGTCCAGCCGTATACAAACGGAGCCGAAACCAGTTTGCCGATGATCGGGATCAGGTTGGCCACGAACAAAGTGGTGATCTGCCCGAACACGGAAGCCCCACAGGCCGCAGAGATGTGAGCCAGCGTCTTTTCCGGCGGGTCCTTCACGTTGTACGCCTTGCCGATAGACAAGACCATGGCCGTTTGGATCGGCATCAAGAAAACCAGGTCGCTGAAAGGCAGTGGAACCAACACAATACCAGCCGCACTGATAGCAAAGCTCCGGGCGATATCTCTAGCTTTTTCCCTGGCCCCCGCCGGAGGAGCGGGCCCACCAAAGGAAAGCGGAGGCAGCGGACGGGAAGCATCCTGAGGGCGGAACCTGGGAGGTTGAGCCGGGGGCGCAGAAGCAGCCTGGGGCCCCTTCTCGCTCTTCTCAATCCAATCGCGGGGCCGATTCGGATCGACCGACGGATAGTCGTAGGACTCCCAATACTGTGGAGGGGGCGGCTGTTCGCCAACCGGTCCCATGGGAGGAGGTCCACTACTATATTCAGTCATCTCGGTCGATGGTCTCACGGTGCCTGAAGGCCGGACTGTACCCGAGGGCCTAGTGGCCGGCAGGTTCGACCCCGGAGGCGGGCCTACAGACGCCGGAGCGGAAGCGTAGCCGCATTGACCGCAAAATTTGGCGGATTCACGGAGAGAAGCACCGCAGTTGTCACAAAACTTTGTCATGAATTCCTCGCCCCTAGCTTCGGGTCCTAAGAACCGGCTCCTGCCCTAAGGATCTGGCCCGGAATAACTTCCTGATTTCCGGGCCAAAATACGGGCCTTTTCGCCTTACGACCTGTTCATTCGCCATGAAACGGTCAATTTGTCGATCTATGTTGGTTCAGTTTGGTTCAGTGTGAACCAGATAGGGGTTGGAGCCCATTCTCGCAAGCTGAATGGGTGGCGAAGTCCAAAATCTGCGGTGGAAGCAGGTTTTGTGTAATCGGCAGCCGAGGGCAGGTTGGGCCTGGCTGGTTGAGTGCCGATAAGATTGGACGAGTTGGCACACCAGCAAACCAATTCTAGAATTCGAGTCATCGACGTTGATAAAGTGGGACGTCAAGTGTATGATATATACGCGGAGAAAACATACACATTTCAATGAAACTAAGAGAAGGCAAAGTCTACAGAACGAAAGATTTCAAGAAACTCTCAAGCAATCCGACTCGTCTGGCTCGAAGCCTGATGCAGGAAGGCAAGCTAAGAAAGTTGAGAAATGGTCTTTTTCACGTTCCTAAGAAGAGTATCTTTGGTGATGTTCCACCTAGCGAAGATGCTATTCTGAAAGCACTCTTTGGAAGCCAGCCATACCTAAAGACGGGACCGAGTGTCTGGAACTCCCTGGGCTTGGGAACGACAGCGATCGAGGCCATCCCTCTGGTGTACAACAAGAACAAGACGGGCTTGGAACAGGTAGGTCGGAAAAAGTTCGAATTTCGTCGGGTACGCTTCCCCAAAAAGCCTTCGGAGGAGTTCTTTGTCGTGGACTTGTTTCAGAATCTTGATCGGACAGGAGCAGACGCCGGGGAGCTCAAGAGAGCCCTCGCTCTGGCTTTGCAGAAAGGCCGATTCAATAGCTCGAAGCTTCTAGACATGGCGGAGAAGTACGGTAGCAGAAGTGTGCTTGACTCGATTATGAAAGTGGCGGCCGATACCTTTTGAGCGAGAAGCCTTACCTTCACGAACGCGATGATTTCGTGGAGTTGATCTTGATCGTCTCCGAGGAACTTGGACGCCCTCAGGCACTCGTGGAGAAAGACTACTGGGTGACGCACACCCTTTGGTCGCTTCATCAGAAGGGCTTTACAGTACTCTTCAAAGGCGGTACGAGTCTTTCAAAGGGATACGGCGTTATCGAGAGATTCTCTGAGGACCTCGACATCAAGCTTGAATCTGAAGACCTGCCCAGCGTAGATTGGAAGCGAGAGACGAAATTACACAGAAGAGCCAGAGCCAAGTTCTTTGATACTCTCAAAGACCAACTTTCGGTGCCTGGTGCGGAAGTGTCCGAGTTGGACGAACTTAGAGATAGCAAATCTCGAAACGCCACATTCGCCGTAAACTATCCAGGGAACTTTACGGAGAGGCTGCCCGAGACAATGCGGCCTTTCGTCCAAATTGAGGTCGGCTCGGCAAGAGTAGACCCGGGTGCTATGCGCCTGATATCATCTTGGATTCACGACTTCGTTTGGAAGAACAACCCGGATCTTGCCAAAGAACACGCTGATAACAGGCCTGAGATCCATTGCGTGTACCCCAGAGTAACGCTACTAGAGAAGATCGAAGCCATTGCAAGAGCATTTGACAAAGTGAACAAGGCGGCCACAACTTTTGTCAGGCACTATGAAGATGCACTCCGGATAATTCTTTCCGAAAGTTTGGACCCTTCCGAGCTGAGCAAACTACTGGCTGAGATGAAAGAAACGGGTGACATTACGGACTGGCCGCTCCCTTCCAATGAGGCCTTCCAACCAAGTGACTCGGCGCGCTGGCGAGAGATCGAAAAAGCTTGGCAGGCGATCGGTTCCATGTTTTGGGGAGAGCGGTACCACCTGGACAGGTGCACAGAGTCCATAAGGAGGCTGCTCGTTGCAATGGAAGACCAGGAAAACAACGACTAGGCATAAAGCCATTTTGCCCGGCGGTCTCGCACACTATAGACACACTAGCGCTCCCATCAATTTCGAGGAACCCCATAACCACGGTATTCCTCGCCCATAGACTGGGTCATTCGCCAGGAGCGACAGGGGGTTTGGGGGAGGTTGCGGGAGGTTGGAGAGACGAGAGAAAGCCTTGTTTTACGGGGTTTCTGGGATTTGGAGAGATTTCGACTTTGGAGGAGATTGGGGTGGTTTTGCGGAGTTGGCACACAAATTGGCACACTAGCGCTTCCACTTCACCCAGCCGAAAATCTGGCCGAAGGCCGGTTCCTAAAACCTAAACAAAATCTATATCAAAAAGACAA
>Ga0265293_10013740_pt1 | contig 10436 bp, 7 predicted proteins | sample Munlanlewell138R_FD_192505 | JGI IMG/M metagenome (GOLD analysis project Ga0265293, IMG submission 192505) | Leachate microbial communities from a municipal landfill in Southern Ontario, Canada - Leachate well 138R | ecosystem: Engineered > Solid waste > Landfill > Unclassified | place: Canada... | reverse complement strand
ATCCAGCTGAAATGCAGGAAGGTGAGATTCTATTTGCATTTCCAAAGGGTAAATTACTCAGACTATATAAGAAAATACGTGGTGTGGTCTGGTGGTTACCATTTACCAGAGATGGTAATTATATCTTTGAGGGTAACGTCAAGGTAGGTGGCAAGATCAATGGAGTTGATATTTCTGCTCATTATCATACTTATTATTTCCCATTGCTTTTTGGTTATAATGCAGAGATTACTGGCACATCTGTTACTACCGATGCAAAAACTGTTGATGGCGCTACAAATAATAATGGTTATCGTATGTTACGTGCCGGTACGATTACAGGTATATCTATTCAATACCGTTGTACCAAATCCGCTCCTAACTATGGTTATCTTTATGCTACCGTTCAAAAGAATAAAGTAAATTCATCAATGTTAGTTAGTGGATCTGTTACTGCAACTGGTAATGATCTTGGTAATTCTACAACCAGTAATTCTTTTACTTTCAGTGCAGGCGATAGAATCAATGTAGAGTTGTTCTTAAGTTGTTATGATTCGGCGGCGACGGTTGAAGATATAGCGATAATGGTTGAGGTGCGATATGATAGTAGTGTCCCAGTTTAAAATGGAGGATAAATATGCCTGGTAATGATTGGTATATAGATTGGTATAAACAAATGGGTTTGAAAATGCCCAAAAATACATCACAGACTCAATGGAATAAATATACCAGTGGTGGTGTATCTGGTATTCTTGAGGGTGCTGGTTTTAAAGAACCAGGAAGATATTCCCAATTCATTACTGAATATAATCCTTTTGCTGAGATTATAGCCCAGAAATCCTATGATACCCAGATGAAACAATTCAAGATACAAAGAGATACGCTTTCAAAGACTTATTCAAATCAGCTTTTAGGATTGCTTGGTGAAACTGAATCTGCTACTGCAAAGAGTGGTTTTGCTGAATCTGGTGCAATAAATCGAGCTTCTGGTATGGCAAGAGGCAATCTTGGTTTTGATTATATGTCGGGTATAAGAGGAATTAATCTTGGAAAAGAAAGTGCCGCAACTTCACTTTGGGGCGCAACTGAAGGTTCAAGACAAGACTATATGGAACAACTATATAACCAAATGGCGCAATTAATTCAGAGTGGCGGAGTTGAGCTTTATAAAGAAGGCGATAAAAAAACTATTGGTAAGAATACTTATACTTTTCATAATGGTGAATGGATACTCGATGTTGTCATTACAAATCCTCCTGGCGGTTCTCGTGGTTCTGGGGGTTCTGGCAGCTCTGGCGGTTCTCGTGGCTCTCGTGGTTCTGGGGGTTCTGGCAGCTCTGGCGGTTCTCGTGGCTCTGGTGGCAATCCTCCTCCCACTGTCCCAACTGATTTTAGTCTTGAAGGAGAACACGAAGAAGGAGATACTACTGAATATGAAGGTGTAATTTATACTTGGCACAACGGGCAGTGGGTTGATCCTTATGGTTATCCATTTGGATATGCGGGACCAAAGCCATTTAATTAAGGAGTTTATGATGTCATACGAGAATATGTTATTTGCAAGAGAATTATCGCTGGATAAACAGCGACTTGAGAAGCAGGCTGATAAAAACAAGCGTATTCGCAATTTCAATCAGACACTTAGTGCTATGTTTGATATTCTTGGCGTTACGGTTAATCCATTATTTGCTTTAGGTGGTAGTGTAACAGAATGGTTAAATCCTGAGAAGAAATATAAAACTGAGTATTTTCTTAAAGATACGGTTGACGCATTGAACCGTGAACGCAAATCTAATATACCAGAATGGTATAACGCTTTGCTTGATGTTGGGACTGCTTATGTTGGTCATAAGATTGGTGGCGAGGAAATTGGCAAGGATATTATGAGTAAGATTAGTAGCGAGGGAATCGGTAAAGATATTATGAGTAAGCTTGTTAAAAAACCATATACTCAAACGCCAACAGCTTTTAGTGAATATTATTATGGCAATCAGCCCAAATTACAAAAAAGCCAGATTTGGAAAGATATATTTGGAGGGTTATGATGGCGCAAATGAATCGTAGCTATGGTAGTGATATACAGAATCTTTTAGATGTTGCCTTACAGTATAAAGCAGCAAAAGAAGAGGAGGAATATCGTAATAAAGCATTAGAAGCTGAAAAGAGTTATCGTGAACAAAAGATGAAGCAAGACCTCGATCTTGCTACTCTTAATATTTTAGCACAAAGGAATGAAGACCTTACTTCTAATATTGTAAATCTTATACCACTTGCCAATAAATATAATATAGATGTGAATAAGATTATTGAAGAATATGGCGATAATATTTCACCTGATACACAAGAAGTAATAGCAACTTCCGATAATACATTAAATTCTGCGCTGTCTTATACTATTGGTAAGATTGCCCAAAATGAATATGTTATCAATTATATTAATAAAGAATTAGCAAAAAAACAATTTTATGAAAATCAATCTGATTATCTTTTTTCTGAAATAGTGAGAAAATCAGCAGACCAGAATATACAAGACCAATATTACATTTCTCCAGAAGAGTTACAATCGTATTTAAAGAAAAATCCATTAACGGATGAACCAATAAGTCCAGAAGATTTTAATTGGATACTTGGTTATCTTAATGAGAAGGGGCGTGCAGAAGTTGATAAGCGTGCTAAGAATTTAGTAGAAACAAAAGAGATGAAAGATGGTGAAGTGATTACAAAATTTACACCAGCACAAGATTTAATTGGTAAGTCAATTGTTGGTGTGCCAGAAAAAGAACGTGAGACAGAAGCCGAAGGATTGTATAAAGTTTATGCTATACAGTTAAAAAATAGATTGGCAGAATATTATTCCAGGATTGCTAATAAACCTGGTAAAGCCAAAAGTGAATTCAATAAAGTATTCGGAGATTTTCTCTCATTATCAGCTGACCGTCTCGGAGTGCCTGTTTTTGAAAATTCTAAAGATGTTGAAGCGTTTGTTGCAAAATATTATGACCCTGAATTAGAACGTTCCCTTAATCTGGATGTTAGTAAATCACAATCAGATATAGTTAATGATACACTTAAGAACGCTAATATATCACGTCCGACCATAAATAAACAAACAGGTAAATTTGAATTTGGATTCTAAACTTAAATTACTATATGATAATGTAAGCCAACATTTTGAGCTTGGTGATTATGAATCATTTAAGTCTAAAATGGCTAATCCTGAGAAGCGTAAATTATTTTATGATAATGTAGGGCAAGTATTTGAGCTTGGCGATTATGAAACATTTACTAAGAAAATAATGCCAGAAATATCAATTCCGCCAATTGGTTATGTAACCGAAAGCGTTGAGAATATAACGCAATCTGAAAGTGGTAAAAAGGAGGATGTAACTCTAAAAGTTAAAGATTTTTATAACTTTGCCGATAATCTTAAAAATGTAGTATATACAGAGGCAGAACCAGCATCTACGACTGTAAAACAGGAAGATAAATATAATCAATTAACTAAAGAATCTCCAGTAGATAGCGCCTACCAGAAAGAGGATAAACCATCAATAGGTAAATCAGTAGTATCTGGAATTTATAATGTTGTTGGTGGATTATATGGTGCTGGCAAAATGGCTTTAGAGGGATCTTATTGGTTAGCGTCACAACCGCAAAATGCCTTAGCAAAAATATTCAATATTGACGAATTAGAAACCGATAAGACCAAGTTATATGAGGCATTCCCAGTTATTGAGAAAGCAATGGATATAGCCTTACCTGCCCAGCAGGCACTTGATTATGCACAGGGACTTAGTTCAAGGGAATATTTTGATAAGGATATGCTTGGGTATATCAAAGACAAAGATTACAAAAACTTTGGTAAGTTACTTGGTTATCAGGTAATCGAAAATCTACCACAACAAGCTATAATTTGGGGTTCGGCTTTATTAACTGGCAATCCGCTGATTGGAACAGCTATTATTTCGGGTCAAGCTGCAGGTGGTAAATATGAGACTATTAATAAGGACTTGCCTGAATATGCCAGATTTGCCAATGCTTTATCTACTGGAATGACGGAATATCTTACGGAAAGTTATTTAGGTACTGTCCCGATATTAAAATCATTAATGGGTCGGGATAAGCGATTATTAAAAGCTGGTATGAAAGAAGCTATCAAGGATTATGCTAAAACAACTGGTAAAGCTTTTACAGAAGAGGGATTTGAAGAAACTGTAGCACAATTCACTGAAAATTTGATAGATATATTAAGTAATAATCGTGATGAGAACGGAAATTTACCAGGATTATTTGATGGTGTAACAGATGCTACTTTTATCGGTGGCGTAACTGGTGGATTACTTGGTGCTGGTGGCACGGCAATTACAAGGACACAGGCAAGTGAACAACTCAAATCTCAAAAAGAGATTAAAGAATTAGCCAAAAAGTTAAACATTCCCGAAGACGATGCAATTAGATTTGTTGAGAATTTACAAACCGAACAACCTAAAGAAGCAAATGAGCCAGAAAGAGTAGAACTGCCTGCAGAGACACAGCCTACCGAAATAAAACCGCTATCTTGGTCTGAATTTGCAGGGCAATACAAATTACCTGATGAGCTAAAGAACGCCTCTGAAGAAGAAATAAATAACGCAGTTAGTTCAGCTTATACAAATTATGTTGATAATTTCTATAAACAGCAATATCAGCGTAGGGAGGAAGAAGTTACAGAGCCAGCCACTGAACCGCCTGTAATCGAAAAGCCAACTAATGTAATAGTGGAGGGTGGAAATGTTGTGCCAGAAGTTGAGACAATAGAAGAGAAGCCAGAAATAGGCGTTGAGTCTAAGAAGCGCAAAAAACCAGAAATTCCTACCGAACAACCGCAGGAAAAGCGAACATCGGAAAAAGCACCAACTCAAACGTTAAAAGCAATGGAGAATTTACATACTATTGGATATTTAGTTGGCGATCCCGAACTTGCGGCTAAAGTATTTCCCTCTCAGTATCGTGGTGCATTTCTTAGAAAATATAGCGATGCCTTTGAAACAAATTACAAATATGATTATGAAAAACAAGAGGCACAACAGAGATTTTATGATTATTGGAATGAAAATTTCCGGGATAAAATTGAAAAGCGAATGAATCTTCTCATTGAACAACAGCAGAAGAAGCCCGCTGAGCCAGAAGAGAAACCCATAGTGGCGACTGAATCTCAACAGCCGAAAACTGGGGGAACACGTTACAATATAGTCGAAATACCTTTGTCTGATATTAACGTAGATGTAAAGTCATATCAGAATCGTGGCGAAGCATTTTCACAAGAGACCTATGATTCTATAATGCGTGATATTCGTAGTGGTGAATTTGATTGGAAACGATATAAGCCTATTGTCTTATGGAGAAATCCAAGTACTGGAAAGCTCGATCTCCTGGAGGGGCATAGCAGGAAAGCTGCATTTGAGCAAGCGGTTAAAGAGGGATATAAAGAATTTGAAACTATTCCGTCATTTATCGCAGAAGGGGGGACAGCTGAGGAAGCCCGAAAATTCGCTATCGAGAAAAGTAATGTAGGGCAAACACGAGAAAAGGATTACGAACGTGCTAAAATTTATAGTGAATATCGTAATAAGGGGATGAGTAAAAAAGACATCCTTGCAAAAGCCAGAGAGCTTGAGGGGCGAAACGCTCCTTACATTATTCGTCTAAGTTATCTTAATCCTCATGGTTATGCTATTAATCTAATCGAAACTTTTGAGGATACAGCTGATAAAAGTGCAATCGGATTAGCGGAAAAGATAGCCGATTGGTTGGGACGGGCACGAGAAAAATATCCAGAACTAACCGATTCGCATGAAAATGAAATTTTCAAGTGGTTATATGGAGATGATAAAAATACTGGAACGGCGCTTAGATTTAATACAGCGGAACAGTTTCTTGATCGTGTTGATGCAGTTGTTAATCGAATTGATTTTGAGCCAGACAAACCATTAAATATTGCGAATTTAGCTGTGAAGTCAATGGGTGAACTTCAACATGAAGAAGAGATTGCTAAAATAGAGAAGGAGTTAGGACAAGCCCATAAGCGAAGAGTTGAAATTGAATCGAGATTAAGTGAGATGGGATTGACCCCTGATGATATTTCAAAAAATGAGGTATATAGACAAGCTGTAGCAGATGTTGTAACATTAGACAGAGAACTTGAACAATTACGATTAAGGCGAAGTGATGTTAGAGCTGAAGCGCAAAAACAGACAAACATCTTTGATACTGCAATTAAATTAACCAATACAGAATTAAAAAAGGAAGGATTAACTGATGAAGAAATTAGAAAAACAGAGGACACCCTCAATAGAAGAACAGAGCAAGAAATTGCGAATCTTGAGAGCAAGATTGAAACTATTGAAGCTCAAGAAAAGTCCATATCAGTCAGTCCAGAAACAGGCGGAGCAACTGGAGAAGGAGTACGGACTGGAATAAAGCCAACTACTAAACAAGCGCTGGAGAAGCCAGAAGCCAAGCCCGAGATTAAGGAAGAAGCTAAGCAACCCGAGCCAAAGAAACTCACTGTTGATCAAAGACGTGCTGTTGCAGAAATAGAAATGTTAAATTCGACCATAAATAAGTATGATAAGATTTCTAAAAGTCCTAATTTAGCAGAAGGCAAGAAAGACGAAATACGTATTGCACGTGATAAAGCAATTGAGCGGATTGATTATCTTAATAAGGCATTCAATCTTGGTGAGGTTAAAACAGAAATAGTTCCTAAAAAACCAGCTAAAACATTGGTAAAAGAAATATCTAATAATAAGCAGATAATTTCAACTTTACAAAATCAGAAAAAATCAATTATTGAAAATCGTAATAAGTATAAGGTAGGCACTGACCAGTGGAATAATCTTGATAATAAAGCGAAGGAAATTAATAATAAAATTAATGAACTTACGAAGTCAATGGCTGAAAATCGGGCAGAGGTATTAGGTGTTAATAAACCGCCCAAAGATAGAAAAACTATGCTTACTTATGCCCATATATTGGAAAGGGATGCAGCTAAACGTGGAATAGATTATACTCAAATTAAGCAGAATGATATTGGTGTGAAATCTTTAAAGGATGCTACTGATCATCAGATAAATGATTATATTAATAAATTAAAACCAATACCAATTACAGTAGGTCAAGAAAGTGTGCGCAAAACTGCAAGTGAAAGTCTTAGTGATCAAGAGTTAGAACCCGAAGCTGTTTTCAGCAGAATATCACGTAAAACCAAACAATCAGTAAAATCGTATGCTGACTTGACATCTAATTTTTTGGAATCAATGGAACACGCTTTAAATACAAATTTTGGTGAAGCGACTAAAGAATTTGTTAGACTCAAAAGAGAAGCAGAGTTAGAAATTGCCAAAAAGGTTAATCCACTTCTTGTTGAATTTGAGAGATTATATTCAAAGATACCAATCAAAGAGCGTAATGTATTGCGTAATATTATCGAAAATCCCGATGCTATCAAACATTCAGCAGAAGCACAACAATTTATTGATTGGTATAGACCTGTTGATAATGAAATATTTGAAGCTGGCAAGATAATTAATCCCGGAGTAAATTATATTGAAAATCATTTCCCACTTGTATTAAAGCCAGGTGCACCTAATCTTGATTTAGATTCTGAATATGGCAAGAAAGTTGTCCGTATCGTTGCCAAAAATTTAAGAATAAAAACTAATGTAAATGTTACTGAAGCGCAGGCTAAGGAATACCTTATAAAATATTTTAATAATTATAAAAAGCACGGTTATAGTTCTTTATATGGTGTTTTTATTGATACTGGTTCTTGGAAACACGATTATCCGCTTGAATTTCATAGATTTAGGATATTACCAGAAATATTTTACGAAAATAATGTGCCTAATGTTCTATATAAATACATTTATAATTCGTGGGAATCAATAGAATATGCCAGAAAGTTCGGTAAGGTTGATGGTGAATACAAATATGCTAAGATAGATGATATGCTGAAACGTGTGGAAGCTGAGGGATATGATGCTGAGCTTGCTCGTGATATGATAGCAACTGTACTTCATCTAAAATCTTTTAGCCACGCTGAGCAATTAGCTGTAAAATTATCCAGTGATATAACAACATTTTTGTTAAGTCCCAAAACTACAATAAAGAATATAGGTGATTTAAATAAATCAATTGCGCTTACCAATTCAAAATCACTTCTTGAATACTACATAAAATCAGCTGTGAATGCTGAAGAGCGACAACTGGCAAAAGATATTATAGGCTCTAAAACGATTTTCCAAAAATCATTGGAAGAAGCTGGTATTACTGGTAAATTAGCTGATGCCTATACAAAAATAATTTTATTTCAGAAGTCTGAAAAATTTATTAGAAAATCAACTGCTATGGCTGCTATTCATTATTGCGAGCATATAGTTAATAACTATAATCCTGAAAAACCAAGCGCCTATTTGCAAAGGAAATTTGATTATTTATCGAGAGGACTTAATATTGAAGAGGTCAAAAAAGCTGGTGGGCTTACCCGAGACCAAAAATTAAGAATAGGTCTAAATGCAATTAGTATAACACAGCCGACATCGGCTCTTGATAAACCATATTATTGGGAAGCCAAAGCTTCTGGGCAAATAATGACAAGGTATAAACCATTTGGATTTAAGTCATTGCGTTTTGTAAAAGATTATTGCTTAAAAGAATTGGCTAAAGGTAATTTTTTGCCATTTTTAAGATGGGTTGCTTGGGGCATTGCGTTCGGTTACGGCATAGACCAGCTTACTCAATTTATTTTTCCCAAAGATGACGAAGATGAAATGCAAACTGCCAGCCAATTTGCTATTAAACTTGTAAAGGATTTTGTAACAAGTGGTCATCTTGGATTTTTGGGAGATTTAGTATTCTGGTTACAATATCCTGGTTGGTATGGTCCAGTTGTTGGGACTATATTTGGTCCAACTGTAAGTCTTATTGTTGATAATACATTGGCAGTAGGGAAATCGGTAAATTATGTAATTAAAGATATGCCAGAACCATTATCGCCAGTAAAATTACAAGCTGCAAAATATACTGTAAAACGTGTCCCATTTGTTGGTGAGAAATGGTATAAAGAAATTAAAGATGAGATAGATTTAGAACGCAGACTTCGAGGATACTAAAATTAGCTCTGAATCATTTGCCATTTTTCACTTTCTTTTTCTTTATTTCTTTCATTATTTTCATACCTTCATCTTTACCATTGTAAAAAGCGATAGAGTTTGAGATTGCCGAAAGCATTCCTGGTATATCACGGGTATCAATGCTAACTGGTAAGCCTCGCCAAGCTGGTTGTGCTTTATCGCTATTCTTATCAATAGATTTCACTCCACAAATGATTACTGGGAAGAAAAGCGGATCATCACCCAGAAAGCGTTTGAGCATATTAATAAGCCATTGTTGCTTTTCTTTATTGATAGCGCCAAACTTCTTGAATTGTTCTTCAATTGCAATGAGTTCAACTATTGGATTATTTTGGTCTTCTAACATATTTTAACCTCTTTTAAAAATCTATGTTTTTACCGTGTATGCGCATTAGTTCTTTTTTGATGTATTTAATAGTTTTGGGTGATTTGGGATTTTTAATTGAAATTGGCTCTGCTGTTGTTATACCAAGTTTAAGCAATGGGCAATCCTTCCCTGCAAGTGGGCAGACTTTATGAGACGCATTATCAAAATACACCTGTTCTAAATCTAAATGATCACGGCAGAATAATGCAGTTGATCTTTGTGAAGAACTCTCATAATGCCATAGTCTATCACAAGGTTCGCAATAAAACCAAGAAATTTCCCGTTCTGTGAAATCGTGCTTTAGTATATCGTTATTACTTCTTTGTCGGTAAGCTAACCATTCTGGTATGGTTGTGAATGCCATCTAATCCTCCTATTTCTTCTGCTTTGGCCATTATTGTTTTACTACCAAAGACCTTTTTTGTAATACCCACAGGTTTTAGATATACTTTATCGGGTAATCGAAAGCCTGATATACGAAACGTATAACCATCATAGGTTACAATTTGGTTAAATTCTAATTTGTCCATAATTTGATCCACAGCAAACTATTCTGAACTTTTCTTGCCATTATCCCAGTGATAACTTTTACAATAGGGACAGGCACGTGGTTTTTTATCTGGTATTTTGGGAATCCAACGCCAGCCACATTTTTTGCAGATATAAATTATTTTTTCTTTTTTAACTTTCATTAGATTATATCCCCGTCGCCTGCAACAGACTGATAATCTATTACCTGCGACGGGGTTCTTGGAGGTTTTCGGTTGCTACCTTTTATCAAAAATCTATCTTAATATTAATAATAATTAATTACAATGTCAAGTGTTTTTTTAAAAATAATTATTTGACATATAAAAAATACCCCATTGCTTGCACCGGGGATGAATTTGGCACTTTTTTTAAGAAAAAATTTGCTA
>Ga0265293_10013739_pt1 | contig 10436 bp, 6 predicted proteins | sample Munlanlewell138R_FD_192505 | JGI IMG/M metagenome (GOLD analysis project Ga0265293, IMG submission 192505) | Leachate microbial communities from a municipal landfill in Southern Ontario, Canada - Leachate well 138R | ecosystem: Engineered > Solid waste > Landfill > Unclassified | place: Canada... | reverse complement strand
AACTGCCCTTTAATTTCAACTGTTCTAACTGCTCATAAAAGGTATACATTCCGTGTAGGTTTGTATCCGCTAAAGCAAAAAAATCATACCCGTTTGCTTTAACTTCAGTTAGAAGTCTTTCCAATGGTATCATGCTTTCATTAAAGCTATATGAACTTTTGAACCCTAAACTACTTTTCATCTGTCCCTCTATGTTGAAAAGTCAGAAATTAGGATGCTAATTTCTGACCTTCATTTATTCTTCGTTAGTTTAACTTAAAATGCTGCGAAACGTTGACCAAACTCAACGCATTCTTCTTCCTGTTCACTGCTTGGAGTTGAGTTAATCATTAATCCTTGCTCAAATAACTCAGCGCCAGTATCTTGTGTGCGTGTTTGCCACTCTTCCATCCATTCGCCTTCGCCCCATCCGTATGAGCCGAATAATGCGACTTTTTTACCTTGAAGCTGACTTTCAACTTCAGCAAAGAATGGTTCAAACTCTTCTTCTTCTAGAACCTCAACACCCATTGATGGGCATCCAAATGCGATTTTATCAAAATCATTGATTTCGCCTGGATCAACTTGATCAACAGATCTTAGGTCAACAGTTGCTCCACCTGCTTCTAAGCCTTCTTTAATTTTTTCGGCCATGATTTCCGTGTTACCTGTTCCGCTCCAATAAACTACTAGTACGTTTGCCATATTATATCTCCTTTTAATGTTTATATCTTCACATCCATTATATTAAAAATGATTGCTTTTGTCAAAGTTTCAGAGACTTCTTTTTTAAGATAAAACCAATTGAAACAAAAACACCGGTGATTATGATACCACTTGTTAAAATAAAGTCATTCCATCGATATTTTTCGGTTTTTTCAATAATCGTCACTTTTTGGATTGCTTCTGCTCTTTTACCATATTCATTAATAGCAACATGGTGAAGATAAAGCTCTTGTGGTTTTGATGTGTCAATGCTTAACGGTGTATAAAAGTGTTCATAAGTATAATTCGAATCAATAATGATTGCTTTCATTGGATCAAAAAGCTCATTCGTATATATCTCGATTGAATCCACGGTTAAAATCAGTGTTGTTTTTCTTGTTATATGCAACTCTAATGTTTCCTCGGTTAAATTATTAGATTTGTCTTTTAGACGATAGCTAATTATATAGTAACCTGGAACGCTTGTTTCAATTTCTGGTGTTATTGTTAAATCCTCAATTGTTAATTGATCATGATTATCACTAATCTCCAACACAAAATCCAGTGGATTAAACTCTTCATTTTCCGCTAAATATTTTACTTTTGAATTCAAAGATAAAACCGGTGCTATGATATCAATGATATACACTTCTGATTCAAAGACTGAAGTGTTATTTGATGTGTCATGTACATGAAAAATAATCGGATAAATACCTACCGTCTGATAATCCACCGCCTTGTCGTCATAGGTGATGACTAAATCCTTTGATTGATCATAATTGTCTGATATGTCTAAATAGTTTTCATACTGTTTTGGTGAAAAATCAGTAATGATTATTTCTTTGACCAAATTGACATTAGGCATTATGTTGTCATAGAGCTCAAGATAGTCATAAATTGTCGTTTTATTTTTGGCTCGATCAGTAACTTCGGCCGTCACTAAATAGCGACCGATTTTATCCATTTTAAACGTGCTTGTTATCTTGACTGTCAAATCAGTTTTTTGATCATAGTTATCTTCATAATCAAGCAGCAGCTCTAAGATGGGTTTGTCGCTGTTAACTGCAAAATAAAGCGGTTTATCCCACCATACACTTGGGCTCTCTAGATCCTTTACATCAACTTTTAAACTAACATTTGTCTCATTGTTTGATTTATCCTTTATTTGAAAATAAACCGTATATGCTCCGACGATGTTTGTATTGATATCATGTGTTATTACCAAATCATCTTTTGCTAAATCATCGACATCGTCTATGACTGATAAAACATATTCTTTTAGTTTATCCGTTGTGATGTTTTCATAGACAGAAAGCGGATTCGGTGTTTTTGTCAGCGTAATTATCGGTTTTGTCTTATCAATTACTTCAACCGCCAAATCAAGTGAACTGGCGTTGTTTGACTGATCTTTTGCATAAATGATTATCTTGTATATACCCACCTTGTTTAAATCTAAATTTGAAGTGTCTAATTCAATTGTCACTGCACTATCGACATCATCTTTGATTTGGATAAACTCTTGATAATGAAACGGTTTTTTCGCTTCAATAACAATCTGTTTTTTTAATGTAATTACTGGTGGTAAATGATCATACACGTTGACATAACTAGTTCTTGTTGTTTGATTACCCGATTTATCTGTTACGCGGTATTTAACTAAGTAGCTTCCTACCTGGTTGATTAAGACATTGGTTGAATCAATTTCGAGTTTCAAATCTTCTTTTCCGTCATAATTATCATAATAGTTTACGTTTGTTTTTAGATCGGGTAGTTTTGTTCCATATGGTAAATCAAAATCAGCTACAGGATCAATTGTCGGTGGTATATCATCAATGACCCTAAAGGTGATCGCCTGTGTATGTGAAAAACTAATATTGGGATATGTAACCCGATAATAGACAATTGTGTCACGAACAACTTTCCCGTTTACTGAAGTCAAAAAAGTCCGATCAACCCCTCTTTCATAGTAGCACCATATGTCTTCATTAATCATTCCATTCTCATAAAGGGTTGCTTCTGGAAGCAAATGATAGTCATAGACTGATTCGTTAAGTCTCATGATGATTAAATCATTTTTCCAGGTAACATGGTATTGAATCATTGTCATTAGCGTTAGAAAATAAAACAAAGTACTCACCTCTAATCAATTGTAGAGAAAAGTACTTTGAATTTCTTTTATTTTTTTTATGACTTAAAAATTACTCTGCATTTATGTCAATCTTGAAATTACCTAAATCCATTTCACCACCGATGGTGATTTTAATTAAGTATTCACCTGGTTCTAAATCTAGAACCGGTCTAACGTATACTGTTCCGGCTGAATCACTTGCATATAGCAGCTTGTCTTCACCAAACTCATACTCTAAATCATCATAATCTCCGTTATTGTTATGACCGATAATATAATAGATTCCTTGTTGTTCTAAATCTAGGTTTAGGATTTCCATTGTTCCGTGCTGTCCAAACATATCTAAGAATAGGTAAACAAACGATAAATCACCGTTGAAATCCATCCCTGGCAATTTAACATCAATTGTAATGCCTGCTACATCGATTTCTTCACCAACAATATATTCTGTCTTGTTAGGATTATTAAGCGCCCATGAAATTGCTTCTGACTCATCAGACCAGCGAATAATAGCTGACTCTCCGCCTCCTAGCATTCCCAAAGGTAAGACAAAGGCGACATAACCGACCGCACTGACCGAAACATTTTCTCTTAGACTGTTTCCGCTTGCAATTGGCAATAAGATCATTTCATCCGTTTCAATCGTTCCTAAAATACGTAATGATGATGGCATGATCGTAGAATCCGTCATTGGTGAATCAATTCTAATTCCTGTATTGCTGGCTTCGAGGATTGTAATGTTCTTAACGGTTATCTCAGAACTATGGACATATATTGCAGCACTTAAATCTGTAAATCCACCGGTCATACCTGGTTTAATAAAGGTTAAATTTTCAACATATCCATTTGTTGATAGATGATAACGTAAGTGATAACGATTTGAATTTCGAAGCACTAAGTCCATAAAATAAACATTCTCTGTTTCTCTAACGTCAATAAGTCTTTCGATTCCTTCTGATAAAATTGTATGTCCATTACCAATTAAGGTAAATGGATAATCAATTTCAATTGTGTTTGTTAATGTAATGTCAGCGGTTAAGATAACTGCTCCAACTTCTTCATCAAGTGCATTTTTCAATTCCTCAACTGTACCTACAGGTAATACATTAACAATCAAGACAGGATCTGATATCTGTACTGGTAGACTAGTGTTATCTGGATGAAACTCAACATGATATAAAAACCCACCGATTGTTTCGTCTTCATGAACAAATATCTGCTCATTCTCGATAATTTCAATTTCTGTACCATTAACAAACCATTTATAAACACCTGTGCCAATGGTCTCTGAAAGTGTGTTTACTGATAATTCTCTTGCAGTAATTTCAGTACTTTGAACTGCAACACCATCAAGACTTAACACTAGCTTGTCATAAGTGAAAATATAGTGTTGGAAGTTTGATTGATATTTACCTACCTGTAAGTAGATTAAGTAGTTTCCAACTCCATATTCATTAAAATCAATTTCTAACTCGATTTTTCCTTCATTGTTTTCAACAATCATATCTTCAACTAAATTAACGATAAATTCCATCGAATCAATTTCGCGCATGAATTCATCGCGTTTAACAATAATCCAAGAAGCTGTTGTGTGCGATAAGTTATTTCTTAAAATTGCCGTATAGGTTACGATTCCACTATCTTCACCAATGACTGCGTTAATTTGATGCGTTGAGTTATCAATGTTATTTGAAATTGAAACCTGTGTTGGTCTTTCAGTGACAGTAATAACCGCCTCTTCGGTCAATGTTTTGGCAACACCCTTTAATGTAAACTTAACTGTTACTCGTACATTAAGATTAAGCGTATGCTTGATTTCAACAAAATGTGTCAATGTGTTTGTCGCAACAACAGCAGAACCCTCATACCAAGTGATTGTCAAATCATCCATTGAAAGTTCGTTATCTTCAAAATACCTTAAGACAAGTGTAAATGTAATATCATCTAACTCTTCTGTTTCTTCATAAAGCTGGTTGAGTTCACCAACATTTGTTAATGTAATCTCTGGGCTTTTGACTTCATTATCGATAATTTCAATACAGCCTACTAACACAAACAACAATGTTACACATAATACTAGATATTTTATTTTTTTCATTTCTACGCTCCTATCTATTTTCATAATTTTGGGGATCTAATAAGTAAATTATAAATGGTGATGTTCCTCCAATTGAGGGATGCATCGCTTCAATAAAATTAGGGATTCTTTGTTTTTTAATCAATGAATTAACAAAGGATTCGTCGCCAACAAATTCAATTTGACCTAAATTTAGGCGACCTCCACGAACCATAATGATTGCGTTAACAAAATAATTCTTTCCTTCTTTGTGATATACATCTGCGTATTGATCACTCTTTAACTCTCTTAGGATGTATCCGAAATTGGCCATATTAAGCGCTCCTGAGGCATCATCTAAGTTTCTCCATGTGAGTGAGCTGATCGCGGGTTTGTCTATCGTTGAATGCAATTCAATCTTGCTTATACCCCCTCCACGTCTTGTGTTTTGGATTACTAAACCAATTGCGGTATAACTAATTGTTGTTGAATGAATCTCTAAGTATGTGCTTTCATGAAGTGAGAAATCGGGAGGATAATTATCAACTTCAATTGAGGCTAAATAAGCTCCAATCAATCGATTTTCTACTAATTTAAAATGAGTAGACCGATCAGTAACACCTTCTTCGGTTGTGGCAAACCCTTCAATTGAAATATTCATTCTTCCATTTTCAATAATATTGCCGACAGCCTCCATATAACGATCTCGATTTGATTTAGCAATCAAACCAACATTGATAATATTTTCATATGGTTGACTATGTTCGTCCAATGGACCGATAACATGTGTATTATATAAGCCGCTGTTGTTCCCATTGAACTCAATGGCATAGCGACCGATATATCTTAAACTTCCGTCTTCATTACGATCTTCGTAATGTGGCAGTTTCGAATGATCAAGCTTAAAGCCATTTCCATAAATCTTTGTTCCATTTGTAAAAACAATAAAGTCTTCTAATACGATGTGATCTAACAAGTATAATCGTTTCCCAAGGGTTCGATTATTATCATTTCTTAAAGCTTGATATGTATATATATTAACACCATCCTGATTAACATTGAAGCTAAATGATGCATTTTTGGCTAAATCTTTCGTGCTAAGTTGAGCATTTGGCTGGAGTTCTAAGGTCAACTCACCTCGACCATTGCCAAATACTTCATGTCCTCGTTTAATGATATTGTTAAAAACAAAGTTGTTATCATACAAAGCATCCGCATTTATTAGTAGCTCTGCATTGATTTGCGCTTGTTCTGCTTCTGAGAGATTATTAAATGCTTGTTTTGGATAATATGTATACCCAACCTTTACATGACCGCTTGTGCCAAATTGGTAATCCTTATGAATATTTGTGTAATCCAAGACAACACCTTGAATCGAAGCTGGCGGTAGATTTGGATCAGCAACATAAATATCACTATATGCTTCGTATAATCCATCTTTTGAAACAACTGTTAATTTTGCAAAACCAAAATTTTCAATTTTAAGTTTTAACGATATTAATCCCCTATTAATGAAATAATTATCATCTTTGGCTGTTTCCAAAGTAAAGATTTGATTTGGGTTCTTATCTATATTCGGTTCGATGTAACGATCATCATAATCCATTACTAAATTACCTTCATCATCATAGATCCAAAAAGAGTTGTTTCTTGATCCCACAGGGTTGATTTGAAATTTCAAATCATAGACATCACCGATTTTATCAGCCATGATGTCTTCACCTTCAATCATTTGAACGCTAGAGACAGGGATCGGAACATAATAGGCAATGATGGTTGATGTGAAAGTGACGATTGCAAATATTAAAATGGGAAAAGTCAGTAAAAACATGATCAAAATCTTTTTCAATTTGCTTTCACCGCCTTTCTTAGTTTTAAGTAACCAAATGCTGCATACGTTATGATCGTAATGAACATTATGGTGTATAACAATAGGTTAACACTATCTGCTGTTAGGTTAACGATAAATAGGTTCATTATTTTAAATCTTCTCATTTGTGGAAACAGCTTTACTAAATACGGCAAAGCAATGTTTATCAATCCTAATCCAACCCCGATTAATAAACCATACAATAAATTATTGTACATATTCAACCCTTCATCAAATCCGCCTTCATTTGCTGTTAGTTGCGGGTTCTTATAGTCGCTTGCTACAGAGTTGAAGGTGTATCCAAACAAGAAGACAATTGACATTATGTATATAAAGACGCCTTGGAATAAACCAATGAAACCAGCAGCAACGATTACAATAATTGAGATTGTTAACATTATGATGCTTAAAATATAACCAAAACCAATTCTTGCGATAATCTGCTTAAACATTGGAACCGGAATAATTTTGGCAATATAATAAGCGTTTTTCTGCCTGGAGATAATGGTTCCTTGAAAGCCGTTTGCCAAAAGAATAAAGATTAAGATTGTTAAGATTGTAATGCCTGGTACAATTTCTGCACCCACAGCTAACTCACCAGCCTGACTGGTTAGTTTGATTGTAAAGAACACAAAAACAGGCATTAAAATATTCATCACGATCGCTTGAAAAGCATAATTTGAATTTCTTGTTAACGTTTTAAACTCTTTTTTAAAGATTGATACTAAAGGTTTTGCTGCCTTTGGTGGATATTTCGTCGTAACTACAATCTTTTCGTTTTGCTCATTAATCGCTTTAAAGAAAAAGTGTTTAAGAATAACGTATGATGCGGTTGATAAAACTGCCAGTAAGCCAACAATGATTAAAAGGTTTAACCCAAATGTAACAAACCGCGCATTATTGATCATATTATAAAAAACACCGCTTAATCTTAAGTTTTGAACAGATTGGCGTAACTCATTGATCACTTCTGGCTTTATTAAAGGATTGCTTGATGAAGCAGTAATGTCAATAAACTTTAGTATTAGTTCAACAAACCCAATATAAGCAATAAAAAATGCGCCAATTATCACGATCAATCCAATAATCAATAGCCCTTTGTTCTTTTGAATAACCCTGATTAGCTTAGAAACGGGAATTGACAAAAAGCTCGCAAAGAATAATGGTATGAACGGTAAAACAAGACCGATGATTACTAATCGCAAGAAATAACCGATTGTTTGGTGACTAACTAAGCCATATACTCCAGCCGTTAAGGCAAGGAATAAAAATGCGATTATTAATTGTTTTATATAAATAAAAATAATCTTTGAAACAAAGATTGTTTCTGTTTTGATCGGTAGCTTTAAATACAAAAAGTTATCGTCGTTGTTAAACAACTGTTTAATAATATTAACAACTTCATAGATTGTAAGCACAATGATTAAAATAAAGAAGATTGCTTTTAAATAAACATCACCTAAATCTAAACGGTAAAAGGAGTCTGTAATCTGATATAACACAAATCCCATTAAACCTAATAAGCCAATTGATAAAATCAGAATTGCGATAATTCCGGTTAAGTTTTTCGTTGTAATTTTAAATTGACTTGGCCTACTTCTTTTAAAGTAATTCTTTAGCAATAGTAAAATCATTGGTTTTTGATTGCCTCATAGTGTTTATAAATATTTTGAATTTCTTCTTTGGTCTCAAATAGTCCTTTTATTTCTCCATTATGAATAATTCCAACTCGTGTGCATAAATCAATTACTATCTCCAATACATGTGAGGAAAAGATAATTGTATTGCCTAATTTGACATATTCTTTCATGAAGTTCTTAATTTCAGTCATGGAAAATGGATCAAGTCCAACAAGTGGTTCATCTAAAATCCATAGTTTAGGATAATGAATGATTCCACCCATGATTGCTATTTTCTGTTTCATACCGTGTGAATATGTTTTGATTAAGGAATCAAGTGCATCATTCATTGAAAACATCTTAGCAAAAAACTCTATTCTTTCATCTCTTAATTCTTTTGATATTTGATAGACATCAGCCATAAAGTAAATATATTCTCTACCTGTCAGTTCTTCGAAAGTAGCGTGATTGTCCGGAATAAATCCTAAAGTTTGCTTAGCTTTAAGTGGATCTGTTTTAATATCGTACCCATCAATTAAGATTGATCCTTGATCAAAGGATAAGATGCCTGTAATACATTTAAATGTTGTCGATTTTCCGGCACCGTTGAGCCCTAAAAAACCAAATATCTCAGCTTTGTTAAGTACCAAACTAATGTTGTTAACGGCTGGCTTTTGTGCCCCCTTGTATGTTTTTGATAAATTTGCAATTTTTAGCATAAGTGCCTCTTTCTTGTTGAATGTGTAAAAGGCACTTTACACAATATTGTGAGAGTGCCTTTAGACTCTAACTTTATTCTAATTGATTAAATAAGAAATCTAGGATATATTCAAGTTCTAATGAACCTAAATATACGATAGTGTAGTAGAACTCTTCAATCATTGGTATGTCTGCTATTAATTCAGTTCTACCAGAATCAATGATTATTTGCTTGATTTCTTCAAATGATTTGCCAATCATTAATTCTTCTAATTCATCTTCCACTTGAATTCCCGCGGCATAAATATAACCACTCATATTAACCCCAAAGCTTCGAGTATAACCTTCAGCTAATTCTGGTGCACTAAAGCCCATTCTTACTGCATCTTGGAAATCTAGACTTGCATATAAGCCATCATAACTATCTGACACTAAATCATATACGTCAATCATGCCATTTAAGATTGCCGTTTCAAGTGTCATCACACCTGATGTAATTGGAACATTTTCTGAATAATCAACAGCAATACTATCAATTATGTAACCTGCTTGAGTTGGTAGTGAAAGTCTTACTTGTAAATCTTCAGTATGAATATTTTCTAGGTTTAATTCGATTAGGAATTCTTCTAATAAGTATGAACCTCTTTGAATATCACCTTGATAAACCCACTCTGTTCCATTCCATACTTCAACTCTGATTAGTAATGAATCAAAAATGTTCTGTATTGATTGTTTACTTTCTTGACTACCCATAAATGCTCTATCTAACCACCATAGGTTTTGCTGTGCATTAATTGATGCTAGAATTTGGTTCATTGCATCCATCGTACCGCTGTTATCTTTAACTGTAATCATAAACTTGGCATTATTACTGTTTGGTCTGTTAAATGTTGCGATGAAGTAACCTAATGGATCTTGGATGTTAGGATCAAATTGTGCAAAATTACCATCTTTTTGTAAAACTTCATTTAGATATGAATTTCCATAATGGTCAACAAATGATGTTGGGGCAATTCTGTCCTTAATTGTATGTGGATTACCATAGACATCGATGAAGAAGTCAATGATTTCACTATCAAATTCGTAATCAAAGTAGAAGATATTCGCACCATTAAGCATTGTAATTGAGTCTCCTTCTTCAATTACTTCAATATAGTATTTACCGTCTATACCTTGTAGTAATCGTAAGGTTCCATATGTGGTAGATTCTACTGTTTTTAACATTGAATGTGAAATTGGCTCATGTTCAAAGTGTAAGTTTCCTTCTGAATCAACGCTGTACAGATATGGAGAACCACTTGTACCGTTTTGAACAATTGTTACTCTTTGTTCTTTTATTACACCACGATATGTAACAGAAACATCTACATACCCTGTTCT
>Ga0265293_10013737_pt1 | contig 10437 bp, 11 predicted proteins | sample Munlanlewell138R_FD_192505 | JGI IMG/M metagenome (GOLD analysis project Ga0265293, IMG submission 192505) | Leachate microbial communities from a municipal landfill in Southern Ontario, Canada - Leachate well 138R | ecosystem: Engineered > Solid waste > Landfill > Unclassified | place: Canada... | reverse complement strand
CTCCTGCACCACATGGAAAGCCACCGCCGGCACGGTGTGGGTAGTGATCTCGCTCGTGAGAGGATCGACGATCAGCCCCTCATCCGTAGCGTCCGAAGCTTGCGAGAGCCAGCGGCCCTCCCACTCCACCGCTGCCACATCTGCCAGCTGAAACTCCTGCCACTGCTCGGGCAGGATGTGGCGCAGAGTAACGTTGCGCAGATTGCCCCCGGCTATGGCACAGAGCCCGTTCGGGGATGGGTAGCAGACAGCCCCGCCGACGGCGATCATGGCCGCCGGGGCGATGCAGGGCTCGACATGCGCCAGGGTGTGGCCATTCATGCGGGCAGGGTGCCCACCGTGCCACACCTCGGGACGCCCCAGGGTACCCACCACCAGCTCCGAAGTAGCCACGGCCAGGGCCACGGGCGGGTCCATGGTGGCCCCCACATAATCCTGCGGCCAGTGGTTGGGGTGGCCGGGGTAGGAGAAGCGCAAGACGGCATTGCCACCGGGCGGGGAATCGATCGCCGCCAGCCAGCCACCGGGCAGGAGAGCCAGGGCGGTGATATGGGCCGGAGGTGCGCCCTCCTCTGGGGCTAGATCGAGCGCGGGGTCAAGCGTGTCTTCGCGGCGGGTATCGTGCAGGCCACCATAGAGCATCTGGCCCGTGGCAGTGTCGCAGGCGGGGGGGGTGCTGCCATGTACCAGAGACCGCAGCTCGGGCGGGTCGTAATCCCAGGTGGGGGCAGTGAGCGTGGCCACGCGCCACCAGTCGAGCCTGCGGGGAGCCACCTCGCGCGGACGGTGGGCGGCCCGGTAAAGGCGTAGCTCCTCCGGCTCCACCCCCTCCGGCACCTGTACGCCGGCCTCGGTAAAGTTGGCAACTACGGCGGCATGGCCGGGCGGCACCCGCACCACGGCCGAGGCGGGGCCTCCGGGGGAGAGCAGCCCGGCATCGTCCAGGTAGGCAAAGCGGTAGCGGTAGTGGCGGGTCTGGGGGTCGGACCAGCCCACGCGCAGGCGGAACTCGAGCGTGCAGGGCTCGATCCAGAAAACGGCCGAGGCTACCCAGGTCCCCTCTTCCTGCAGGGAGTCGTACTCCTCCGGGTAGCGGAAGGGGGCCTCCAGTGCAGGCCGCCAGTTGCCGCCCTGGTAGGTCTCAGTCGGTTTGCCGGGGTAGGCGATACCGGCCACGCCCTCGAGCGGGGAGCGATAGGGAATCTCGAAACTATCCGGCGCGGGGTTGGATCGGCCTACCTCCACCAGCGAACCGCCGGGAGCGTCCATCTCGTAGGGGTCGGGCGTGTGTTCGGAACAATGGTCGGGGTAGGAAAAGACGAAAGCCAAGTTAGGGTCCGGCCCGCCGGCCCGGTGGTTGCCGATACCCTCCGAGCCACCGCCCACCTTGCGCATGTTGATACCCGTGAGCAAGCCCGGCCGCTGGTAGCGGAGCGTGAGGATGCCCCCCTCGACCTCCATGCCGGTACAGTGGAGAGCCACCGAGTCGCGCCGTACCTTGTACGCATTCTGATAGGTGGTGAGGTCGCTACTGGTGAGGTCGTTATACAGGAGCGAGCTGTAGCGGCTATAAAACATAGTGACGGTGGGCGGGGCAAAGAGAGCCACCGGCCCCACCTGCGGCACCCCGGCGGGTGCGGCGGGCATAGTACGCTCGATCAGCTCGCCACCGGCACAGGCCAGCAGCTTGAAAGCACCGCCCTGCTGCATGAGCCAGCGTGGACCGGGGAACCAGGGCACTGCCGGGCCACGCACCAGCGGAAATCGATCCGGCCAGCTACGCCACTCCCCCTGTCCGCAGGGGAAATAAAAAATCTGCCGGTGAACGCCCTGCGGCTCCAGCAGATCGGTAACAGTGGGCGAGCGGAGCGGGTGCAGCTTGCCCCGGCGGATGTCGACATCTCGCGCCCGGGTGGCATAGTGCTGGCCGGGCAGGTCCTCTTGCGGCCGCAGAGAGAGACCGCGAAACTCATCCACCCTGACCCTCATGCCCCTACCCTCCTGCAATAATATCCATAAAGCGCGGCCCGAACCCCGTAAAGAGCAGGTAGACCACCACCACAAAAACCACCCCGAAGAAAGCTGCCGGTGCATTCAGCGCCGCCAGCTTGGCCACCGTCTGCCAGCGCATCCCCTCCAAGTCCGCTGCCCGCCACTCGCCGCGACGGCGGCGACCGTTGGTGCCAGGCTCGGCGGCGGTTTTTTCGGCGGCGGTGCGGTTGACATAGGGACAGCGGGATTCGTGCGCTTCGATCGCCTCGCCCATCGCTACGGCCACGGCCTCGCGCACGGCCTCGTAAACTACCGAGCGCAGCTTGCTGGCCGCCCGCAAATCCGAGCGGACTGCCTGGGCGATGATCTCGGCCACACTGTCGCTCAGCGACCGCAGGGCCGCCACCAACTCGGTCTGGGGCATCTCATCGTTCTGGAAGAGCGATGCTGTACGCTGTGCCTCATCTATGCGGGCCTGGAGAGCGTCTTTATGCTCGTGGCTGATTTCGTCCGATTGGGCAATCTCGCGCCGGATGGCTTCGAGCCGCGCCACTAAAAGGGATGAAGACTGTACAGACACTGCCTGCGCTCCGATTCTGCCGCTACAACCGGCTGGCAAAAAGCCCCCGTGCCGCCCCGCATCGGCCCAGAAAGGAAGGAACCGCAACGGCACGGGGGCAGATTATAAGTTAGTCGGCGATGGTGCCGTGGATTTCGATGAAGGCGTTAGTCACGCTGCCGCTGATCAGCAGACGGTCGAGCGGATAGACCACCGGCGACTCTGAAACCTTGGCCGTAACGCTGCCGCTGGTATTGGTGACGGTGGCAATCGGCTCCGTAACCGGGGCTCGAAACCGCTGGACCACGACAGTGCCATCCTCGGCCACGGCATCGACCACAACAATCTTGCTGGGCGTAAAAGCCTTGGCCGTCTTGGAGAGGGCAACCTGCATGGTATTGGTGCCCTGGAAGTGGATACGGTAGACGTAGGGGGAAGCCTGGACGATCGCCGGCAGGGCGATAAAGGCAACCAGCAGCAACGCGGCTGTGATTGTGTAGAGGTTGAGCTTCTTCATGGTGTGGATTCTCCTGGAGATTGAGGGGGCCAGAACCGCCCGACCCCCTACTCTGTAGCTAACGCGGTCCATTGTAGCAGGCCGCAACGTGACCATCCGGCCAGCAGCTACCAAGTGACCCTTACAAAGGGAGACCGCTCGTGGTTGTTGCGGGCCGAGTCGCGGCAGAGACCTGACACGGCAAAATACAGCTCTTCTCCGGGGCTTGGCCTCCAGTCGTTGCCCCAGGTGGATTTCTTGATATGGTCGCCGGCTACAGCACTGGCAGCCTTCTGCTGCTGGCCCACCACCAACCACTCCCAGGTGGCTGCCCGCCACTCGCCATTGATCTTAGCGATGACCCAGGCATTGCCAACCACAACTCTGCCATCTTTGGTCCTGCTGCCGACATCCTTCCATGAGCTGGTGCCGGAGTTGCTCAGCATCATTTTGTCACCCGAGCGGGAGGCCCGGAGGTCGGTGGTGACTGCCCAGCCCGAAATATCCAGACCATCCCAGGTCACCATAGCAAGGTCGATCTCGTCTCCTGCTGCGTCCAGGTTCTCCGGCTTTGGTTTTGTCTCCGGCACCACCACCTCACCATCCACGACATAGCGCCCTATTATATCCTCGATCAGGCTCTGGATCCTCTGGTCCTCTGCCACCTCTTCGCCGATCTCCTGGAGACGGGCCTCGGCCTTGACAATGGCGATAATCTCGCGCAACTGTGCATCGCTCACGGCTCCGGCCAGATCGCGCCTGGCTAGTGCCACCTGTACGCCGGTGGCCACCGTATCCTCGGTAATGCCGAGCCGCTGCAGCGTACTGCACCCGGCCAGCAGCGAGACTGCCAGCAACAAAGCAAACAAGTTTTTCATTTTTGTATCCTCTTTTTCTGTGTGTGTGTGGACTGCGCCGGCACCCGCCAGCGTCAGCGAAATTGTCTTGTGATGAAGTTGAACGGTCGCCCGAAGGTGCGGACTCCCCTGTAGTAAATCTGTCGGTCGGGGGTGAGGCCGCCACAATCCTGCATGGTCCAGCCGAAGAGGTGATCGCCCCAGGTCAGCACCTCATTGATCCGCCAGCCCCAGAGCTGCGCCAGCGGCCGGGCAAACTGATAGACGGCATCGTGTCCCCAGTGGGCGACAAACGGCGCGGCATGGGCCAGAGCCTCCGGCGTATTGGCGTGCTGAATCTCATAGAGCACGCGCGAGAGCGACCAGCCCCGGAAGAAATCGGGCGCACCGGTGCAACCGTCGGTACTGTACTTCTCCGCCACCATCAGCCACCAGGGCTCGCCTGTGCTGCCCCTGGCTGGTGGCATGATCGAGAGCCACCCCTGCGGCACCATGATCGGCTTGATACCCTCGGCGAGGTGCGGCGGAATCGGGAACACCAGCGGCTCTGTAGCCGTGTACTCCCACCCGAAGGTGACCTTGTCCTGCACGCAGTTCTGCAGACAGGCGACATACTGCCGGTAGTGGGGGCTGACGGTGCTCACTTGCCCCCCTCTGTCTTCCTGCCAAGCCCCAGCCCGGCAGCGGCTCCGGCGGCGGCGGCCAGCAGCACAGCCCCGATACCGGTGCCCTCCTTCTCCGTTTCTTCGCGCAGGGCATCGAGCGCGGCCACCTTCTCATCGGACGTGGCATCAGTATCGAGCTGGGCGGCGGCATATGCGGAACGTTCGAGGCGCTGTCTAGACAGTGCCACATCCACGGCACTCTTGACCGAATCAGGCTGTACGACGTAGCGGATCGGCTGAACTTCGGTGCGGCCGTCGGCGCGAGTGATCTCTAGCAATCCGTCGCCGAGGTTGGTCACCTTCTCAATAGCATCTGCCGGACGCTGCATCTGGCGGCGTTTGATAACCTCACCGATGCCGGTGGCGGGGGGCTTTTGTGGCAGAGTCTCCACCTTGCCAAGCTGAGCGTGGCAGAGTCCGCACCCTGCCAGCAGCAGCAACATTGTTACAATCGTCTTCATGTCAATTAACTGCCTTGTAGCTCTTGCCCTGCCAGATCGCTTCTACGGCAATGCCGCCGATGTAGCGCACCTCCAGCGCATCCTCTCCCTCGCCATAAGTATCCCAGCCGGTATAAGGCAAATATTCGGCCTCCGGGGTCTGTACGGTTACGCCTTCGGCTGGCACTGTCAGATACTCGCCCGGCTCGTAGCCGCCGAACTCGATCTCGTACTGTGGCTTAAGCGGCACCCCGGCAATCGAGGACGGAATCTCGTACAGGTAGCGGATGCACTCCACACCCGCCACGGCCTCGGTATCCGGCCAACTGTCGGAAACCGGCACCAGATGCTCCCACTGCCCCTCGGCAATGCTGTACTGCACCCGCACGGCCACATTCGTCGCCGGCATTTCGCTGAACCAGACCCAGGCTGTGAGATTAGTCGCTGTCTGTTGCACGCGCTCAAAGCCGGCCATGATGTTGTGGTTGGTAGCGGCAGGCGTGCCGCGTGGCAGATCGAGCGCAATGTAGGCGGCGGTATAGTCGGCCCCGGCCAGTTGGTTGGTCAGGGCATCGCACTGGCCGCGGGCATCCTCCACCACGTTGGAGAGGGCCGAGGCAATCTGCGCCGCTTCGATGGCAAAGGCATCCATCGCCGCTGCCACCGTGCCGCTGGCCACCCGGCCGGAGAGGTCCATCAGCTTGCCGTCCTTGCGCACCGTCAGTAGCTGGTAGAGCGAGGTGATCGGCTGCGGATCGGGCTTGCCACCGCCATAGCCGATAATCAGGAGGCAGAGTAGAGACACTGCCACCCGCTGCCAGAGCGAGAGCCCCCGCAGGTACGGCATCAGCTTGGCCAGGCCGCCCCTGGCGGCGGCAATCAGCAGCACCAGCGGCACCAGCAGTGCCAGGGTGGCGGCTACGGCCAGGCTATGGCTCATCTGGTACAACCCGCACCCCTCCCACAAATTTGATTGTTTGGCCGCCCACCGTGAACTCGGCCGTCAGCGGCTCCATCCCCCCGACGGAGATGCCTTTGCGCACCGGCAGAAATTCCCCGACCTGCATCTGCTTGGCATCGGCAAAAATTCGGAAAAAGGCTCCGGCCCACTCTTCGGGTATCTTCACGCGGTTGCGATAGCATTCGTAGTTGGTGGCCCCCACGGTGATATTGGTCAGCTCCACCTCTACCGATTCGAGCGGCATCCAGTTGGCCTCGCCACGGGCGGCCTCGGTCCAGCGTACGGTGGGCCAGTCGCCCGGCTCTTCCGAGAAATAAGTGTACACATCGGAGTAGATATAGCCCGGCACCCGCGCCACATCATGATCGTAGCGGATAATGGTGGCGGTAACGTTGGTGCTGGCTTCGATACCGGCCACCCCAAAATCGAGCATATAGCCCCGGATGTAGCCGATGCCCTCCAGGCTGTTGACCACCTGCGCCACGCCATCCACCAGCAGCGCCACCTCCTCCACGGCATTGCTGGTGGCGATGAGGGCCGCCTCCGCCGCCACTACCGCCACGGCATTGCTGGCGAGCTGGTCGATCGTGGCTACCGCTCCGGCAGGCGAAATGCCTTCGGGCCGCACAATCACAAATTCGGCATCCTGCGCCAGGGCGCAATGGGCCAGCAGAGACAAAATAAAGATAGTTTTTCTCATGGCTTCGCCTCCCCATAGATCAGCCAGTGGCCATTCGATACCACTACACTCCAGATAATGTTGGTGGCAATGTCCTCACTCGGCCAGTTGACCTGCGAGATTGCGGCAGATAAATCACTCATTGCCGCCGGCTGAAATGTGCCGGCCTCGCGCCTGAAATCCCAATGAGTTTCTGGGTAGGGAGGAGCCGAATCAAATAACGACAGCCCGAATGTATGAAAAGATATTCCGTTGTTACGATTGTCCCACTTGTCCCATATTGAAAGCTTAAGTGCCGCAGCTCCCCCTATTGCACGGCCCTCTTCTGTGATTGTTACCATGGTGTCGTCAGCAAACATGGTAAAACCGCTGTCTAATCTGATAAAATCTTCAGCACCATTCTCTATAGACAATCCATCCACTGACAATGTTACGGACTCTTCTCCAATCACAAACAGAACAGGATCTGTCTTGGAAAAATAATTATCCGCTACATATTCTTCGGTAGCCAGTACATGGTTTCCCTCACGCGACGGCCAGGCAAGATGTCGATAATTGAATAGTCCCGGAGAGACCTGCGATGAAAGAAAAACATTTGTCGGACTGATCTCTATTGCCTCGTAATAACTATCTCCAAGCCGGTGCGTCATCCTGAGTTTTTCAGGGGAAGCTAAAAAGGACAAGTTTGTATTGTTCGCATGTTTCTCCTGAAGTGCTAACGCTTCCAGGGTAAGGTTCATAGATGTCTGGTCGGGACTAACGCCGTGAAATGCCCGAATACTCCAGTCTTCATTATTGAACTCAAAACGTGGGACGTAGCCGGAGGCCACTGCAGCCAGTACGTTGCTCTGCACCGACTCCCCCGTCTTGATCCGTGCTTCGACGGCAGGCGGCCAGACCTTGCCCGTGGTGGTATCCACATAGGGCACCACCTCATCGGCCACAATCAGCCCCACCAGTAGCAGAGCCAGTGCCCCGTTTATCCAGTGAATCTTGCGCATATCCTTCTCTCCCCTTCTACTCGCCCGGTATGGTGGGCGGTGCTTCAAATTCCCCAAGCGGCCCCAGTGCCACGCGCCCCTCGACCGACTCAACTCCATAAATCCTGGCCCACTGCTGGCCCTCGGCATCCGGCACGCGCCCGGCCAGCCACTCGAGCGCGGCACAGCGGCTCTGCAGCACCTCCACGGCGGCCAGAAGCTGCCGGATATAATCTGATGTCTCCGGCGAGACTGTGCCCTCCAGCACCCCAATCCGCTCCGAGAGCGTGGCGTGCTGCTGGGTATTCTGCCCATCAAGTGCGGCTAGCTGTGCCAGGCCGGATTGCACCGCTCCGCTTGCCTCGCCCGCCACCTCCAGGGCAGACGCGGCGGCCTGCGCAGCCTGTTCGGCCAGGGCATCGGCCGAGTGAGCCAGGTCGGCAGCATCGTTGGCGGTTTGTTCGGCACTCTGCGAGCGGCTGGTGGCCTGCTGGGCGGAGTGGGTGGCGACAGTGGCGGCATTGGTGGCATCGGCCAGACCTTCTTCGAGTTGTTTGTGGGTGAGGGTGCCTTTATCCAGCAGGTGGTGGTGCGAGATGCGGCTGGTGGGGTCTCCATCGTGCGCGTGGCTGTCGCCCCCGGTCACGAAGTCGCGGGCATAGCCGGTGGTGACGCTCTCGCCGGGCTGGGTCTGGCAATCGGGATTGCCCCGGATGGTAAGCTGCCCGGCGGCCAGCAGCTCGCCGTCTTCGTGGTTGGAGAGGGCGTAGATAAAAACCCGCTCCCGCACGCCCCACTCGAAAGCGGCGACCATTTCCTTCGTAGCCAGGTCCAGTGTGCCCAGCATTAGCCCGCCCTCATCCCGCCATTCGGCACAAGCCGCCACCAGCAGACCGGGTGTATCGGCATAGCTGCGGAGAGTCAGCCGCAGACCGGCAGCATCCGTGCCGGTGATGCCCTCGATGGCAATATCCACCTGTTCCCCGAGAGCCAGCACGCGTGAGAAACGCGCCTGCTTGCGTGCTGCATCCACCTGCATCGTGGCGGTAATGATACCCTTGGCCATGTCTCAGCCCCTCTCCTCTAAAGTGCGCTCTGGTTGATGTTGTCGGTACGGTCGGCCTCGGAGCGGGCCTTGGCAATCGCAATCGCAAAGAGATTGTGCGCCGTCTCGTTGCCCGGCATCAGCGAGGCCTTGGCCCCCTGCGCAATCTGCCAGGCCCATTGCCCCAGCAGGTAGCCCGGTACATCCTGCTCCATCCCTCGCTCGGGTGCCCAGGCCACCAGTGCCCGCACCGGTGCCATGTGCGCCGGCAGAAATGCCAGCAGGCAGGCTTCGCCATTATCGCGCCGGTTTTGGCGGAAGCTCCCGCGCTTGCCCCCTACCTCCAGCACCGCAATCAGGCGGCGGCCGCCCTGCGCCGGCAGCAGGTAGGGCAGGGCCTGGGGGTGCCAGCGTTCCTTCTCGGCAGCGGTGGGGGTGAAGGGCAAGAGCCGCACATAATCGCGCCAGGCGAGGCTGCGCTCGCAGAAGTCGCGCACGGCGGTACGGCAGGCCTCGAGCTTATCCGCCTCGGAGGCGGCTGGCACGGTAGCCAGGTGCGGCAGCAGGATGTCTAGCGGTTCATACGGCATGAGTCCAGCCCTCCAGCAGAGCCGCCGCACGGGCGGCATGGTTATCGGCCGCAGTAGCGGCACCGGCATCTACTACATCCGCCAGCAGGGCGGCGGTTACCAGCCGTGCCAGCACCTCCGGCAGCGGCTGGTTGCCGAGCGTGGCCATATCAAAGGCATCGTTATCCGGCAGCTCCGGCGGCTGGGAGAGGTGGCGGTAGGCAGTGCCGGTCTGGAAGATGCGCGGCACCTGCACCAGGAGACGCGCCAGCTCGCCTTCGGCGGCGGCCAGTATCTCGGCCCGGCTCCAGCGGGGCGGCGGGTCGGTCGCCTGGGGCGGATCTGCCTGCTGCTCCAGCGTGGGCAGGGCCACCGGGTCGGCCACCAGGCGGCGTACCAGCGTTATCCAATCGGCCTGCAACATGCCTCACCACCTTTCCTGGTTTCAGAGTGCGTCGTCGTCCGGCGTGCCGGTGTCGTCGTCCATGCCATAGGTATCGTACGAGGTCGTGGCCACGCGCAGGCGTTCTTCATTTGCCAGGCGTTCGAGCTGCATTTCACGCATGCTGCGGCCATGTTCAGCGGCGGTACGGTACTCGTGCTGTGTGGCCGGGCCAAAGACCTGCAACGGGTACTTGGGGGCTGACGCAGAACGCACCTTGTAGCCCACACTCTGGGGGGAACCGGAATTATCGGGATCCACCATCGGGCCACGGGCATCTTCGATTGCCTTGAAGACAGCGTAGGTAGTAATGAAGGGACGGCCACGCACCAGAATGGCACGTGTGCCAGCCTGTACCTGTACCACGCTCTCATCGTTGGCACCGCCGGCAGCAATCTGCATCCGGATATAGGGCGGTGCGCAGCGGCGGAGGGTGTTCTCCATATCGCGCGAGACGATGCAGAAACCGTCCTCCCAGGGCAGCACCGTATAGTGGCGGCTCCCGAGATCGGGGCTGCGACGGATAAAGTCCCGTGCTTCGAGTGCTGTGCGGAAGGGAGTGCGCCTGCGTCCGGCAAACCTTACGTGCTTGGTATGCCAGCGGTCCACCGCCAGCCAGGCCGTCTGGTACGGGAAGGGCGCGGCGTTCAGGCCATGCTGGTCGATAAACGCCTGGGCCGTCTCGCGTGTGGCAAAGGGCTCCAGGCCCACCACTCCGCCGGGGCGCGAGAGCATCCGCACACCATAAATAC
>Ga0265293_10013736_pt1 | contig 10437 bp, 14 predicted proteins | sample Munlanlewell138R_FD_192505 | JGI IMG/M metagenome (GOLD analysis project Ga0265293, IMG submission 192505) | Leachate microbial communities from a municipal landfill in Southern Ontario, Canada - Leachate well 138R | ecosystem: Engineered > Solid waste > Landfill > Unclassified | place: Canada... | reverse complement strand
AAGTGTGTAGGTTTTTAGGTGGTTAATGTAGTTCTGTGCTTTAAGTGTGTTCAGGTGGTTCTGATGAAGTGTGTAGGTTTTTACGTGATTAATGTAGTTCTATGCTTTAAGTGTGCTATGGTTGATTGTTAGTTGTTAATTCATTTATAGATTTTACAAATTATGTCTAGATTTACTAATTATTTTTTTTCGATTAAAAATTAAAAACTAAAAACCAAGATTAATAAAACAAACAAAAAATTTAAATAAAATGATTAAAGAAAAAATACAAAACCTAGATATTTTAATGTGTCATAATTCGTCTTGGATTTCAAAAACAATAAGATTAGTAACAAAATCAAGGGTGTCGCATAATGCACTAGCCATAAGAATAGAAAAAGAATTGTTTATAATTGATGCTCAGAGGCGTGGAGTGAATGTAACTAGCTTTAATCAATGGCACAAAAAATATAAGTATAATTTTTATATCTACAGACCAATTAATTTTTCACCTCCATTGGAGAAAGAAAGAATCTACCAAAAAGCAATCGAATCTATAGGCATTAAAAAATACGATTTTATATCATTATTGATTTGGCAACCAATATACTTACTAACAGGTGTATGGAATAGAACGAATCAAAAAAGACAAAAAAACAGATTTTATTGCAGCGAATTTATAGCATATTGTTTTGAAATTCCAGACGGATATAAAATGTCTCCAGAGATGCTAAAAGAATACTTAAAAATAAATACAGACTTCATATCAATATACCCAATGGGTGTGGGGTTCTTTTAAAATTTCGATAAGCCAAATAAATAAAGTGGTCTCCACTCGGTTCCAACCACCTTTTTTATTTCTGGCTTGCGTTATTTAGAAATCGGAAAGCACAACCAAAGGAATTGCCTCTATTTCGCTTTCGCTTATATCGGCAAACCCTTTGATTTTGTGCTTGGTCTTTTTTATTTAAAACCTAAAACAGAGTGCTCCCTAAAGTCGCCCACTGTTTTGGTTTTAAAATTAATTAGCCCCGTGTAGCGTTGATTTTGCGTGTCGTTCTTTATCAGTTTGTCAGCAAAAAAAAGCTTCCAAGGTCGCTTTTTTTTGCTGGAGTTAATTGTTTCGCCTATTCGGCTCAAAAAATTGTAAAAAAAGGGCTTCCTTCGGTCGCCTTTTTTGTGTTTAAAATTTGCTTGGCAGCAAAATGAAATTAGCCCCGTGTTGTGTTGATTTTGCGTACCGTTCTTTATAGCATCGTTTTTATGTCCAAGAGCTCCTAAAGTCGCTTTGTACATAAAGTCTTATAGGCTCGCCTTTCAGGCTCGCTCAAAGGTTAAAAAAAGGGCTTCCTTCGGTCGCCTTTTTCAATTTAAAAACAGCCATACGGCTTGTTGCCCTTTCGTTGCGTTGCGGTTCGTTCCTCCACCGCACTCCACTCCAGGAGAAAGGATAAGGCATGGGCTTCTAAAGTCGCCAAGCCTTGATTTTCAAAAGCTTTTTACAAAGCTATTCGGGCAAAAAAAGGGCTTCTAAAGTCGCCTTTTTTCCCTCACGTTAAAACCTCCTTTGTCGGACTACACTTCGGGGGGGTCTGGCTAGCTTCGCCCACGCCAGCCTCCCCTCGTTTCGGCGGTGCTTCGCAAATTCTTTAAATAGTAGTCTATTTAACATAAGCGGGTCTTATAGTACAATTCCACCGCACAAAAAACCAACGCTAAATTGTCCTATAAGTTCGCCTATGTCTAAATATCCTACTGCCCACCAACAAGCCCCCACCCACCCTTCCAATGGTTGCCTGGCGGCGTTTTGTTGCCCCATTGGGCTTGTCCTGAAAGAAACATTTCACTCTGTTTGCCACCCACTCTCTTTTTTTTGATTGCTTTAAAATCAATCGAAATCATAAAAAAAGAGAAAGGGTTTGCCTTTCTTAAAAAAATGAGACTTCAAAGAAATCCGCCCTGCTTCCATTTTTTTTTAATTACAAAGCCATAATTTCAAGTTTATAAGGATTTTGTTAATCAATAAAAAATTACAGCAAGGCGGTAGAATACCTCTGTTCTTTATAACTTCTTCCAAAAACAAAATAAATGATTGCATTCTTTTTTTTAAAAAAAATCAAAAAAAAAAAAAGTCGTCGGGTGCGGTTTTGGTTCGTGTTTTTTCCTTTCAAAATTCAGCTTTTAGCATGTTTAAAATCACTTCTTTTTTGCAAATTTTATTTTAAAAAGAAAATATTGTCAAGGGTAAAATAAATTCGTTCCTCACCCTTGCCCATATTTTTTTTTAAAAAATTTGAAAACCAAAAAATTGTGATTTTAAACTAAGAGATTTTCGATTTCAAAAGAAAAAAGAGCCCACGTTATTCACGTGGGTTTTAATAAGCAAGTTTTTATCTTGTTTCTTTCAAATTCTGCCTTAATTCCTTTACTTCGTCAGGTGTCATTACCGTAGTTATTACGTAAGAACTTATAACATCGTTTTTTCTTAAAACTTCGCCAACTAATTCTTCAGCAGCTTCGTAGCGACACTCAATGAAATTACCCTCATTCTGTAAATATTCATCATATTCATCATCAAAATATACATCCGTAGCCATCGTGTTGTTGCTTATGCACTTTAGCGTGTGATTTAATACTTCGATTTCTTCTCCATGGCCATAAGAGAGTTTACCATTTACTACAATGGTTATCCTGTTGTGTCCATGTCCACTATACATTTTGCGGTTTTCATTTATTTTAAATCAATCATTTTTTTAAATTTTGTGAATTTTTAAATATATCGCTGAGAATGGCTAATCCATGTTTTACAGCAGCTGAATTAGTTTTGGCTCCTGTATGTATTTTAAGCTTTGTTACCGTGTCTTTCTCGCTTTCTGTCAGCTTTGTTAACTTTATCATTTTCATGATTCTTAATTTTTTGAGTAATTAAATATAGTTGCATCTTCCATTACCATCAGTTGGTAAACTGCTACAATTTCAATTAGGTTGATTTCATACGGTTGTAACTGAATTATTGCCTTTTCCAATGCGTTAGGGTCCTTTAATCCATTCTCTAAAAGCTTCCGCCTAATTATAGCCGTTACGCCGTTCTCTTTAATATCTTCCTTTATTGCTTTCGCAAATATTATATCCAGCTTTTTAATAAATTCTGGCACAATATTTTTAGGTAGATGTATCCCGTAAATAGCCATCTGTCCGCTTTTGATTGGCTTTGTCAGCCCTATCATACTATCGTATTCTAGCCCGTGCTTCATGCACGTTTCAGCAATTAAGTGCTGAAGATGTGGTATTAAATAATCTTGTAACTTTTTCATTATATTTTAGTTTAAATTAATATATGGTACTAATTTAATGCTTTTTAGTACCATTTCTATCTTTTTTATGTTAATTAGTGTTAAGGATTTTAATGATTTTCACCCTTTGGTCCTGCAGGCATTCAATTCTAAAATATCAAATCCTATTTTTTGCCAAGTCTTTAGCATCAATTTAAATAATTGAAAAAATTTTAGATTTCAAAAAGCGACTTCCGGATTCGCAAAATGATAAAAAACCTATTCAAATAATTAAATAATTTTAAATAAGAAGATTTTAATTTGTGGTTAAATCTTCGATTAATTAGGCAATTTAAAATATCGTTCATCGCAGGTTCTATTTTTTTTCCAAAAAAATTGATCCTTGCTTTTACTCTATAAATTGCCTTTATGTTTTCGGTTCTTTTGCTTCGCATATTTTTGGCGTGTAATGCTTCGCACCGTCCAGTAGTGTTCGTATCCTCACACAACTGTCCGACCGCTTCGCTGTCGCCACCGTCCAGCAGTGTTCGTATCCTCACACAGCTGTCCGACTGGCTCATGCTCCGCACCGTCCAGTAGTGTTCGTATCCTCACACAACTGTCCGTCTGCTACGCTGTCGCCACCGTCCAGCAGTGTTCGTATCCTCACACAGCTGTCCGGCTGGCTAACGCTCCGCACCGTCCAGCAGTGTTCGTTTCCTCACACAGCTGTCCGACCGCTTCGCGATCGGCTTGCCCTGGTCTCGATCGTTCCCTCGCTCAACTAGGGCTTCGCCTTTCCGCCGTGCCGTAGTCGATAAGTTCGCAGGCTCACTTTTCCGACTTCGGCACGGCGGATTTGAATTATTAGTAGTGTTTAAATATGTGTTTAAACATGTTTGTCTAAAATCGCTCTATTATGTTTTAAAGCATTCAAATTTTAACTCTAATGTCTTTTTGATGGTATTGTACAGTATTATATTAATAATCGTGCTAAAACGGTGCAATAACGTTTTAACATTTTGTTATTACAAATAAATTTTTATATAATTGCAATTAATTCTAAACATAAATTATTATGGCACTTGTTAAGTATTCTATGATGATTTCGGAAATCAGAAACAAATTAAACGGTTCTGTATTTGCACGAAATCGAGGCGGTAACTATATTCGGAATAAAGTTACTCCTGTTAATCGAAAATCTGCTGCGCAGGCTTTAGCACGCTCTAGGCTAACGCAATTCGCACAAGCCTGGAGGTCATTAACTGAGGCTCAAAGAGTAGCTTGGAACTCTGTAACATCTCAGTGGGCTAGAACCAACGTTTTTGGCGATGTGGTAAATCCAAGTGGTAACGCTTTGTTTAATCGTTTGAATATAAATAGATCGATTGCGGGCCAGAGCCAGTTAGATACTCCTCCATTGCCTGTAGGTGCTGACGCTTTGACTGAATTGTCATTTACTGCTGATGCATCTCAAGGTGAGATGAAAATTACTTTCGCACCGAATGCTGTTCCAACTGGCCATGTGTTATTTATTGAGTCTACTGCAAATTTATCTCCGGGTATTTTTAATGCAAACGCCCAATTTAGGCACATAGCAACTTTGCCATCTGCAACGGCTTCTGGTGAAGATGTGCATCAAGCACAAATCAATAAGTTTGGTGCCTTATCTGTGGGGCAGAAGGTGTTCATTAGAGGTAAATTGATCAATTCAGCTACAGGTGAAGTATCTCAAGCCTTGCAAGCGTCAAGTATAGCTGTCTAGCTTAATTCGGTGATTTAGTTTGAAAATAAATATCTAAATTAAATTGCCGTTCTTAAAGTTTTGTGTATATTTGAAACACGCTGATGAACGATAGATGCTCTGTAGAGGTACAACATTCAAGGATAGTTAGCGCGCGAAAAACGGAAGACCCTGTATGATATCATACAGGGTTTTTTTTATATCGAATTTTAAATAATAAATTTGATAATAAATTAAAAAAAAAAATCATGGCAAAAGTTAGATTGTCCGCCCTTATAGCGGATATTAAAGGTAAATCGCAAGGAAGTGTTTTCGCAAGAAATTCAGGTGGTCTCTATTTTAGAAATAACCCATCTGGAGGCGGTAGGGATTCATCTAGATGGGCTAGGCTTAAAGCTAAATTTTCAAACAATACAAGTTCATGGCGTAACTTGTCAGATGAAGAGCAAATGTCATGGCATAACATGGCTATTAATTATCCTACAACAGATGCTTTTGGTGAAATTAGATATCCAAAAGGTTTTGAGTTATTTGTTAGTATAAATCAAACTTTAGCAGCTGCAGATTTACCTACAATTAGAGTTCCAGTTATGCCCGTTGAAATTCCCTCTCTTGGTAATGTGGAAATTTATACTGCAGATGCAAAGCTTATCACAAATGATAAGTTTCTTTATCCCGCAGGTAATTACGTTCCAAATAATACTACTGATACTGTACATACCATTTTACAATTACCGATACCTTCTACTCTTGATTTTTTAATTTCATTGAGATTTCAGCTTCCGGACCTACTAAAAGTTTCTTTTATGAGTGGTACAAAGTTGTACTTAACAAAATCATATACAAGCAATGAGGATGGTCTTGATATCACTATGGTAAAGGTTGGTGATTTGATAAAAATATCAACTACGATAAGAGTCGGTAGCGATACCTGGGGTGCTGTCTTTAGTTGTGATATCAGTTTGCTAAAAAATGATAACGCTTTCACTTGTATTTTGAACCCCTCTGATAATAATGCCTTTGTGGGTATTTTCAACAAAGCAAGTATGGATGTAGAGAATGCAACCACCGATTTAATAAATTTAGGTCTTATAACTATTCCCTATTCTTTTATTCCTATAGATGATACAAGGCGTGAGAATATTGGTATACAGCATATTGTTATTGGCATTGGCTCTTATAATAGGAGAACTGCTAGGTCAGTTAATTATGGCTATGCTTTAGTTGATGCTTATTTGCAATTTACATTTGATTCTAAATTTCCTGAGTTCTATAGTTATGAGGGTTTTTTTGATTTGCCTAATAATTTTAAAATAGACCACGTTAATCACACACCCGATTTTATCAGATGGGCATATGATAAAATATACCCTTTTATGAAATTTAATTTCACTATAAAAAGTGATGCTAGATTTCAAATCGTTCTTTTATCTACGCAGTTTAGAAGTGCAGGTCTTACTGGTGCAACATCCAAACATCAAATTGTTGGACGCTGGACCCTGGACGGGGTGATGAACTTTCAATTTGGTAAAGAATTAATTGATTACACAAAATTTATGTTTAATAATGGAGTACTCCAATTTAAATATTATATGATCGATACTTTGACAGGGAAGAAAACTGATACTTTTCTTTTACAATATAAATCTGTCGAACCTAGTTTTATCGTATCAACTCCAAATGAATGTACTTTTGACAGCGATTGCTCAGGCTGGGATTGTTGCGCGGGCGGTAAATGTTATGATTATTCGTTCTGTTCAAACGATGAAGCACCTCAGCCTGTTACCCCTCCCCAGGTGAATGCAAAATTTAAAGCAGGTGCTAATTTAGCTGAAACTGTAAATAAAAAATAATATATTTAAAAAAATAATTTTTGCTTTTTCAAATTATTTTGGTTTGCCACACCCTTATTATGGGTGTGGCTTTATTTTTTATTGTTTACAAAGCTTTTAATAGATGATTTTAAAATTATAAAAAAATAAATTTGTTAAAATTTTTGTTTTCTAATTTATAATTTCTAAATATTTGATACAAGGGATTTGAATTAATTACAAAATAAAGTTTAAAGCACGTTCTTAAATTGGTTTATCATAACTCCCAGAACTGCACAAAACTTTTTAAAGCAAAAAAGCATGTATCTAGAACCAAATAAAATTGAGATTAGAGGTCTGAATTTGTATATCAGACCGACCTATTCAGTATTAATGCCGAAGTGGAAAACAAAAAATCTAATAAAGACAGATGCTCAGAAGGATAACGAAATCAATTTAATCGAAAATAAGCCACAGGGGATACTTAGCAAGAAATCAATGCGTCAACTAATCAACTCAGTTAATTGGTTGGTAGCAGCCGCAAAAGAAAAATGGGTTTACGATAAGGATACAAAATCAAGATATAAGTTTAAAGTAAATTTTGTAACATTAACTCTACCTAGCTTCACTCAAGGTATCAGCGACAATAAATTCAAATCAGTTTTATTACACAATTTTATAAATCAAATGCGATATCGCTATGGTCTTAAAAATTTTGTTTGGAAAGTTGAAGCTCAAAAGAATGGTAATATTCATGCACATTTCACAACAGATACATATTTACCATGGCAAGGTATTAGAGAGGTTTGGAATAGGATTCTTTTAAAAAATGGATTAATGGAAGAGTACACTGAAAAACATTCAAGTATGTCTTTTAATAAATATTGCAAAACTTATAATCCAAAAAACAAAATTGCTAGAAAGAAAATGTTGAAAAGATATCGTAAAGGTGTCTCCTCTGGATGGTCTGATCCAAATAGCACAGATGTCCGTTCAGTTTATAAAATTGATGATATTGCTGCATATTTAGCGAAATACATGGCAAAAGACCAGGAAGAAAGAAGAAAAATATCTGGTCGGTTATGGTCTTGTTCCTACTCAATTTCACAAGCGAATAAATTAACTGTAAACATTCCAAACGAGTATACTTATGAACTTCTCCAGCAGTTAAATAATTCAATGCTTGAGAAAAAATCAATTTCTGTAATTGACAAAAAAACTCAAGAAGAATTTCATATAGGTAGTATGTTTTTCTATAAAATCAATGATTTAAGAAGTAAGGGAAATAAAATATTATCAGATATAATTTCAATGGCACTCTTTAAGATACGTGAAGGGTTGTGTATGGACTTTGAGCAAGTAGTAAAGAAATCTTTTGAAATTACTACGTACACAAAATCGCAAAGAGAAAGTTTTGAGAAATCAATTATTTATGAAAATCAATACAGGAAAACATTATTTAATTAAAAATCAAAATAAAGTAATATGAAAAATCAACAATTAATTATGAATATGCATGATTTCAGGTATATTCAAGAAAACAAGCTTAATTCATGGGTGCTTGATGACCGTGAAAAAATTTTAATAAATTCAGTAATCGTAATTAAAGAATACGTAACGCGCAAAAATTACGAGGGTGAAACGAAAAAAGTTTTAACAGGGAACCAAATGGAGATTAAAATCAAATCGAAATTTAGGGCGGATGTTAAAGGTTTGTCGCCTTATTACTCAATTTATCATTTTGTAATCAACTAAATCAAAGAAAAATGGATAAGAAAAAATTTAATGCAGAAAAAAGAGCCTATCAAAAAAAGGTTGCAACCTTCGAAGGTAAATTAATGAATGCACGTAATGAAATAGATATGGTGCGTGTCTTTAATGAGATGGAAGAAATCTTAATGGAAGAAGTGGCAAACTGGCAGTCTATAATCATTGAAAAATCAACTAATGGACAAATTTTAGATGAAGATGTCAAGAAAAATATTGATGCTGAAATAATCAATCTATGCACAACGATTGATAAAATTGATGAAAACCGCAAAGTTTTTATTAAACCAGCTATTATTTTGTATAAAGCCAGGTTAAACTCAAACCAAGAAACTGAGCCATTAAAGTATGTTACTTATGATGTGGAGGTATGAGGTATCTTAATTTAAAAAAAGATGTGATTAGAAGGATAGTTTTAAAAAGAGATAATTACAATTGCACAATGTGCGGCGTCCCTAATAATTCAATAGTTTACTTGACGAAAAAAGGTGAACCAAGAATATGTGATGATTTTGTTTTAAAATGGGCTGAAATTAATGGATATACAATTAAAAAAATAGTTTTAAAAGTGGTCCATATAGAACCAATGTCCGCAACATCTGATATTGATAATTATTTATCAATGTGTTTTTATTGTTCAGATCAATATTTTAAAGCTTACAAAAAAGAAGCTAGAAAAATATTGGAAAAAAATATGACAAAAAAGAAAAGAGCCGGTATAAAATGTTCTTCAGTAAATGAACTAGCAAAATTAAAAAACGCTCAGAAACAAGTAGAAATTATTTTATCGGAAAAAATATCAATAATTGAAATACAAGAAATTATTGATTTGTTGAAAAGGATGAATATTAACTAAAATCAAAATAACATGGAAAAGCAAAGAAAAAGAAAAAACTATGTTCTCATAGTTTCAAGAAAATTCCTAAAAGAACACCCAAAATCTGGTTTTGAAACAAATTTTGTTGAAAAAATACTTAACGGTAAAAAGGTACACACTATCAGACCTAATGTTGAGTACTGGAAAAAAGTATTATTTGAAGTTCAATTAGGAAATGCAATATTGTCCATAAGATACTGGACTGGCAAACCATATATTAGCAAGCAGAAAATAGTTGCTAATCTGACAGATGAGCATTGTATAGGTTATGAAATAATCAACTTGAAAAACATAATTAAATATGACAATGAGTTTCTTCATTTGATCGCGTCAAATGATGGTCTTGAAGTAAAGGACTTCCTTGATTGGTTCAAATATGAGAAATTAAAAGAACATCAAATAATAATTCATTTCTCGCCCATGAGGTATGGAAGTAGATTGTATAAAGCAAATTAGTAAAAAAGTAAATTCGGCCATTAAATGGCAATTAAATAACAAAATAAATTTTGAATCATGAGTGTACAGAATAGCGTTCGATTAATTGGGAACATAGGCCAGGACCCAATAACAAAAAAAACAGATACTGGTGTTGTAATATTATCGGTAAGTCTAGCAACAAATGAAAGTTACAAAAACGATAAGGGGGAAAAGATAACAAAAACCGAATGGCACAATCTCGTTATGTTTAATAAAAAGGCTCTTAATATTGAGAAATACTGCAAAAAAGGATCTAGAGTTGCTGTAGATGGGAAATTGCAAACAAGGGTTTATCAAAATAAAGAAGGTGTAGATGTGTATAGGACTGAAATAGTGGTAGAAGACATTTACTTTCTCTCTTAATTTGCACAAGAAGTATTTAAAATGTAATTTTACACTGTAAGGCAAATCCCTACCTTTCATGCTTTGATGCAAGTATTAGTTTTATCTAATGCTTGCATTTTTTTTTTGTAGAAAAAAAGAAGGGACCAGGAGTTATAAGTAATTACA
>Ga0265293_10013734_pt1 | contig 10438 bp, 10 predicted proteins | sample Munlanlewell138R_FD_192505 | JGI IMG/M metagenome (GOLD analysis project Ga0265293, IMG submission 192505) | Leachate microbial communities from a municipal landfill in Southern Ontario, Canada - Leachate well 138R | ecosystem: Engineered > Solid waste > Landfill > Unclassified | place: Canada... | reverse complement strand
TTAGCAAGAAGTACAAGAAACCACCAAAAATAGAGAATTAGGAGTTCTTAATATTGACAAATACACAATATTAAATTATAATCCAAATATATAGCAAGAAGGAACTTCGTCCCGCTAGTAGGGACGATTTTTTGCAATTCATACGGTTGGATAATCTTAAATAGAGAGGTGTAAATAATGAAAAAAATGGGCTTACATGAATTAAGAAAAGAGTTTTTAGATTTTTTTAGGGAAAAAGATCATTTAGTTGCTCCTAGTTTTTCACTTGTACCCAAAAATGATAAATCCTTGTTACTAATTGGAGCGGGAATGGCACCACTTAAAAAATATTTTACTGGTGAATTAACACCACCTAATAAAAGGATGGCCACTTGTCAAAAATGTATTAGAACTGGAGATATTGAAAATGTAGGCAAGACAGCTAGACATGCTACTTTTTTTGAAATGTTAGGTAACTTTTCCTTTGGAGATTATTTTAAAAAAGAAGCTACTGCTTGGGCTTGGGAGTTCCTAACTGAAAGGTTAGAAATAGATAGAGAAGACCTCTGGGTAACTATTTATTTAGATGATGATGAGGCCTTTGAAGTATGGAATAAAGGTGTGGGAGTACCAGCAGATAGAATAATAAGACTAGGTAAAGAAGACAATTTCTGGGAGCTAGAAGTAGGCCCTTCTGGACCATGTTCAGAAATATATGTGGATAGGGGAGAAAAATACGGTTGTGGCTCTCCTGACTGTAAACCAGGATGTAATTGTGACAGATTTATTGAGGTATGGAACTTGGTATTTACACAATTTGACAAAGATGAAAAGGGAGTTTATCATCCGTTACCAAACCCAAATATAGATACAGGAATGGGACTTGAGAGAATAGCTGCAGTAATGGAAGGTGCAAACACTATATTTGACACTGAGGCAGTTAGAGAAATATTAAGGACAGTGGAGAAAATTGCCAATGTCACTTATGGTTCAGATGAGAAAAAAGATATTTCCATTAGGGTTATCACTGACCATAGTAGAGCAATGACTTTTCTAGTATCTGATGGAGTGCTACCTAGCAATGAAGGAAGAGGATATATACTTAGAAGGCTTATTCGTAGAGCAGCAAGACATGGAAAGCTTCTTGGTATAGAAAAGGGATTCTTAGAAAATGTTGTAGATGTAGTAATCAATTCGTGGAAAGTAGAATATCCAGAGCTAAAAACTAGGGAAGAACAAATTAAAAAAATAATAAAGGCTGAAGAAGAAAAATTCCAAGAAACAATTCATCAAGGCATTTCTATCTTAGAAGAGTATATAAATGAAATGAAATCCAGCAAAGAAACAGTTTTAAGTGGAGAAAAAGCTTTTAAACTATATGATACCTATGGTTTTCCCCTAGATTTAACAAAAGAGATTTTAGAAGAAAAATCTCTTAATATAGATGAGGAAGGTTTCAATGCCAATATGGAAGCCCAAAGAGACAGAGCTAGAAAGGCTAGGAACGAGGGAGATAGCGGATGGGCTGCAGGCAGTGACAGTGATATTTTTAATAATTTAAATACAGTATTTCGTGGATATGAGAAAACAAACATTGTAGCTCAGTTAATAGGGTTGTTTTCTAACAATGAAAAAGTAGAAGAGTTAGGTGTAGAAGAAGAAGGTATTATAGTATTAAATGAATCACCATTTTATGGGGAATCTGGAGGTCAAGTAGGAGATACAGGAGTAATAGAGTCCCCTGGATTTAAGGCGTTAGTACTAGATACTAAACATACTAAGGGAGATCATTTAATTCATATAGTAAAAATCATAGATGGTATAGCTAGAGTTGGTGACAAAGTAGTAGCCTCTGTAGATGAGAACAGAAGAAACTCCATTAGAAGAAACCATTCAGCAACTCACTTACTTCATAGAGCCTTAAAAGATATTTTAGGAGAGCATGTTAATCAAGCTGGCTCTATCGTAATGCAAAATAGGCTTAGATTTGACTTTACACACTTTGAAGCTGTGACTAGTGAAGAGTTGAAAAAAATTGAGAAAAAAGTAAATGATAAGGTATTTGAAGCACTGGAAGTAACAACTATTGAAACATCTTTAAAAGAAGCTCAGGAAATGGGAGTAGTAGGTCTATTTGAAGATAAATACAAGGATGAAGTTAGAGTATTAAAGATGGGAGACTATTCCAAGGAGCTATGTGGTGGAACCCATGTATCAAATACAGGAAATATAGGATTATTTAAGATAGTTTCTGAAGCAAGTATAGCTGCAGGTGTTAGAAGAATAGAGGCAATAACTGGAGAAGCTGTGTTTGAATACATCAATCAAATAGAAGAAAATATTGATGAAATATCCTATATACTAAAAACAAATAAGAATAATCTAATCGATAAGGTTAAAACATTGACAGAAGATATTAAGGAGAAGGAAAGAGAAATAGAAAGTCTAAAGTCAAAGATGGCGTCATCTATTGCAGATGAAATCTTATCAACAAAAACTAATGTAGAAGGTATTTCATCAATTGTTTACAAAGTTGACAATATGAATATGAATGATTTAAGGAATTTAGGGGATGAACTAAAGAGTCGTCTAGGTTCAGGAGTTATTGTTCTTGCCAGCGTGGAAGATGAAAAGCTTTCCTTTGTTGGAATGGTGACTAAGGATTTAAATGAAAAGGGCATCCATGCCGGAAACATTATTAAAGAAGTGGCAAAAGCCACAGGTGGTGGTGGCGGTGGAAGGCCAGACATGGCTCAAGCAGGTGGTAAGGATATATGGAAGATAGATGAAGCCCTTGGATTAGTGCAAAATTTAATAAAAGGTCAAATTAAATAATGTTCTTGTAATTTAAATCTGTAGGAAAGCCTAGAAATACAAAGTACTAAAGTATACAACCAATACTTTAGTACTTTGTGTCTATATGGTATAATGTAAGTATATTAGGGGGTGTTTCTGTGAATAATAAATTAAACGAAACCATGAAATTTCAACCACCAAAGGATAAAATTGAATCTGCTAGACAGATAATCTTGTCCGTATTTTCATCTTTAGAAGAAAAGGGATATGATCCAATCAATCAAATAATTGGATATATACTATCAGGAGATCCAACTTATATAACTAGTCACAATGATGCCAGATCTATGATTTGTCGCATAGAGAGAGATGAACTACTGGAAGAACTGTTAAAAGCATATTTAAAGGGTGGTAATTAGCCTAGGGGAGAATTAAATTGAAAGTAAGAAAGCTTTTATTAATATTATTATCTATACTCATGATACCTTCCATTTCCTATGGAAAAGTAAATAGTCCAAAGGTATACCTTATAACTTTAAATAAATTGTCCTTAAAGGATATAGAAACCATGGACAATTTAAAAAGGGTAATAGAAGAAGGTAGCATTGGACTTATGAATACCAAAGGTATTTCTGGATATACAGGTGTAGAAAGCTTTCTTACTATAAATTCTTCAGAAAAGACTTATGGCAACTACAACTGTATAGACTTTGAACCCTATGAATTAGATGGATATATGGTAAATAAGTCTATAAGTAGAATAATAAACTTAAATAAGAATAATAACTATTCCCCAGCAATTGGTGCAATAGGAGATAACCTACATAAAATTGGATTGAAAACTGGAATTTATGGAAATAGTGATTTAATAAATATGCCCTTAAAAATATCAGCCTTAATCCCTATGGATTCTAAAGGCTTAGTTGATTATGGTAATACGGATGACATAACTATGCCAGAAAAAAACTATCCCTTTGGGTTAAAAACCAACTATGAGAAACTAATACTCGAAATAATTAAGAGTCCAGCAGACTTTGTTGTAGTTGACACAGGGGATTTAGATAGACTATTTAGGTATAAAGAAAATCTAAGTGATTCTGACTTTAAAGAAACCTTAGAAAGAGTTTTAGTAGATTTAGATATATTCATTGGAGAGTTAATAAATAGGTTAGGAAGAGATAATATCTTATTGATCTTTACGAGTCCAAATGGTGGAGATATTAACAAATTATCCCCCTTAATTCTTTGGGGCAAAGATGTAGAACATGGGATATTAACTTCTTCTACTACTAAGAGAGAGGGAATAGTAAGTAATTTGGATATTGGGCCTACTGTGATGAAGTTTTTAGAAGCTCCCAATGATTTTATGGCAGGTAATCCAATAAAGGCCTTAAAAAAAGATATAAATCTTCAAGAAGTTATTAAACAAAATCAACAAATAAATATAACATCAAAGGTCAGATACAATACCCTATATTATTATGGAATATTATCTATGATTATATTTTCCCTAGGGATATTTTTTTTTATTGCAAAAATCAACTTACCTTACAAGTTCACTGAAGTTATAAGGACTTTATTTACAACAATAATAGTACTTCCTAACATATTTATTATTCTTTCTCTTTTTAAAATTAGAGGGATATTAACATATTTATTTATTTTATTGCTTTTAACAATATTATGTTTTATTATACTATGGAAGACTAAAAACATTAAAAATCAAATATTATTTATTAGTTTTTTTTCAATAATCTTAATAGGATTGGATTTAATTTTAAAGGGTCATATTAGTAAATACTCAGTATTATCCCATGATCCCATAATTGGTGCTAGATATTATGGAATAGGAAATGAAATGGTAGGCCTATTTTTAGGTTCCATTACCATATTTTCAACCAATATATTAGAAAAAAAGAAGAAGGTTTTAATTCCTTTAATTTTATACATTATATCAATAATATTTATTGGACACCCTTATTATGGTGCCAATGTTGGTGGAACCATGGCCTTAATAGTTACAACCTTCATATATATAATGGGATTATTAAATAAAGATTTGGGTATTAAAAGAATATTGTCTATGATAATATTGATTGTAATACTGTTATCTATAATGGGATACATGGATATTAGGTTTAGTAAAGATATAACCCACTTAGGAAAGGTTATACTTCAAATAAGAGATAGAGGCTTTAGTTATTTAAACCTAATATTCTTCCGAAAAATACTTGTGAATATTAAATTAGTAGGCAGATCTTTTTGGACCTATTTGTTATTTGTCCATATGATTTTTTATGCTACTGTATTTAATTTATATGAAGAAAAAAATAAAAACTCACTGATAGGCCTTATGGCTGGACTATCAGGTACTATGGCTGGATTTCTTCTCAATGATTCAGGACTAATACTTGGGGCTATTTCAATGAACTTAATAACTGCAAAGCTATATATAGATTATTTAGAAACAAGGTGAAAAAATTGGAAAGAGTAAGACTAGGAAATACAAACATAGAAGTTTCAAGGCTTTGCTTTGGGTCTTTAACTATGACACCCTTTCAAGCAGGTTTAACCACAGAGGAAGGGGCATACCTAATAGAATATGCATATGACAAAGGGATTAATTTTATTGATACAGCAGAGATATATGAAAACTATAAATATATAAAGCTAGCTTTGAAAAATATAAAACGACAAGATTTTTGTATTGCTACTAAAACCTATGCCTACACAGAGGAGATGGCAAGGAAAAGCTTAGACCTTGCATTAAAAGAACTAGACACTGACTATATAGATATATTCTTGTTACATGAGCAGGAAAGTATCCATACTGTAAGAGGACATTTTCAAGCCATTGAATATTTTATAAAGGCGAAGGAGCAAGGAAAAATTAGAAGCATTGGGCTATCAACTCATAGGGTTTCAGGAGCAATGGCAGCAAATCAGGTTGAAGAAATAGAAATAATCCACCCTATAATCAACAAATATGGTATTGGCATACAAGATGGAAAAATAGAAGAGATGTTGAATGTAATTGAAGAGATTTATAGTAAAGGTAAGGGTATATATGCTATGAAACCTTTAGGAGGAGGACATCTAATAAAGGAAGTTGAAACTGCTTTTAACTATGTAAAATCTATTCCTTTTATTCATTCAATTGCCATAGGAATGCAGTCTACAGATGAGATAGATGCTAATATTAGCTTGCTTGAAAATGGATATATATCAGATGATTTAAAAACTAAATTAAGAACAAAAAAAAGAAAGCTTATTGTAGCAGAGTATTGCTTAGGATGTGGAAAATGTGTAGAAAGATGTAGGCAGCATGGTATAGAAATAGTAGACGGAGTTGCTACACCCAATGAAAACTGCATTTTATGTGGATATTGCGCAAAGGTTTGTCCAGAATTTTGTATAAAAGTAATTTAAGACAGGAGAAAAGTATGGAAAGAGTAATGGGATTAGATGTAGGAGATAAGACCATAGGAGTTGCCATATCTGATTTATTACAGATGACGGCACAGGGGTTGACTACTATAAAAAGAGAAAGTAAAGAAAAAGATTACAGCGCTTTAGAATCAATTATGAAGGAGTATAATATCAATAAAGTGGTTGTAGGTCTACCTAAGAATATGAATGGAACTTTAGGTCCTCAAGGAGAAAAAACTATTAAATTTGCTGAGAAATTAAAAAACAAATATAAAGTTGAAATAATCTATCAAGATGAAAGATTGACTACTATGGCAGCTGAAAGGGCACTTATTGAAGGTGATATGAGGCGTGAAAAAAGGAAAAGTGTTATAGATAAGGTTGCTGCCACATTTATATTACAAATATATTTAGATAGGAAAGGAAGAGGATAATAATGGATGAGAGAATAGTGTTAATAGATGAATTAGGCAAGGAACATGAATTTGTAATTTTGGCAACCTTTGGACTTGATGATGAGGATTATGCTGCTTTAATTCCAGCAGACAATATTGATAGCCCTACTTATATTTTAAGAATGGAAAGAGATGAAAATGGAGATATACTTTTATCTGGTATTGATGATGAAGAAGAGTTACAGGATGCAATAGAGGCATATGAGGAAATGCAAAGGGAAAATCTTCAATAGTTGACAAAAATAAGAAATAGTAGTATTGTTAATTTAGGATTATAGTCGGGTGAAAAAATGGATATTAATATTAGCGCTATTAAAGGAAAACTGCAGAAGGAAGGTTATAAGCTTACAACCCAAAGGCGAGCCATACTTAGGGTTATAGTTGATAATCATCACGAACATCTAAATGTTGATGAAGTGTATAATATTGTAAGGAAGGAATATCCAGAAATAGGTATTGCCACAGTATATAGGACTTTACAATTATTTGAGAAATTAAATATAGTTTACAAATTGAATTTTGATGATGGATGTAGTAGATATGAGCTAAGTGCTGGTTCGGAAAACCATCACCACCACCATTTGATTTGTTTAGAATGCGGAAAGGTTACAGAGGTAAAACTAGACCTTTTAGAAGCCTTGGAAGAGGAAATTGAAAGTGAAGGGCAGTTTACTATAGTGGATCATAATGTGAAATTTTATGGATATTGTAGTAATTGTAAGAATAAATCCCTATAGGGATTTATTTTTTGATGTAATATTTATTTCAAAAGACTAGAAACTAATAAATATGGGAAAAATAAGATAGAGAATAGGAGTTGATTTAGTGCGAAAACAAAACAAAGTTAAAATCATTCCCTTAGGAGGGCTAGGGGAAATAGGAAAAAATATTACTGTGATAGAGTACAAGGAAGATATTATGCTTATAGATTGTGGTATGACTTTTCCAGAAGATGAAATGTTGGGAATCGATGTGGTGATCCCAGATGTGACCTATCTATTTAAAAATAGAGAAAAAATAAGGGGCATAGTATTAACCCACGGACATGAAGATCATATTGGAGCCATACCGTATATTTTAACTAAGCTAGATATACCAATTTATGGAACTAGACTGACCCTAGGTTTATTAGAGAATAAACTTAAGGAGCATAGGTTGGAAAATGTGAAATTAAATGTAGTAAAACATGGTGAAACCATAACATTAGGAGCTATTGAGGTTGAGTTTATTAAGACAGGACATAGTATACCAGATAGCTCAGCTTTAGCTATTCATACACCAGTAGGTGTAATAGTTCATACAGGTGACTTTAAGATTGATTATACGCCAATAGATGGAGATGTAATCGATTTAAATAGGTTTGCTGAATTGGGAAATAAGGGGGTATTGGCCCTAATGGCAGATAGTACCAATGCAGAAAGACCAGGATATACCATGAGTGAAAGAACTGTAGGTAATACTTTTAAAGAGATATTTGCTAATCACAAGCATAGGATAATAGTGGCAACCTTTGCATCTAATGTTCATAGAATACAACAGATAATAAATGCTGCTGAACAAAATAACAGGAAAGTAGTTTTATCTGGTAGATCAATGATCAATACCATTGGTGTAGCTTTAGAACTTGGATATCTACACATAAAGGAAGGTACTTTAATAGATATAAATGACATGAATAAATATCAAAGCAATGAAATCACCATAGTAACTACAGGCAGTCAAGGGGAACCTATGTCAGCCTTATCTAGGATAGCATCTTCAGAGCATAGAAAAATACAATTACAACCTGAGGATTTAGTTATTATTTCTGCGACACCAATTCCAGGCAATGAAAAGACTGTTTCAAAGGTGATTAACAATCTAGTTGAAAAAGGAACAGAAGTAATATTTGAAGCCTTGGCAGATGTTCATGTTTCAGGTCATGCTTGTCAAGAGGAATTAAAACTAATTCAAACATTAGTTAAACCAAAATATTTTATTCCTGTACATGGTGAATTTAGACATTTGAAAAAACATGCTGAAATTGGAGAAACCTTAGGTTTATCTAGAGAAAATATTTTTATTTTAGAAAATGGAAATGTTTTAGAACTTACTAAGGATAGTGCGGTTGTTTCAGGAACAGTTCAGTCAGGCAATATTTTAGTAGATGGCCTAGGTGTTGGAGATGTTGGGAATATTGTTCTTAGAGACAGAAAGCATCTGTCTGAGGATGGGTTAATAGTGGTTGTAGTTACCATGAGTAAAAAAGAAGGAACTGTAGTGGCAGGTCCAGATATTATTTCTAGAGGATTTGTTTATGTAAGGGAATCTGAGGATTTAATGGAAGAAGCAAGAAACATAGTAAAAGAAGTACTTGAAGATTGTGAAAAAAGAAAGATTACAGATTGGGCAACATTAAAATCAAATATTAGAGACACATTAAGAAATCATCTATATGGCAAAATCAAAAGAAATCCTATGATACTGCCAATAATAATGGAAGTTTAAATAGAACCCTGGTATAGATTTATACCAGGGATTTTGATATAATAATATGGGCGAAAAAAGTAAGCCAATTCAATTAAGGAGGTTTAGTGGTGGTTACAACTCTAATAAAGTATTTAGGTATATTACTTGTTGGTGCAATCTTTGGATACAAAGATATGATAAAAGGGAAAATAGCACATAATTTAGATATTATTCAGACTGTATGTCTTCTTTTCTTATTATTTGTTATGGGAATTACAATTGGAATTAATGAAGAGATATTATCAAACATTTTTACAATAGGGATTAAAGCTTGGATAATTACTATATTTACCATTGGTTTTAGCATACTATTTGTATACTTAGTCAAAAGATTCATAGTATTGGAGGAAGATAGCGTTGAGCCTTAGCATATTAATCGCTGTACTCTCAGGTATTGGAGCAGGATATTTTTTGTTGCCTACTACAAATTCATCTAGTATTGGCATAATAATAGATATTGGACTAATGATATTATTATTCTTTGTAGGCATTGATATTGGCAGACAAAAGGATGTTTTAGACAAAATAAAAAAAGTGGGAGTAAAAGCATTGTTAATCCCCTTAGCTGTCACCATGGGGAGCATAGTGGGCAGCATGACTGCAGGATTATTTCTTAAAATGAAAATCAACGAATCGGGAGTTATTGGAGCAGGACTTGGTTGGTACTCTTTAAGCTCAACCATGCTTTTAGCAGAAGGCTATGTTGAATTAAGTGCATTAGCTTTTCTAGCCAATGTATTTAGAGAGATTGCTGCATTGATTATTATACCGTTAGTGGCAAAACATATTGGAAAATTAGAAGCCATAGCACCGGCAGGGGCTACAGCCATGGATACTTCTTTGCCAGTAATATCTAAGGCTACAGACCCTCAAATAACTGTGATTTCATTTATTACAGGTGTTTCCTGTACCATAATTGTACCAATTATTTTGCCGATTATTTTAAAACTGTAATGCATAATAACAAAGAATAATACTAAAGCTTTACTCAAAACTATTAATTATGAATAATTATCTGTTAACTAATTTGAACGGAGGTAAAGATGAACACAAAATATTTAACCAAGGCTAGTTTAATAGCTGCATTGTATATTGTCTTAGTTTTAATTCAAATGCTGCCATTTCCATTTATCAACTTAACTTTTGGACCTATACAGCTTAGAGTTGCAGAGGGCCTGGCCCTACTCCCTTTAGTTGAAGCTGCTGCAATACCAGGGGTTTTTGTAGGATGTTTGTTGTCCAACTTATTGCTGTCATTTTATTCAGGATTT
>Ga0265293_10013733_pt1 | contig 10439 bp, 7 predicted proteins | sample Munlanlewell138R_FD_192505 | JGI IMG/M metagenome (GOLD analysis project Ga0265293, IMG submission 192505) | Leachate microbial communities from a municipal landfill in Southern Ontario, Canada - Leachate well 138R | ecosystem: Engineered > Solid waste > Landfill > Unclassified | place: Canada... | reverse complement strand
TAAAAAATGGGCTCCGGGAATCGGCAGAGTGGCGTTCGCAGGGGATGACCCGTCAGCCTTTAGCCTTATCTCTCCGGAAATTCATGGCCGAGCGGCAGACGCCGACACCCTCCTCTTCGCCGGTAGGGACGCACGTGACCAGGCCTGCCTTGAGTCATGTCTTTCACCGGCCCTTTCCTTTCTGGTGCTCGGTGGCGACTGGCCGAGGGTCTTGCCGCCCAAGCTTCTTCTGAAAACCGGAGCAATGGGAATTAGAGTCCTTGGCCCAGGGAGTGAAGGGGTAATCGTACCTCAAGAGGGAGAGAGAAACCCCGGAAAGATCGCACTTCTTGCTGAGGGAGGAGCTCTCCTTTCCGACTGCGTCCGCTCTTTTCGGAGAAGAGGTGCCAGCTTCGGCTATGCTCTATCGTTTGGGCGCGCCTCCGACTACTCACCTCTGGAGGCGGCTTCGGCTATCCTGTCAAGAGATGATGAGGTCGCTCTGTTTGTCTTTATTCTCAACAGCCTTGCCAAAGGCCGCCCTCTGCTGGATTTTGCAGCAGCGGCGAGGGGGGCAGGCAGGAGAGTCGGACTGCTTCCGATGGATGCCCCCGAGGTTCGCTCTCGTCAGGAACAGGCAGTACTGAGACAGTACGATGTTTTGTTGTACAGTGGTATCGATAGTATCACCGACTCGGCAATGCTCTTCACCTCTCTTGCAGGAGAGGATCTCTCCGACAGACGGCTTCTTCTGAATCATTCACCGCGGGATGAGAGAACGAGGCTGTTGAAGAACGAGGCGGAGCGCTCAGGCTTCATCCCGGTCAAAAGGGGGGAAGAGTCTCCTCTATCTCTCTGTCTTCTGGACGATTCCGATTCGACGGTCTCGATCCGCAGAAGGACCCGCATGGCGGAGCGAAAAGGTCAAAAAGTTATTTTTACTTCGTCGGGGGAGAGCTCGGTGGCTCAGGAGCTTGCCCTGAAGGCGAATGCCTCTTTCATACCGGGATTAAACCGTTGTATTCGGGCCTTGAGCACACTTTTCGATCCATCTATCCCCATTCTAAAAAATGTGACTGACGAGCATCGCTCAGGGCAAGGCGCAAGAGTTCGCAGAGGTTTTCCGGGAGACGCAAAGGATATGCTTCGGGCCTACGGTATCCCTGTCGCAAAAGAGCGCCTTTGCCACTCTCTTTCGGAGGCGCTATCCGCCGCCGAGGCGATAAGCTATCCGGTGGTGCTGAAGGTGGTCTCTCCGTCCATTCTTCACAAGAGCGAGGCCCGTGTGATAGCGCTTGGCATTCAAAACGAAGAGGAGCTCAGAAACGCTTACGGAAGGACCCTCGAAAAGGCACGGATTGCCGGTTCCTCGAAGAGCGTAATGGGGGTGCTTGTCCAAGAGATGGTGCGAGGCGGGATAGAGTGGCGTATGGAGTACCGCCGAGACGTCCGATTCGGGCCTGTAATAGAGGCAAGCATAGGTGGGCTGTACGGTGAGATACTACCTGAAGGGGTTCTCAGGGCAGCGCCTTTCTCAAAAGAAGAGGCCATGCTCATGATAAGCGAGTCAAGGGGATACCCACTGCTCCTTCCCGGGTGGCAAAGGGAGAGGCTGGACGTAGAGGCCTTCTCCGAGGTCCTATCGGCCTTTTCAAACCTTGCATGCAACGAGACCCGTATCTCGAGACTTGATGTCGATCCCATATTCGTGAATCGTAGTGGGGTTCTGGTTGTCGACGCGTACATAGAAAGGAGAGCGGGGAAGAGATGACCTCCCTTTTTTGGGTTTTACTGGGCTACCTTGCTGGGTCTTTTCCGACGGGCTATCTTACGGCTTTGCTCATCAAGGGAGTAGATATAAGGACGATAGGATCAGGCGGCACCGGCGCTACGAACGTCGGAAGGCTCCTTGGCGGTGGATGGGCAAAGACGGTGGCCGTGATCGACATGCTGAAGGGCGCTGTTCCCATGCTCTGCGCCATGTACCTAGGTGTGGACGCACAGGTAATTCCCATAGCGGGCTTCGCGGCCGTCCTGGGGCATAATTATCCGGTCTGGCTCTCCTTCAGGGGTGGAAAGGGCGTTGCGACGACCTACGGAGTGGTGTTTTTCATCTACCCTCCACTATCCTTTATCATAGCGCCCGCTGGAGGGCTCGTCTGGCTGCTGCTCCTCAAGGCCAAAGGGTATGTCTCGCTGGCCTCCATCGTATCCCTATGGTGCGTGCCTGTCTTCGCCCTCCTTCTCTCATTCCCGCTTACTCATGTAACTACCCTTGCGGCCCTTGCGGCCCTTGCAACCCTCCGCCATAAAGACAATATCAGACGGTTGATAGATGGAAACGAGAGCCGTTTCGGGAGACGCACAAAGCCTTAAAACGACCGTTACTCCCCTTTATGTTGACTATTACTGACCTAAGATGTACAATGGCCACGACCCATCATACTATTGGCTTGTGTATGAGTTGTGGGCCTGTTTCTCTGGCAGTTAGGAGGAAGTAAGATGTCCAGTTTGACCCGAGTTGTAGAAGACTATATAAACAGCCTTTTCTCCGATATCGATGAGTCCGCGGTCCTGCTGAGGCGCAAGGAGCTGGCGGAGTTGTTCGGCTGTGTCCCCAGCCACATCAACTACGTACTTAGAAGCCGTTTCACTCCCGAGCGCGGGTATATTGTCGAGAGCCAAAGAGGAGGGCACGGGTTTATTCGAATAGTCAGGATATGCTACGATATACCTGAGGAGAGGATAAATCATATCGAGGAGATTGTAGGGGACACGATTACCGAGCAGGGGGCCAGGAGAATACTGGCCTCTCTTCAGGAGCGGGGAATGATAGACCTCAAGGAGAGACTGCTGATAGAGGTGGCGATGCGCCACGCCGATGAGCTCGGGAGCGATGAGTTTGATATCTCCCCGTACAGGCGGAGCGTGCTGGCGGCGGAACTGCTGAAGCGGATGCTTCGCAGCCTGGCACTGGCTTAGTATTGAAGTGTGTCCCGTTTGGGAATTACAAAGGATGGTCTGAAAAATGTGGCATTTTTTTACGGAACGCGGCAGGAAAGCGATTCAGTTGGCCCACAGAGAGGCTTTGCGCCTTGGGCATGATGTGGTGAGAACGGAGCATATTCTCCTTGCGATCATCTCCGAGGGGGAGGGGGTAGCGGTCCGAACCCTGGAGTCCCTGGGAGTGCACTTGGCGGATCTGCGAGCCCATATAGAGGGGGCTATCGGCAAGTCCCATCCCATTCTAAAACCGGTGGATATGCAGCTCAGCCCGAGGGCGAAGAGGGTATTTGATCTGTCGGTCAGGGAGGCGCGCAACATGGGCGTGAACTATGTCGGGACGGAGCACATGTTGCTGGGCATTCTTGCCGAGGGTGAGAGTGCGGCAGCGAGGGCGCTCCTAGGCTTTGGCATAGACCACTCGCTCATGGCCAGAGAGATCATGAAGTTGCTTGAGAGGGAGAGCGGCTCGGTTAAGGGCACGGAGGTTTTTGCCGACGGGCATCAGAGGGGCGGACGCTCGAAGAGCCCGACACTGGATCAGCTCGCTTTAAACCTGAGCGAGAGCTGCAAAAATGGAGAACTGGACCCGGTGATCGGGAGGAGCAAGGAGATACGCAGGATTGTGCAGATTCTCTCCAGGAGGACGAAGAACAACCCTGTCCTGATCGGGGAGCCCGGAGTTGGGAAGACCGCCATTGTCGAGGGGCTTGCGCAGAAGATCGCGGAGGGGGACATACCGGAGCTTCTGAAGGATAAAAAAGTCATGCAGCTCAGCGTGAGCAACCTCATTGCCGGCACGAAGTACCGTGGAGAGTTCGAGGATCGCATGAGGAAGGTTATAAAAGAGCTCAGCGAAGGTCAGGACGTCATTCTCTTCATAGACGAGATCCACACGATCGTCGGGGCGGGCGGGGCGGAGGGGGCGGTCGACGCAGCCAATATCCTGAAACCCAGCCTCTCGCGGGGGGAGTTTCAGGTCATAGGCGCGACCACCCTTGAGGAGTATAGAAAATACATCGAGAAGGATGCGGCCTTGGAGCGCCGCTTTCAACCGGTGTTTGTCCAGGAGCCCTCTGTTGACGATTCAATTCGGATTCTGGAGGGACTTAGAGACCGCTACGAGTCGCATCACAAGGCCAGGATACAGGACGATGCACTTGAGGCGGCCGCACGCCTCTCCGCCCGTTACATAATGGACAGGCGTCTTCCGGACAAGGGGATCGACCTCATAGATGAGGCGGCGGCCAGGGCAAGGATAAAGACCATGGAGCCGCCGGATGAGCTGAAAGAGCTGGAGCAGCGCCTGGAGGAGATACGAAGGGCAAAGGAGGCGGCCGTGGACTCCCAGGAGTTCGAGAAGGCTGCGGAGCTGAGGGACGAGGAACGCACCTTCTTCGAGCAGCTTGAGGAGAGGCGCGATCTCTGGCGCTCGGGTAGAAACAGTACGGAGCCTGTCATCACAAAAGAGGATATCGCCGAGGTGGTCGCCGAATGGACAGGGATCCCTGCCTTCCAGATCAGCGGCGAGGAGTCCCGACGCCTGCTGGAGATGGAGAAGGAGATAGAGAAGAGGCTTATAGGACAGAGCGAGGCGGTCTCCTCCGTGGCCAAGGCCATACGCAGGGCCAGGAGCGGCTTGAAGGATCCCAGACGCCCTATCGGCAGCTTTCTGCTTCTCGGTCCTACCGGAGTGGGAAAGACGGAACTTGCGCGAAGGCTAGCGGCCTTCCTGTTCGGAACGGACGACTCCATGATTCGCCTGGACATGAGCGAGTTCATGGAAAAACACGAGGTTTCCAAGCTGATCGGCGCGCCTCCTGGGTATATCGGCTACGACGAGGGCGGCAAGCTGACGGAGGCTGTCAGACGAAGGCCGTATTCAGTCATTCTGTTCGACGAGATTGAGAAGGCGCACCCGGATATTTATAACCTCCTGCTTCAGCTTCTGGACGAAGGACGCATGACCGACGGACACGGGCGCACCGTGGATTTCCGCAACACTGTCATCCTGATGACCAGCAACGTGGGGGCGAAGAGCACTGCAAAGGGAAGCCCTCTGGGCTTTTCAGGTGCGGTAGACGACGACCCATTCGACTGGAGCAGGGTAAAGGAGGGCATCCTCGAGGAGATGAACCATACCTTCCGCCCGGAGTTCCTCAACAGGATAGATGAGAGCATAGTTTTTCGTCCGCTTGACAGAGATAGCGTAAAGGCCATTGTGGACGTCATGTTCGAAGACGTGTGCGAGAGGCTTGCGGGGCAGGGAGTCATCCTTACAGTCGGAGCGGGCGTAAAGGAGAGAGTTCGGGAGAAGGGGTACCAGCCTAAGTTCGGTGCCCGCCCGCTTAGGCGAATGATTCAGACGCTGGTGGAGGACCCTCTTGCCGACTTCATCCTCGGCATGGGCTCGATCAAGGATGTGAACGTCGAGGCGTTTATCGAGGGGGACGAAGTCTCCTTCAACGTTGTGACCGACGTTCACCAGGAGAAGGCAGAGGAGCGCGAACGGGCGTTGGCCCGCAGCTAGCACCGCGTATCCGGAAGCCTGAGAGGAGGATGTCACGCAAAAATGGACGGGTCGTCTCTGTGGTTCTATTTTCTGCTGTTCTTCGTTGTGTTCCCCCAGTTCAAGCAACTATCTCTCCGATGGAGGCGTTTTTCCGCCCTTAAAAACTGCGAGAAGAGGCGTCGCTCCAGGATAATCACGCTAATACACAGGCAGGAGAGCATGGGATTCTGGGGTATGTTCTCCCGTAACTATATAAACATAGAGGACTCCGAAGAGGTCCTTCGAGCCATTCGCATGACATCGGAGGATACCCCCATCGACCTGATCGTACACACGCCGGGAGGGCTTCTTCTCGCGGCCGAACAGATTGCTCGGGCGCTGAAGAACCACCCGGCTAAGGTGACGGTGGTGGTACCACACTACGCCATGTCTGGAGGGACTCTTATTGCCCTTGCCGCAGACGAGATACTGATGGACAGGCACGCAGTGCTCGGGCCGGTCGATCCTCAGATAGGGCAGTACCCCGCAGCATCAATACTGAAGGTAGTGGAGGATAAGCCAATCAGTGAGATAGACGATGCCACCCTTATCATGGCGGATATATCCAGAAAGGCCCTTGCTCAGACTAAGGAGCTTGTCCTCGGGCTCCTGAGAGAGAGAATGGGGGAGGAGAACGGCATGAAACTGGCCGAGGCCCTCACCGAGGGGCGTTGGACTCACGACTACCCGATAGGTGTGAACGAAGCCGTTGCCCTCGGGCTTCCCGTGATTATCAACGAATATGACGAATTCTGTAATATAATGGGACTCTATCACCAATCAACAGCCGCTAGGCCGTCTGTGCAGTATATTCCCGTCCCGTATCCGGGGCGTCCGTCAGGGAATGGAAAGGCTGGGGTGTATTGATGTCTGGGTGGAGAATTATTAAAAGCTTTGTGTTGTTTGCGCTGCTTCTGGCCTTCTTGGCACCGGCGTCTCAGAGCGCTGGCTCGAACGTCGCGGACAGTACTGTGCTGGTTGTGGATGACGAGAGGGTGACCGCTGATGAGATACTCTACCTTCTCGGGGTTCAGTCCGGCGGCGGGGGGAGCGCTGCTGCTCTTATAGCAGGGCAGATGACCTCCGAGGAGATGGAGGCCTTTCTGGAGCAGGTGTCTAGGGCCATTCTCTTCTCCAAGGGGGCAATAATCAGAGGGCATCACCTGGACCCCGGAGTGGCGGCCCGCATCAGATGGGGAAGGATTAACGCCCTCGCCGAGGCGTATGTGGGCAGCATGGCCTCGTCTCTGACCTTCACCGAAAAACAGCTGAGGGCTTATTTTGACGAACATCGGGAGAAATACGTCCAAAAGGAGATGGCCCGAGTAAGGCATATCCTGACCCGGACCGAAGACCAGGGCAGGACGGCGCTGTTACGCCTGCTAACGAGTGACCCTTTCTCCCGGGTCGCATCCGAGCTTAGCAGTGATCCCATCTCCGCAGAGAAGGGGGGAGACCTTGGGTGGATCGTCAGAGGGGAGCTTCCCGAGCCCCTTGATAGCGCTGTCTTTTCTGCACCACCCCTGTCACCCTCCGGGCCGGTACAGACAGAGTACGGTTTTCATGTATTCGAGGTGCAGGAGTACAAGCGACCACGTCCCCTTACCTTCGAGGAGGTGCGCGAAACGGTTCGCACCGAGATGGTCGAGATCAGAATGGCCTCGGAAGCTGCATCGTTACGAGAACGCTTTCCCGTTCATACGGATATCACCGCGCTACGCGAGGGACTAAGCCGATAAAAACATTTTTGATTTGAATGACCGGAGAGTTTTTCCTCCGGTCTTTTTTTATTCTTTCGGTTATGCAATTCTTTTATCCGTGGACATAAGAGTATAAAGCCTTATAATATCGGGCGAGCGTCCTTAAAAATAAGGCGTTATCCCGTTTTGAAAGGATGGATTCCCAGTGGAACAGTCAGCAACCAAGACACCAAGTTTCAACCAGGCCCTCATGGTCCTTCTGGTAGACGCTGCGATCATCAGCTTCGGAGTTCTAGATATCCAGTTAGAGTCCGGTGCGGCCTTCGGCCTGGCCCTTTCCGCCCATGTCCCCCTCTTCCTTGCCGCAGTCTTCACGGCCATAATGGGGGCATTTTTTGTCGGAAAACCCTGGAGAGATGTTGAAGAGGGTATGATAAACGGCATAACAGTCGCTATGCAGGCCGTTCTCATACTTCTCGCGGTCGGTGGCCTTATCGGAGCGTGGATCCTGAGCGGCGTAGTGCCTACGATGATCTACTACGGCCTCAACCTGCTCTCCCCGCAGTACTTTCTTCTGGCTTCTCTTCTTATTTGCTCGATAGTCTCACTATCCACGGGAAGCTCGTGGAGCACCAGCGGGACGGTGGGAATCGCCCTCATGGGAATAGGTGCAGGTCTGGGAGTGCCGCCGGCGGTGACCGCAGGTTTCGTCATATCGGGGGCTTACTTCGGCGACAAGATATCCCCTCTGTCCGATACGACGAACCTTGCCCCGGCGGTGGCGGGCTCCGACCTGTTCAGCCACATCAGGGCGATGCTCTGGACGACCATCCCCTCCATGATAATTGTGGGCGGAATAGCCTACTATATGGGGCAGGCCTACTCTAGCGGGATGATCGACTCTACCAGAATAGCAATGATCCAGCAGATAATGTCGGTGGAGTTCTCCATTTCCATATACGGGTTTATTCCGCCACTGCTGGTTCTCCTGCTTGCGGTCCTCAAGGTTCCGGCCATCCCCGGGATAGTCGCCGGGATGCTTGCGGCCGCTGTTATGGCCCTGTTTCAGGGGGCCGGGGTCACAGCTGTCATGGATTCCCTTTACACTGGCTATGTCCCCTCGGTCATCGCGGAGGTAGCCGAGGCAGGGGATATATCCTCTATCAATGAGCTCCTGAAGGGTGTAGTGATCTTCTCGGCGGACGTCTTTGACTCGGCCATTGAGGTCGCCGGGATGCTGAATGGCCTTTTGGAGAGAGGCGGGCTTACGGGAATGCTCGATACCGTCGCGCTCATCCTGGTAGCCCTGGTGCTTGGCGGAATTATGGAGACCTGCGGTTTCCTGGAGGTCCTGCTTGAGAGGATGATGCGCGGTGTCAGCTCGGTGTTCGGTCTTGTGGGCTCGGTGCTTGCGTCCTGCGTCTTCACGAACATGTTCCTCGGAGACCAGTACCTTGCCATCGTGATGCCTGGAAGGCTTTTCAGGCCCGCCTTCGAAAATTTCGAGAAGGACGGGAAGAGGCTGGATCCAAGGCTGTTGTCCAGATCCCTTGAGGATGCGGGCACTCTGACGTCGGTCCTTGTTCCCTGGAATACATGCGGTGCTTATAACAGCGGTGTCCTTGGCGTGCCAACTCTCTCCTACCTTCCTTACGCCTTCCTTAACTACCTGAATCCGATAGTCGCCCTGCTTATGACCAGGCTGGGGATTGGCATACATTGGATCAGGGAGAAGGATGCATAGATTTGGCAAAGATATTGGCGGGCAGCGGAGTACACTTTCCGAGATGGATGAGATGGGCCGGAATGGCGGTCGGGGTAGCCCTTCTGGCGGACGGATTCCGCCGCTTCATCGACGAGGGGCTGTTGAGTGCCTCGGCCTTTGTCATAATCGGATCAGCCTGTTTTTATATTGCCGGATATGAGAAGAGGGTCGCTGTCAATGAGACGGGTTTTATTCGCGAGAGAGTCTTCTGGGGGCGTGGGCGAAAGGAGTGCCTCCCCTGGGATGAGATGGAGGAGATAGTCCTCTTTCCGTCCGCCGGGGGGACAAGCGTTGTCTTCCCGCTGAAGGAGAAGGGGTGGAGGCTCTTTATTCCAGGGGTATCCGAAGCGGAGGTCAGAGATCATATCTCCATGTTTGGAGGATCCGTGCCGGTTAGGACCGGCGAAGCTCACGCGGATTAAGGCTATGGCTTGAGGGACTCGACTCTACGCCTCTCAGGCGTGATATTAATTAGTATGAAAGGATAAATACCAATATGTATCATACAAAAGCACACGAAACGCTGGAATTAGGGCAGAGCATCTGGTGCGACTACCTGAGCAGGAGCCTGCTCAGGGGGGGAGGCCTTGACAGGATGATTGAGCAGGGGGTTCGCGGGGTAACCACCAACCCATCGATATTCGAGAAGGCGATCTCCGGCACGGCCGACTACGACGATGACATCAGGCGTCTGTCCCGCGAAGGGTTGTCACCCGAGGATATATGCGTCGCACTGACAGTAGCGGATGTCAAGGAGGCGGCGGATCGTCTCCTTCCGATCTACGTGTCAAGCGGGGGCGGGGATGGTTTCGTAAGCCTCGAGGTAAACCCACTGCTCTCCGATAGCGAACAGGAAACCCTCGATGAGGCAGCGCGACTCTATTCGCTTCTAGACAGGAAGAACGTCATGATAAAGATCCCCGCGACCAGAGCAGGCGTAGAGGCTATCCGCAGAAGCATAGCGAGGGGAATAAACGTCAACGCGACTCTCATCTTCTCTCGTACATGCTACCGCAGGGTAGTGGAGGCTTGGCTCTCCGGGCTGGAACAGAGGAACGAGGCAGGGCTTCCCGTTTCTGATATTTCATCCGTTGCATCTCTGTTCGTGAGCAGGGTCGATACTTCGGTAGACAGGCTGTTGGAAGAGTCGGGTGCTAGTGAGCTGGCTGGGAAGATAGCAGTCGACAACGCTCGTGCCGCGTACGCGGATTTCGAGGAGATGTCCTCCTCAAAGAGATGGAGCGCTCTTTCCTCCAAGGGGGCGACACTTCAGAGGCCCCTGTGGGCGAGCACCGGGACCAAGAACCCGGCGTACTCATCGACACTGTACGTAGATTCCCTAATAGGCCCGAATACTGTGAACACTATTCCTCCCTCCACCTTCGACGAGTTCCTAGCGAAGGGGAAGCCCGCCCTGACGGTAACGTCTGAAAGGGCGGAG
>Ga0265293_10013732_pt1 | contig 10439 bp, 12 predicted proteins | sample Munlanlewell138R_FD_192505 | JGI IMG/M metagenome (GOLD analysis project Ga0265293, IMG submission 192505) | Leachate microbial communities from a municipal landfill in Southern Ontario, Canada - Leachate well 138R | ecosystem: Engineered > Solid waste > Landfill > Unclassified | place: Canada... | reverse complement strand
TCAATAGAACAAGCTGGTATAGAGGCTGTGAAAATGTCAGAAAATATGGATGCAAATCAACAAGCATATTTTATTGCAGGATTTCAAGAGTGTGTCAAATTGCAACAGCGTTCTTAGCATGAACCATTGAAAGCACTAACGTAGTCGGTAACGGGGTTAACGTAGCTGCCACTACGGGTCCTTTTTTTTTTGACACAATTTAAAGTTTAGCTAAAATGTGTTATTTTTACAAAAAATAAAAATTTATGATGTGTCAAACTGTAATATTTGCAAAAAGCGGAATAGAATGCGAAACCGTTAAAGAACTTAAAGAAGCATTACCAAAAATAGAATTGATTAAAAACGAAATGTATAAAGAAATACAAGACGATGCTTGTCTTTGTCAAATTGATTTAGATGATACTTTTGATAAAGCTGGTTTAGAATGGGAAAGTGATTGTATGCAGTTCACTTTAATTGCACTATAACGTTTTGCAGCTATGCGAAGGCAAAGATTTAGAAATAAAAATTTTAACTTAAAAACAGAATATAATATGAAAACGAGAACATCAATTTACCACAGCACCTTTGTTTTTGCTTATGTGCTGTTAATGGCAGTTTTATTTACTGGTTGTGCCGATTGGGATGACGATGGAGTTGATTTCCGCAACTATTTGCGTGACAAACATCCTTATAGTGTGATTAAAGAAGTTGAGTTGAACACGTTATTTGGCTACCAAGTAAATGACACTATCAAAAATGAAGTTTGGATTTATACATCTCAAAGAAGTAAAAGCAGTGTTCGTGGCGTTTTGGTAAATTGCCACTAAAATAGCATTTACGAATAATAAAAAGAAACAACAACAGATAAAACTTAAAAAAATGTGGTTTATAAATGATGTAACAATTAAAAAATTAGAACATAGTGAGACAAAGGTATTGCAAGTATGTTCAGAAAAAAATATCAAAGTTGGGAACGCCTGGTATAAAGCAAAATGGTTGGGCAGAATTATATCAGATAAAAATTATCAGATTTTAATGAGTGCGTTGGCAAATGAACGCCAACAATCCAATATACAGAATTAGTAATAACTTTCAAAATACAGATAAAGATGAAAAATGACGCAAAAGCAACAAACACAGATAACAGGGTATTGCATATATACCTTGTTAGCAACTTTTAAAATTATGGAAAGATTGGCAGATAAAACAGTAGATGAATTGAAGAAAATTAGAGAGGATTATGTGAAAAAGTACATTGGTGACTTTGACAAACCCTTCGGATATAAAAGTGAGTTGGAAAACTTGGATAGATTGATAGCGGCAAAAGGGTAATAATTTTTATTGTTGCTAACATAACATTTACGAATATTTTAAAAAAGAAAGGGATATCAAAATGGAAAAAGTAGTCATTAAAAAAATGAATGGAGATATAATTTTTTCTTACATTTCCAAAAACAATAGTATGTGTAAAACCATACTGAAATACATTGAAGTTTGCAAAAAAAAAGAAAGTATTGCTGATTTCAGTTATGCTGATTTCATAGGGGTTGATTTCAGTAATGCTGATTTTAGTAATGCTGATTTCAGATGGATTGATTTCAGTCATGCTAATTTTAGTTATGCTGATTTTAAAGGAGTTAATTTCAGTCATGCTGATTTCAGAGGAGTTAATTTCACTAATGCTGATTTTGGTCATGCTAATTTCAGAAGGGTTTATTTCAGTCATGCTGATTTTAGTTATGCTGATTTTAGTCATGCTAATTTCAAATGGATTGATTTCAGTCATGCTGATTTTAGTCATGCTTATTTCAGTAATGCTAATTTCACTAATGCTGATTTTAGTTATGCTGATTTTAGTCATGCTAATTTCAGTAATGCTAATTTCACTAATGCTGATTTTAGTTATGCTGATTTTAGTCATGCTTATTTCAGTAATGCTAATTTCACTAATGCTGATTTTAGTTATGCTGATTTCAGATGGATTGATTTCAGTCATGCTGATTTCAGTTATGCTGATTTTAAAGGAGTTAATTTCAGTTATGCTGATTTTAAAGGAGTTAATTTCACTAATGCTGATTTCAGTAATACAATAAACTTCTTAATAAATAAACCTGATGCAATCCATTACTAAAATATAGGATACACTAAACATAAGTGTATCCTTTTTTTATAATATTAAAAAAAAGAAAGGGAATAAATATGTATATTAAATTATTATTTGAAATAATAGCAATGATCTTATGAGATACTTGATAACAACTAGTAGCAAGAGAAACTAATAAACAACGTGAATTTGAAGCCTACGAAGAGTTTGAAAGGCTTAGAGATGAGGCAAGTTCTCAAATAGGACACGATATGTAACACTTGCCTATAACTTGGCTCACAAGAAAATATAACTTTGTTGGTGTAGTGGTTTATACGGTGGACACTACTGTAATGGGAAGGGAACCAACAGGGCGATTTGGATTAAGTTCTTAAAAATATTGAAAATGTGCAAGGTGCACAGAAAAAGTCAGCTTTTCGTGTTGGGGTGGTGCTCATACCGAGATGACGAGTAACTCAGACGACCAATCTGAGCGAAAACCAAAAACAGGCGTGTGGTCCTGTTGAAGCAGAATTTTTCACTAATTTGATACAAAAAATTAAAAATATATTGCGGGATAGAGCAGCGGTAGCTCGTCAGGCTCATAACCTGGAGGTCGGGGGTTCGATTCCCTCTCCCGCTACAAACAAAAAAGTTATGATTATATCAGACATAGAATGGAATGAATTTGTAGATAATAACACAGTTTCAGACGATGTTATTGAAGTTATCGCATTAAGAATAAAGTTCGGTTACGAACTTACAGACAGAGAAAATGCTATATATGAGCATCATTCTGATCGAATTGAAAATAAAATAAAAACATTGAAATAAACTTTTTAGAAAAAAGTGACTAAAAAACTTAAATATATAAAAACAGAAATTATGAATAACAACACAAATACATATGAATATTATGAGGAGGATAGGAAACGACTGGTGACCTAAACGAAGTGTTGTATCTAAAAAGATAATAAAGCCAGTCATAAAAATAAATGATTGGCTTTTTTTTTTGTGCCGATAAAATGTGAAGATGAAAAATAGAAAGTTATTGAGAGTGTGTCTTATTCTAAATAAGATATTAGAGCCAAAGAAAGCCAGAGAATTGAGAAGACAAAATAGACAATTAGATATAAAAACTAAAAAATTATTAAAAGACTAATGAATAACATGAATACAACATATGAATATTATTATGAAGAGGATAGGAATCGACTGGTGACCTAAACAGAAATGTTGTATCTAAAAAGATAATCTAAAAAGCCAGTCAAAAACAAAAATTGATTGGCTTTTTTTTGGTCTTTCGACATTGGGGTTCGAGTCCCTCTTCTCCCACAAAATGGCGCAGTATGCAAATTGGAATAAGCGACCAGACTTTCACTCTGGACACCGATAAGGTGTGTGCGGGTTCGAGCCCCGTCTGCGTTACAAATACTCGGTTCGACTAGTGGCTTAGGTCGCATGGTTTTCAACCATGTAAAGTGTTAAAACTTTCAGGGGTTCGAATCCCCTACCGAGTACAAAATTGGAAGGTTGCTGAGTGGTTAAAGGCGCTGCACTGTAAATGCAGTCTCATTTGAGTTCGGGGGTTCGAACCCCTCCCTTCCAACAAGTTCTTTGAAATACTGGACTATTATACTGTTCATAATTTAATATATAAAAGAAAAATAAAATTATGGAACACATATTAGAACAGAAAAATAGTAGAAAACAAGGTGATGTAGGTTTGGGATATGCAATGGCTTATATGTCTAAGATCGGTGCAACAGTCTGTCTTCCTTTAACAGATAACCAAGACTATGATTTAATTTTTGAGTTGGATGGTGGATTAAAAAAAGTATCAATAAAAACTACAAGACAACTTAATAGACCAAAAACTAATCATGTTGTCACACTTAAAACTTCTGGTGGCAATAAAAGTGGTCACACTATTAAAAAATTTGATAACAGTACAGTAGATTATTTATTTGTATTAACATCACATAACAAAAAATATTTGATACCATCAGAAGATATAAAAGTAAAAACAACATTATCATTAACAAAAGAATATGATAAATACCTTGTTGAATTATAATGCCAGTCTAACGGTATCTGTCTGTAAAACAGATCTGCTTTAACAAATTATCGTATTGGACTTTGCAGTAGAGGGGTTCGAGTCCCTTGGCTGGCACAAAGGCGAAGAGTGGAATGGAAAGAAAATGAGTTTAATTCTTGATCATATAAACGGTGTAAATAACGATAACAGATTAAAGAATCTTAGAATTGTTTGTCCACACTGTAATGCTACACTAGATACGCATTGTAGAGGAAATAAAAAGGTCCCATCATCTAGTCAGGTTTAGGATACCGCCCTTTCAAGGCGGAAACACGGGTTCAAATCCCGTTGGGACTACAAAATGAGTTGGTTGTTGCATTTTTAACAACAACTGAAAAAAAGATAAAGAAATATTTTTTATTTACAAACTTTTCCTTATCTTTGTACTATAAAATTAGAAGTAGAAAAAAAATGACTTTTTTAAGTCAATATATAAATAAAGTAAAAACAAAATTAAATTGAATAACATAATGAGAACATACACTATAAATATGAATTGTAATGATAATGATATGGACAAAAAAACTGATTGGATTTTTGACCTGATACCATAGTGTATAAACGAAACTCAAAAAGCCAATCAAAATTAAAATTGATTGGCTTTTTTTTTATTTATTGGTAGGTAGTACTAATGTGAAAACCCCTGACTGTTAATCAGGACGATGTGAGTTCGAGTCTCACCCTACCAGCAAGACATAGTTCTTTGACGTATTGATAATATAATTGGGATGTAGCTGATATGGTTGTAGCTGCGGGCTGTTAACCCGTGAATGAAATACATTGAAATAAAGAGAGTTCGAGTCTCTCCGTCCCAGCAAAAGTTCTTTGATTTATTGGAATAATTTGAGATTAAGTCAAGTTGGAGTCAGAATAAGAAACTGACATGGAGGTAATGTGAACGCAAAACATTATCAATCAAATAACTAGCAACCTTGACATGGTTGTGTCTCAAGTGGAGTGATATCCTGGTCTATGTCAGCGAGTGGGAAGCGGTAGAATGAGTATTGAGGTCATGCTTAATACAAAAGTTCTCGACAGATTACACATATCAAAGTGTCTAAAATATTCTAATAAATCAATTATGGTCGTGTGGCTGAGTGGTCAAAAGCAACGGTCTGCAAAACCGTACAACCGTTGGTTCGAATCCAACCACGACCTCTTCCTTCCTAGTAAATTTTGCGGATATATACAAATAAACCTCTCTAAATTGAGAGGTTTTTCTTTTTTAATAACTTAATTCGTCTAATACATAATCATTTAACAAATCTTTATCTATATCTCCATATAATCCATATCCATCATCAAAGTCTGCTTTATCTTTATAATCTGCTAACATAGCCCAGAAAGAACCGTAGTGTTCTCTATCATAATCAATAGATCCATCCATATAGTTTTCATATTCTTCAAACAATCTTGTTTCTACACTTTCTAAATCAATCAAATCGTGAAAATCGAAAATTAATACTTCATAATATCTATTTTTACCATCTGTTCTTTTTAATGTTCTTGAATCTCTTTTTATAATTGTTCCTAATTCACTTTCTAAAGCTTTCCAAGCAGTTTTAATATATTCGTCTTGTGTAGCGGCATCATTTGCCATATTATATGCTCGTGATAATTTATCATATGTTTCACTATCATTACATTCATCTAATATTTTATCAATATCATAATAATTATCATTATATTCTAATTGAAAATCTTTATTTTCTTCTACCCACTTTATCATGTCCTTTTTGAGTTCAACATCACTGAAATATCTTTCTTTATCATCTCTCCAATATGAATAAGAAATTTCTTCACCTTCCATTTCCTTTATAAAATATTTACAAACTTCAGCCTTTGTTTCTTTCGTTAAATCAGACCAAACACTATCTGCACTATCTATCTTATACCAAGGGAAATCCCAATCTTCAAAAGGACTATCAGAAAATATTAAATTTTTAACAGCATCAGACATAAGTTGTTCTAAATCATCTTCATCACCTTCTATTCTTAGTTTTTTTCTACCATCTACTTCTTCAACAAACAACTCATCGAAATATGATGCAAATTCTTCATCATCAATAATATCTTTATTATACAGAATAATTTTTGGTAATTCGCCTTGTTCTTTAAGTTCTATTTTACTATTTTCATATATTGTTTTTAGTTCTTCATTGGTGAACATATCTATTTCTTCACCATCTTCTGTATAACCACTAACTAATGCCATAAAGACATCAAACTTAACACCTTCCGAATTAAATAAAACTTCTTTAACTTGTTCTTTTGTGAAATATCCTTTCTTTATTAAACCATTAACCATTCTGAAATCATATTGTACAGAATCATAGATTAGATTTGGGTTATAATCATATATCTTTTGGAATGTTTCTTTATCAAAATCAGATAAGTTGAAATCTTCTTCTTTGTTCCACTCATAAGCGAAACATTTTGGTTTTAATTCAGGATCTACTAAAAATCTGTAAATATATTTGTGATATTTTTCTACAGGTTTTTTATTTTGTCTACCTTTCATTTGATAGATAATCTTATCTTCTGAATGCCAAGCAACAGTAACGTGAGGTGATTTGTTTTTATCTCTTAATGAAAGTAATGTGTCGCCTTCATTTGTGTTTCCACAATGACCCATAGCATTTGCTTCATCTCTTGAATATGTTGTTTGTAAGTCAATCCAATAATAACCATCATCAAATTCTATTATAACATTTCCACTTTCGTCTTCAATTTTACCTGACACTTTCAATGAATTATGCCATTCATCAGATTTTTTGTATGCTTCTTGATAATCAAGTTGTGAAAGATTTACTTGTTCATCTCTCATAGGACTTTTCAACCAATCTAAAATATAGTTCCATTCTTCTTTTTGGAAACCTTTCAAAGCATCAAATTCATCCTCTGGTATATGAGAAAATTCCACAGGCATGTCTTTTGATTTTTCTTTTGGATTTTTCAAATATTCTAGAATATCTTCTTTCTTAATTTTCTTAAATTCTTTTGGATGACCGTCTTGTTGAATAAAATCATAAGTTAAATCTGCAACACCATTTTTAATATAATTAGCAAACCAAACGGCATATTGTAATCCTTCTGTATTTCTTGGATTTACACACAATTCAATTATATAATCAACTATTTCATCTATATTAAGAAACTTTTTTATTTTATTCTTAACTTTGTTGATTTTCTTTTCTCTGGCTTTACTCTCTAAAATTTGAGTATATTTATTATAACTATATAACATTTTAATATATTTCGTTTATGTATTCCTTAAATTTTTCTTTGCTTTCAGAACTTAGTTTACCATAAGGTTTATAATAACCTTTATGTTCTCCATCCTCAATTTTCAAGTCTTTAAGATCAAAAAATTCCTCAAAGTGTTTCAAGTCTTCTTCTGGTAATTCATCATACATTATTTCATATCTTCCTTCTTCTATCATATCATCATCATATTTAGAAAAATCAATATCTACTCCGAGACCATCACCTAATTCATCGAAGAATTCACCATCTTCTCTTGGATCATATGACCAGAAACCTTTAACTCTACTATCTCTGTCTTCTATTTCTTTTCTTAAATCTTCATCTTCGATATTTTGTAAATATTTCTTATCCAAATCTGATAATTTATCCATACCATATTTACTTATCTTATCCAAGATCCTATCAATAATTTTATTTTCGTATGATTTCAAGTATTTCATATTATTTTATTATTTTTCCTATTGAATTTATAAAGTTCTCATCTTCACAAACAAAAATCTCAACAAAATATTTATCTTCTTTCAATAAATAAAAGATTTGATAAGAACCCGCAATAGATTTTTGTTTTGGTTGTTCAGTAACTATTTCCCAACCTTGATCATCTAATTGGTCTAATATTTCATAACCACCTTGACCTAAATATGTTGTATTTGTTTCTACTTGATGTGAAGGTCCGTTAGGATAAAGATTGAATTGAGAAACATTTTCAACTCTATAATGTTGCTTTTTTCTTCTCTCATTTTGATTATACCAATCATATCCTATTGAATCTAAATCATTTCTTATTTCTTCCGTACTATTTTCATAACCCTTTATAAAAGAAACTTGATCATATTTATGATTACTTATTAATTCTTTAATATCTTTTTCAGATAAACTTTTTTCTTGTTCAACATCTTGTTTAATATCAAACATTTCATATCTCTTTAAGTGTTTCATATTTTTATTTTATATTGATTGAACTCTACCTATTGAGCCATGTTTATAGAAATTATCTTCAATCTCTGGCAATAAGTAATGCTTTCTAAGTGTAGGTGCACCGTGTTGTATCTGGTCAGCAACCTTTCTTAAAAGTTCATTAAACTTCTTTTTTCTATCTTTTTCTTCTTTGACTTTCCCAAGTTTTCTAAGTTCTTGTGTCATAAGCTTATTGGCTTTGAAACCTCTCAAATCCTTACTTGTTATATCAAATTGTTCAAGATATTTATTTACTTGTGTTGATTTAATACTTATACCATCATCTGTTGAGAATATATCTTTTGTTGGTCTTTTCATCAACTCTTTAAGATTTTTAGCAACTTTTGCATGAGTAAAAGTTTGGTCATGGTCTACATGACTCTTACCTTTATACTTAATTGTGATAGTATCACCATTAACTTTTATATGTTTCTTTTGTAAATTAGATATACCGTGTCTTCCTTCAGAAGCAGAACCATCATTACCAACTCTCTCACCAGTTATTTCCATGATTTTAGCGATTGTTGCTATAATCATTGTCTTTTGATTATCTGATGTGAGGTCTTTATCTACTCTTATTTTGAATTTTCTTATATCTTTGGATAGTTTCTTTATCTGAGACCTTTTCTTGTCCCAGCGCTTCTTAATTTCTGCCTCAGAATATATTTTTGGAGGTACAAATTTCTTATCATCTTTTTTCTTAGATGATTTTTTCTTCTCGAATGTTTTATATGTTTCTAAATACTTCATGTCATTATATATTAAAAAAGCAATGGAAAAAATCTAACTATTCGTCTTTGTCTTCGTTTTTAATTTCTTCAAATCGTTGTGCTAGTTTCTTCCACAACTTAAAACCCTTAAAATTCTTCACACACCAATCAATATAACCTGGATTAGTTCTCATAACTTCTCCGATTTTTTGACCTTCATGTACACCAAAATTTAAGACTTGTTCTTCATCCTTAAACGAATAACTTGGTTTTTTATATTTTTTCTTTTCTTCTGACATAATAATTGTTTTATTTTTATATATTGAAAAAGATTAGATGTTTAAAAATAAAAAAGCCAAACAAATTAATGTTTGGCTTTCTTTCTATCTATTACTAAGATAACACTTCCACTATCCTCGATTATCCCGTATATATCAGGTGGTTTTCCGTGTCACCATTAGTGCTAATACAGAGTATTAGACTTTAAGTTGGTTGAGAACTTCTTGGTCAAGTACTTTCACCATTTGCTCCATAGGAGTTAGTTTACGCACTTTACCTGTCACTTCATCAACAGTTTCCATCTCACCACCAAGTATTAGTTGGATAGTTGAAGGATCGAAACCACCTAACATTGTTACACCTTCGTCTTGTGACTTGTTTGTGTAATCTCTACCTCTACCAGTAACCCACCACCATATGATGTTGATGTTATCTAAACCTACGGCTGCAAGTTTCTTCATAGCGGCTTTGTAGTTAGTTTCGGTGTTACCACCTACTGGGTTGAATTGCATATCACTTACAACCAATAGTGTTTCTGGGAAATCACTTACAGGAATGTTAGGATTTGCTTTTCTAACTCTAACTATTTCATCTATTACAGACTGGAAGTTAGTTGAACCCCAAGCAGTTGAATGACGGATTATTTGTTGTGCTTTCTCTGTGAAAGATCCTTTTAACTTCAGTACTCTTGAAGTATTATCAAACATCACAACGTGATCTTTGAAAGCGCCTTCGTTTAGAGCAGAGAAGAAAATACCTAATGAAACACATACATCGTATGCAGTGGTGTTATCATTAACCATGGAGCCCATAGAACCAGAGGTATCTAAAGCACACCAAACATTTCCTTTAAGACCACCTTCGTCTTGTTTAGCCAATTCAACTAATCCGTCAAATTGCTTGTCGAAAGTAATCTTTTGTGGTAAAGACATTGGCTTATATACTTCCTTGAAAAGTTCATATACATAACCTGTGAATTTAGCAGTTGGTTGAGTTTTCAACCAAGCAACGTACTTGTCTTCAAGACCGTGTCTTTGGAAGACAGACTTACCATCTTTACCTT
>Ga0265293_10013730_pt1 | contig 10442 bp, 8 predicted proteins | sample Munlanlewell138R_FD_192505 | JGI IMG/M metagenome (GOLD analysis project Ga0265293, IMG submission 192505) | Leachate microbial communities from a municipal landfill in Southern Ontario, Canada - Leachate well 138R | ecosystem: Engineered > Solid waste > Landfill > Unclassified | place: Canada... | reverse complement strand
TAAAATATAGTCAATATATGCAATATATAGTGATTTATATAGAATACACGTTTGGTATTAATTTTTTAGGAAGGTGATTAATATTTACACTTGTGGTTTCTGTGGCTGCCCTTGTGATAAAAATGGCAACCAATTAGAAATTCCCGAAAACTATAATCCAAATGATTATGAGTTATCAGTGTGTAATGATTGTCATGCAAAAGAAGAAGAAAAAAGTTATGTTATAATTACTAGAGAAATGGCGTTAGATGCTGGCGATCCAAGTTTGGAAGGATAAAGATGGCCTTGGAAATAGGTGTTGACAGATTGCAAAAATAATGGTATGATACAATTACGCTGAAGGGAGGTTTATGTTTTGGATAAGATTAAAAGGATTCAGGAATTAACCGAACAACTTTCTTCTTACTCTAAATCATACTACGTTGATGATAAATCCAAAGTTACAGACAAGCAATACGATCAACTTTATGATGAACTTCAGACCCTGGAGCAACAGACTGGTTATATCTTAGCGTCTTCGCCTACACAAAAAGTTCAAGGTGAGGTATTGCCATTCCTTAAAAAAGTAAAACACACTGAGCCGATGTTGTCTGCCGAGAAATCCAAAGATATTAAAGACGTAATCAAATTTATGGGCAATCAGCAATGTATATTATCTTGGAAACTAGACGGGCTCACCCTTGTTCTACGCTACAACCAGGGCAAACTACAGCAAGCTATAACGCGAGGCGGAGGAGAAGAAGGCGAGGATGTGACTCACACCGCAAAAACTATCATAAACCTCCCACTTACTATTAATTATAAGGGGTATCTTGAGATTCGTGGCGAAGGTATTGTTACCCTCAAAGAATTTGAAAGGATAAACGCACAATTAAAAGAACCTTATTCAAGTCCAAGAAATTTAGCGGCAGGTAGTGTCCGGCAATTAGATTCTAATGTTGCCAAAAGCAGAAACTTAAGATTTATTGCTTTTGGGATAGTGAAGTGCGATTGTATCAAAGAACCTTCATATAAAGGCGCTCAATTAATTTTTCTTAAAAAATTAGGTTTTGAAGTGGTTGAATGGGTATCGGTCATTAAAGATAAAACAAACGGATTAAATACTTATATTGGAACTCAAATCGAAATATTTAAAAACAAAGTGTCATCATTAGATTATCTTACAGACGGATTAATTGTCGAATATAATGATATAGAATATGGCAAAGCACAAGGAAGCACCGGGCACCACAGCAAGAATATGCTGGCAATTAAATGGGCGGATGATAGTTATACAACTAAATTCAGAGGAGTAGAATTAAACACTACGCGTACTGGTATGGTATCAATTACTGCTTTATTTGATGAAGTTGATTGTGAGGGAGTTAAAATATCTAGGGCAAGTTTGCACAACTATAATATATTTTCTTCTTTAGAGTTAGGCGTTGGCGATGTTATTACTATATATCGGGCCAATAGCGTTATTCCTCAAGTAGAAAACAACTTAACGCGATCTAATACTTACAAAATTAATATGATATGTCCTTCATGCGGCAATGAGATTATCATTAAAACTCCTAAAGAAGCAAGATTTTTATATTGTGAGAATAAATATTGCCCGTCAAGGTTGGTTGAAAAATTTGTGCATTTTATCAGTAAAGACGGATTAAATATCGAGGGAATGTCTGAGGCCACTATAGAAAAATTTATCAACGTAGGCTTCCTAAAAACTTTTGATGACATTTATAGATTAGAGAATTATAAAAAACAAATTATCACTATGGAAGGGTTTGGTCTAAAATCTTACAATAATATAATTGAAGCAATTAATAAATCCAAATCAGTTAATCTAAGTAATTTTATTTATGCTCTTGGGATTCCTACCATTGGGAAAAGTGCAAGCAGGGTAATCGCTAAGTATTTTAATAATGATTGGTTTGAATTTGAGGAAGCATTAGTAAAAGGTTTTGATTTTACTGTGCTACAGGACTTTGGTGATATTACAAACAGAAGTTTACATGATTGGTATAATGATGAGCAAGAAAAGCAGATGTGGATTAAATTGACTTATGTGCTGAACTTCAAAAAAGAGGAAAGGAGAGAAACAAGTATGAAATCCCTAGAAGGCATGACCTTTGTTGTTACTGGCAATGTAGAAACATTCAAAAACCGGAAAGAGTTAGAGGAGTTAATTACCAACTTAAACGGCAAATTAAGCGGAAGTGTCAGTAGTAAAACAAATTACCTTATCAACAATGATATTACTTCAAATTCTACCAAAAATAAAAAAGCAAAGGAACTAGGAGTTCCAATTATCACAGAGACAATGTTTAATGAAATGATTGGGCGAATATGAACCCTTGACAAATTTCAACAATGCGAATATAATAGTATTACACTAAAAGAAAGGAGTTAATCATTTGATCCTAAGAGAAAAAGAAGTTAAAAACAAACTGAAAGCGAAAGGGGTATTGGTAGAGGTAAATGACCAGGGGCTAGTTATCGAAGACGAAAAAAATGAAACCAAAGATCTATTAAGGTATGAGGAATTTAAGATGTTTATCGGGAAAGAAATTAGTTTTAGTATGGCAGATTCTTTCAAAGAAGAAATGAATACTAATGGATAGGTTAGAGACATTTAAGACGGAGTTGGCATACATAAAGAATCCCAAGATAAAAGAATTTACCGAGAAAGTTTTGCTTGAGGTGCCGGATTATTTTTTTAATATTCCGGCAAGTTCCACTGGAAAATACCATCCGGCATTTTCTTTAGGTGAAGGGGGATTATCGAGGCATGTTAAAGCAGCCATAAGAATAGCAGTTGATATGCTCTCTTTAGAAATGTTCAACAAATATTCCGAAGATGAAAAGGACATTATCATATCTTCGCTTATTCTTCATGATTGTGCTAAGAATGGTATCTCTGGTGGTAGGTATAGCATTACAGAGCATCCCTTAATTATGGCAGATTTTATTGCTGGCAAAGAGGAATATTGTTCTTTACTTGAAAAAGATGTGCTAGACAAGATTTTAGGGTGTATTCGTACGCATATGGGAGAATTTGTTAAAGATTATAAAACTAAAAAGGAAGTGTTGCCGAAGCCACAAAGTAAATTAGAGAATATTGTGCATTTAGCCGATTATTTAAGTAGCAGAAAATACTTTGAGGGGTTTGATTTTGATGTTGTGGTGCCGAGGGACAGGGTTTACTAAAATAAAAGGAGGAATTAAATACTTATAATGACTGTAGGATTCAAGAAAGCTAAAAGGGAACAAATATGGTTGAAAGTTTTAATGGCAGGGCCATCAGGTTCAGGAAAAACATATTCTGCACTAAGGGTTGCCACTGGTATTGCACAAAAAATTAAAAGTAGGGTTGCGGCAGTTGATACAGAAAATAGTCGTATTCGTTACTATGCAAACGAGTTTGATTTTGATGATATGCAATTATCTGCTCCGTTCACGCCAGAAAAATATATGGAAGCAATTGATAAGGCCGTAGATGGGGGATATAAAGTACTTGTATTGGATTCAATTACCCATGAGTGGGACTATTGTTTAGAAGTACACTCAAAAATGCCAGGAAATAGCTATACTAATTGGTCAAAAATAACACCAAGACATGATGCTTTTATGGAAAAAGTTTTACAATCGCCATTACATATTATTGCAACAGTTCGCGGCAAAGATGAATATATTTTGGAAGAAAAAGATGGTAAACAAGTACCTAAAAAAGTAGGGAAAGGCTACAAACAAAGGGATAATACAGAATATAATTATACAGTAACATTTAATATCGACCAGCGAAATCATGTTGCAGATGCTACCAAAGATAACACTCACCTTTTTGAAGATAGGTATGAAGTACTGACTGAAAAAGACGGTGAAGCACTTTATGATTGGGCAAATACCGGCGATGTTCCTGCTCCTAAGCCTAAATCACAACAAACAACAGAAGAACCCGAAGACCGTCTTGCCAAAGGCATCAAGATGATTGATGAATTAGTAGGTCAACTGAAGAAAAGTGGCGTTGAGGGTAGTTTAATTTCTAATACTATTAAAGAGCATTTTACTAATAGCAAAGGTAAACCATCTAATAATTACAATGCAATAAAAGATATTGATGTGGCAACTAAGGTGTATAAGGCATTAGAAAAACTTATAAAACCGGAGGATAAATAATTTATGAATAATGTATGTTTGGTAGGAAGATTAACAAAAGATCCTGAATTACGCCATACTGCTAATGATACTGCTGTATGTAATTTTACCTTAGCCGTAGATAGGCGTTTTAAGAGTGAAGGACAACCGAAGGCCGATTTCATTAACATTGTAGCATGGAGCAAGTTTGCTGAATTTGTTGGTAAGTATTTTGTCAAGGGTTTGCAAGTTAGCGTAGTTGGCCGTATTCAAACACGTAGTTGGGAAGGCGAAGATGGTAAAAGACGTTACGCAACTGAGGTTGTAGCAGAGCAATTAGGATTTGCTGATGCAAAGAGAGATAATCAACCTTCAGGACAACAAGAAGAAGAAATAGACGATTCAGATATTCCTTTTTAGAAGTTAAGGCGGCAAATATCGACTAAAGGGAGATTAGATTCTCCCTTTAGTATTGAAAGGTGAGTGATGTGCAATATCATGGTTATGGACTTTATTATAGATGACTTTTTATGGTCATTTTCTAAAATAGAAACCTTCCAGCGTTGCCCCTTATGTTTCAACCTTCAATACATAAAGTGTTATCCAAGCATAGAGGGATGCTTCGGCCAATATGGAAGCTTAGTGCATGATTGCTTAGAAAAATATGCCCTTGATGAATTGGCCGAATATGAATTGTTGTCATATTACAAAGATAATTATATAAATTTTGTAACTGAAGACTTTCCTCCCAACGCCTATGTAGATTTAGGTGAAAAGTACTACAACCAAGGCCATGATTATTTTGAGTCGTTTGATGGTTTTGGCGATAGAAAAATTTTAGCCGTAGAGCAAGAATATAAGTTCAAGATTGGTGATTATGATTTTACGGGAATCATAGATTTGGAATGTCCCAATGAAATTATTGACCACAAAACAAAGGGCGAACAACATTTAATTAGACTTACCAAAAAACATAATCCGAAAGATTATATTCAAATGTTAGATGGCAGGTATATACATAAAGATAACCTGAAACAGTTGTTTATTTATTCGATACCTTATAAAAATAAATACGGTAAATATCCCGAATTACTTAGTTTAAATATGGCAAGGATTGCTGATTGGTATACGGTAAAATTTAGTAAAAAATTATTTAATGAAGCAGAAAAATGGGCGATTAATCAGATTGCGGAGATATATAAGGCTAAAGAGTTTGCAAAGGGCAATGATGTATCGGACTTTTGGTGTCAATACGTTTGCGGTCAGCGTTTAAATTGCAAAAATAGCAATAGTTATATGGGGGTGATCTAACTGATCATACCCCAAGAACTAATAGATGAAGCAAAATCTAAACTAGGCGATAGGGCTGCCTTAATAATAGCAAATGATTTACAACTTGAGCAATTTGACGAAAGAAATTTAAAAGCATTGTGCCATTGGCACAAGGAAGATACGCCGAGTTTGGTTTGGAATAATAAGGATAATTATTTTAAGTGTTTTGGGTGTAGTAAAGTATATAGTATTTTAGATCACTACTTGTTTTTTTATAATCTATCTTTTGTAGAATCGGTCAAAAAATTATTTGAAGAAACAGGTATTGCCTACGATGGTTTTACCGCCTATAAGTATGATGAAGATTTTTTCAAAAATTACAAGTACCCTAAAGAAGAAAATAATAATGATAGAAATATAGTTGAAGAATATCTTGCAAAAAGAGGTATTAGTAAAGAAACTTTAGATTTTGCCGGAATAAAACAAGACAAATATAAAAATATTGTTTTTGAACATAGAGATACCAATAGTAAATTATTATGTACAAAATATAGACCCGCGAGACGTATTAAAAAAGATGATAAATACAAAACATGGTGGCAAAAAAATACCAGTACTTGCCCTATTCTTTATGGGATAGACAAGATAGACACAACTAAACCATTGTTAATAGTTGAAGGTCATATCGATAGATTGTCTTGTATCGAAGCAGGATATTACAATACCGTATCAATTCCTGGTGGAGCAGAAAATTTAAGTTGGATTGAATTTAATTGGGACTTATTAGAAGTTTTTGAGACAATAATATTGTGGGGAGATAATGATCAACCAGGAGAAAAATTTATCAAAGAATCGGTTATAAGAATAGGGGAACATAAATGTAAGATTGTTGAGCCAGATAACACAATTGAAAATCAAGTTAAAAGATATTATAAAAAATTTAAAGCAGATATTAATAAGACTGATGCTAATAACGTATTGCTTGCTTGCGGAAAACAAACTGTTTTGGATTTAATAAACAATGCCAAAGAAGTTCCTATACCAGATGTGGCAAAATTAATGGATTGCGAAGAATTTAACATTAAAGAGGCAATGGTGCTGGATACTGGCACAAACGAATTAAGTGCTCATATATTTGGTTATGTAGAAGGAACGTTAAATGTATGGACTGGCAGGACTGGCGGCGGTAAAAGTACCTATATTATTCAATCATGTATCAATGAAGCAATAAATGTCGGAGAACCTACTTTTGTATATTCTGGCGAACTAACAAGTTCTCAATTAAAAAACTGGGTTATTCTTCAGTTAGCCGGTAGAGAGCATATTATTCGATGGGACAATGGTGAAAATAAACCAAAAACATATACACTAACTTATTCCGCTAAAAAAGAAATAGAAGATAAATATAGAGATTTAATTTATATTTATGATTCTTATTTAGTGGCAACGCCGGAAAAAGTTCTCTCTAGAATGGAGTATATGAGAAAAAAACATGGCATAAGAAATTTTGTAATTGATAACCTAATGTGTTTTGAATTAGATATAACCAAACATGGCAATGAATGGAATGCCCAAAAGAATTTAATTATTCAATTCTTACAGTTTGCAATTAGATATAATGGGATTGTTCATTTAGTGGCTCATCCTAAAAAACCTGATGGTACTATGGCACTAGATGAATATTCAATACTTGGGAGTAGTAATATCCCTAACTTAGCGCACAGAATTTTTATTTTAAGACGAACCGATGAGAAAGAAAGGGCAAAAGAAGGAGTAGATTTTGATGCTTATGTCGGTATTCTTAAAGATAGGATATTGGGAGTAAGTAGAAAGTATGTTGGATTATATTATGATGAAGCAAGTAGAAGAATGTATGGAAAAAAAGATGATAGAAATAAGAAGTATAGTTGGGATAATGGTAATATTACATATAATACAAATAAATTTGGAGAAAACGGAACGTTACTAACTAATGATATGCCTTATTAAAATTAAGGAGAATTACAATGGAAAACTACACATTGTTTGATGTGTTAACAAATTATACCATATTCCATTTACATAGCGATCTAAGCCTGTTGGACTCGGCCACTAAATTTGAAATGTACATAGAAAAAGCAAAAGAATGGGGTATGAAAGCATTAGGATTCAGTGAGCACGGTTCAGTTTATCAATGGATCAAAAAGAAACAAAAAATAAATGAAGCAGGATTAAAATACATACATGGACAAGAATTTTATATTACCGAATCCATAAAGGAAAAGGTGCGCGATAATTGGCATTGCATTTTGATTGCACGTAATTTTGAAGGAGTAAAAGAACTTAACCGTTTATCTTCCTTAGCGTACCAAAAAGACGGGCATTTTTATTATGATCCCCGTATTACTTTAGACGAATTAATAAATACAAGCGAAAATATTATTGTCACATCGGCCTGCCTTGGCGGGATATTAAGCAACGGAACCGATAATGCTAAAAAAGAATTTTTAAAGTTTCTCATTAAAAATAAGCACAGATGTTTTCTTGAAATTCAGCACCATAATGACAAAGATGGTTCACAGGCCAGCTATAATAAGTTTTTATTTGAATTACATAAGAAATGCAATATTAAACTGATAGCCGGAACTGACACGCACAATCTTAATCAAGATTTGGCAGACGTAAGAAAGATATTGCAAACGTCTAAAAATATTAAGTATACCGATGAAGAAGGTTGGGATTTAAACTTTAAAACTTATGATGAATTAGTTGAAGCCTACACAATACAAAATGCTTTGCCGAAAAATATTTTCTTAGAGGCTATAGAAAATACAAACTTGCTTGCTAGTATGGTAGAAGATTTTGAGATAGATACTTCCTATAAATATCCAAAAGTTTATGATAACGCGGAGCAAATATTTATTCAGAAAGTTAATGAAGGACTTGCTAAAAAGGGTTTAGATAATGATACATATAAAAATAGAATTAAGCATGAGATCGAGGCCATAAAGAAAAATGATGCAATAGACTACTTATTGCTCCAAGAGAAAATCACTTCATGGTGCAGAGAAAATAATATCCTACCTGGCTATTCAAGGGGTTCTGTGTCAGGGAGTTTGTGTGCTTATTTGTTGGGGATTACTGAAGTAGATCCTATAAAATATGATTTAAATTTTGAGCGTTTTATGAATCCTGATAGGGTAAGTCTAAGCGACATTGACGTAGATTATCCGCCGAATAAGCGGGATAGGGTTAAAGAATATGTGTTTAATGAATTGGGATTGCATTGTTGTGATATTGTTGCTTATAATACGGTTGCTAAGAGGGGGGCGATTAGAGATGTGGCAAGAGCATTAGAAATACCCCTCTCTACAGTTAATGAGATTTGCGGGGATATCGATTGGTGCGAAGATGAATATAGGCAGCATTATCCAGAATTATTTAAATATGTTGATTTACTGCTCGGCGTTATAACTTCTGTGTCAATACACCCAAGTGGTTCTGTTGTTAGTGATAGAGTTTTAGAAGAGGAGTTGGGATTGTCTACTTCGGGAACGCATGATTTGCCTATTTCTCAGGTGGATATGAAAGTAATTGACGATGTTAATTATGTCAAACTTGATATTCTCGGGTTAGATAATATTCAGGCAATAAATGATACCTGTGAATTGGTTGGCATTGAGAGACTTAACCCTGACAACTTGGATTTTAATGATTTTAGTATTTGGCAGGATATTGCACAAGACAATACTTCTATATTTCAAATGGAATCTGATTATGCGGGACATATAATTAAACAACTTTTTAGTGAAGAAACGTTAGCAAGGATAAAGAAGAATATTGGTTACATTGATTATCTTTCATTATTCTCTATGGCGAATGGAGCAATTAGGCCAGCAGGGGAATCTTATAGAGATCAAATGTGTAGGGGGATTGTAAATGATAATGGGCATCCGGCGCTAAATGAATTTTTAGCTCCAACATTAGGATATTGTGTATTCCAAGAGCAATTACTAGAATTTTTAAATAAGTTTTGTGGTTATACAATGGGAATGGCAGATATTGTCAGAAAAGGATTTGCAAAAAAAACAGGGACAGAACAATATATACCCGAAATTAAAGCTGGTTTTATAAAAACTATGACAGAAAAACATAATACTCCGCCAAAAGAAGCAGAAAGACTAGTAGAGTCATTTTTAAGGGTTATTGAAGACGCTAGTGACTACCTATTCTCGATAAATCATGCCAAACCCTATAGTATGATAGGTTTTGCTTGCGGATATTTACGAAAACACTATCCTTTAGAATATTTAACCGTAGTTTTAAATATAAATGAAAACAATAAGGACAAAACGTCTAAGATAATTGATTACGCCAGAAACAAAAGAATTGAAGTAAAGCCTATTGAGTTTGGAAAATCGAAGGCTACTTATTTTTTCGATAAGAATGAGAATATAATTTATCGCGGTTGTGCTAGTATTAAGTATTTAAATACAGCAGTATCAAACGAGTTATTTGAACTAGGAAAAAAAGAATACGAGAATTTTACCGACCTTTTAGTAGACATTGAGGAAAACACTTCTGCTAATACAAGGCAAATTACTATATTGATTAAATTAAATTATTTCAAAAAATTCGGAGGCAATGGCAAGTTACTTAAAATATATGAAGAGTTTACTAAAGGAAAAAGTAGATATGATAAGAAACATAAAGATGCAACTAAAACAAAAAGAATTGAAGTACTAAAACAGATTGAGAAAGATTTGCCTGATGAGAAAATGTCTTTGGTGGAGCAGATGAATTTTGAAAATGATATTTTGGGTTATATTCAGGTTACTTTTGATGTTGATAAAAAATACATCTATGTCATGGAAGTAGAAACTAGGTATGCGCCCAGGCTCACATGTTATTGTTTGGCTAATGGCAAGATAGCAACGTTAAAAATACAAAAGAAGTTATTTGAAAATAATCCGTTAAAAAAAGGTGATATTATATTTATAAACAATTGGAAATCTCAACCACAAAAGAAATACGAAAATGGAAAATTTTATGATATTGAAGGTACTAAAGAA
>Ga0265293_10013729_pt1 | contig 10443 bp, 6 predicted proteins | sample Munlanlewell138R_FD_192505 | JGI IMG/M metagenome (GOLD analysis project Ga0265293, IMG submission 192505) | Leachate microbial communities from a municipal landfill in Southern Ontario, Canada - Leachate well 138R | ecosystem: Engineered > Solid waste > Landfill > Unclassified | place: Canada... | reverse complement strand
GCGAGCGGGCTGACCGCTGATAGCTGACCGCCGAGAGCTAATTGCTCTACCAATCGCACCATATTGGAATTGAAATTTCTCAAAATTCATTCTAGCATGGATTCCATCAATACTCTCAATCGCACCATATTGGAATTGAAATCGGAATAAAGGTAAAAAATGGAGTTAAGTATATTGATCTCTCTGATTGGGTACATTTGCAACATGCTTTTTGTATATTCTTCTGCTTCGCAGCACACCGATTTGGAAATCGGCGCGAGCGGGCTGACTGCTGATAGCTGACCGCTGATAGCTAATTGCTTTATCAACGCGCACCATATTGGAATAGCCCTTCGACTTCGCTCAGGGCACGGATGCGTCTATCTTTCATATGATAAGTGGAGTGTAAAGAAAATTCATGAATTTTCTCAAGATGAATCAAGATAAATCAAACTAAATGGCTAATTAAATTATACTGTAATGCTGATAGCTGACCGCTGATAGCTGACCGCTGATAGCTGACCGCTGATATCTGACCGCTGATATCTAATTGCTCTACCAATCGCACCATACTGGAATAGCCCTTCGACTTTGCTCAGGGCGCGGATGTGGATAAGGATAGGAATATACGCATGGTTGTTTTTCATGCAGTTCGTTTTGTTATATACCTGTTTTTTGTGATATAAAAAGCAAAAAGCCCGCGAAATCACTTCGCAGACTTTTTTGTTAACACAATCTTCATGAAACAAACTACACTATCGAGTTGATTGCAGAATTATAATCTGGTTCTTCGGTAATTTCCGGAACCAATTCGTTGTAAATTACTTCTCCTTTCGGATTAACAACTACAACAGCACGAGCAGTTAGTCCTTTCAATGGACCATCTACCAATAGAACACCGTAATCTTTTGCAAAAGCATCATTCCTAAAAACTGAAAGCGTTTTTGTATTTTTAATTCCTTCTGTACTACAGAAGCGCCCTGATGCGAAAGGTAAATCGGAAGAGACTCCTAAAACAACTGTATTGTCAAGCGAGCCTGCTTTTTCATTAAATTTTCTTACCGATGTAGCACAAACATCTGTGTCTAAGCTTGGGAAGATATTTAATACTACGTTTTTACCTCTAAAATCGGAAAGTTTTACGTCAGACAATTCACTATCTACCAATGTAAAATCCGGAGCTTTGTCGCCAACTTTAGGTAATACTCCGCTTGTATTTACTGGATTTCCTTTAAATGCTATTTTCGTCATACTTATTTATAATAATTCCATATTAGTCTATTCAATTACTTAAACGCAATCGTGATTTGTTTGTTCATAAGCACCTAATGTTTAACACTTTTATTAACTTTTACGTTTCAGCCTGAAAATCTTATGCAATTGATTTTTTTAATTTTAGCTCTCCTTCCATTTCCTTTTTAAGGTATTTAGCGGTATCGTTTCCTTTGGCTTTTATAACTTCTTCGGGTGTCCCTGCAATTAATACCTCTCCTCCCGCTCTTCCTCCTTCAGGTCCTAAATCGATTATATAATCGGCACATTTTATAATATCGATGTTGTGCTCAATAATTATTACGGTGTTGCCTCTGTCAACCAACTTGTTTATTACATTCAGTAAAACCCGGATGTCTTCAAAGTGTAATCCGGTTGTTGGCTCATCCAACACATACAATGTTTTACCTGTGTCGCGGCGTGCGAGCTCCGCAGCCAACTTTATTCGTTGCGACTCTCCTCCCGATAATGTTGTGGACGATTGTCCCAGTCTGATATAACCCAATCCTACTTCTTGCAACATCTTTATTTTTGTAAGAATAGAAGGAACGTTTTCGAAAAAATCTACTGCAGCATTAATGGTCATGTTTAAGACATCAGCAATGGATTTTCCTTTAAAACGTACTTCAAGAGTTTCCCGGTTGTATCGTTTGCCTGCACATGTTTCGCAAGGAACCATCACATCGGGCAAAAAATTCATCTCAATCGTTTTGTGTCCGTTTCCGCCACATGTTTCACAACGTCCACCTTTTACATTAAAAGAAAATCTGCCGGGTTTGTATCCGCGTATTTTGGCTTCGGGCATTCCGGCAAAAAGGTTACGAATTTCGGTGAAAACGCCGGTATATGTAGCGGGATTTGATCGTGGTGTTCGCCCAATAGGCGATTGGTCAACGCTAATTACTTTATCTACATTATCTATTCCTTCAATGGATTTATATTTTAACGGCTCTTTTAAAGATCGAAAGAAGTGTTGACTTAGTATGGGTTGTAAAGTCTCGTTTAACAATGTTGATTTACCACTTCCGGATACTCCGGTAACGCAAATAAAGGTTCCCAAAGGAAACTTCACTGACACATTTTTCAGATTATTGCCTGAGGCACCAATTAACTTTATGAATTTGCCGTTTCCTTTGCGTCTTTTTTCAGGAATGGCTATCTCTAAAGTTCCATTCAGATAGTTGGAGGTTAGTGTGTTTTCTTTCAACATTTTTTTGGGAGTTCCCTCAAAAACAACTTCTCCGCCTTTTCTTCCAGCAAAAGGTCCCATGTCAACAATATAATCAGATGCAAGCATCATTTCTTTGTCGTGTTCAACCACAATAATTGAATTGCCGGTATCACGAAGTTTCTTTAACGAATTGATCAATCTCTTGTTATCCCGTTGGTGCAACCCAATGCTTGGCTCATCTAAAATGTACAAAACGTTCACCAGTTGTGATCCAATTTGTGTAGCCAGCCTAATTCGTTGGCTTTCGCCACCCGACAGTGATGCAGATGCGCGTGAGAGAGAAAGATATCCTAACCCTACATCCAGAAGAAAACTTAAGCGCGTTAGAATCTCTTTTTTTATCTCATCAATAATCAACCGTTGTTTGCCGGATACGTTTTTATCTAAATTTTTAATCCAATCATATAGGTTTATGATATCTTTTTTTGCCAAATCGGCAATGTTCTGATCATGAATCTTGAAATGCAGTGCCTCTTTGTTCAGTCGTTGTCCGTTACATTCCGGACAAACGGTTTTGGTAATAAATTTTGCCGCCCATCTTTGTGCTGCTGCTGAGGCATCGTCCTCTTGCTGCATATCGATATATTTCAAAACTCCATCAAAAGAGACAAGGTAATTTGAGTTTCCCAACGATTTATTTTTAATTTTCAAACGATCCGTTGTTCCGTGCAATATTTCATCTATTGCTTCCTGCGGTATATCTTTAATAGGCGTTTTTAGTGTCACCCCATATTTTTCGCAAATAGCCGTAATTTGCCAAAACAGTAAATTGCTTTTCTCTTTCCCCAAGGGGGAAATGCCTCCGGCAGCAATGCTTAGTTCGGGTTTTGGGAAAACTTTATCTAAATCTATTTGATCTACTGTCCCTAAACCATTGCATTTGAGGCAAGCGCCTTGAGGCGAATTGAATGAAAAGTTATGTGGAGCTGGCTCACTGTATGATATTCCTGAAGTGGGGCACATCAGTTCTTTGCTGTAATGTCTAACTTCGCCGGTTTCAATTTCTTGAATAAGGATGAGATTTGATCCTTGCTTCATGGCAATTTGCAGACTCTTCTTAAGTTTGTCTTCAAACTTGTTAGAAACCGATAATTTATCGATTAAGATTTCGATGCTGTGGTTTTTATACCTGTCCACACGCATGCCGGGCAAAATCTCTCGTATTTCCCCATCCACCCGTACGTTGAGGTATCCTTTTTTTCGTACTTGCTCGAATAGTTCTTGATAATGTCCTTTTCTGTTCCTTACGACCGGGGCTAAAATATATATTTTTTTTCCAATATATTTCGTCAATATTAGATCCAGAATTTGTTCTTCCGTATATTTTACCATTTTCTCGCCCGAAACATACGAATATGCGTCGCCGGCTCTGGCAAAGAGAAGTCGCAAAAAGTCGTAAATCTCAGTGGTAGTTCCAACTGTTGATCGTGGATTCTTGTTGGTGGTTTTCTGTTCAATAGAAATTACGGGACTCAATCCGGTTATTTTATCAACATCCGGGCGTTCCAGTTTTCCAAGGAAACCTCGGGCATATGCCGAGAATGTTTCGATATAACGTCTTTGCCCTTCGGCAAAAAGAGTATCAAAAGCCAACGATGATTTTCCACTGCCACTCAACCCCGTAATAACGGTGAGTGTGTTGCGTGGAATTTCTACGTCTATATTTTTTAAATTGTGTACGCGTGCGCCGTACACATTAATTAATTCTTTATCGGAAATCATAGTTTAATGTAACATTAAAATGAGAGTAATTGTTTATCCAACCAATTCTTTTTTCCTCCTTAGGAAAAATGGGATAAGTCCAATCCTTTAATAAATTAGGTTGAATATTAGATAAGAAGAAGCTAATGTATGAATTATCTTTGATAAGTCTTACTGAGTTACCCAGTTTTTATTGTGAACCTTTGGGGTCTCATTTATCTTATAATAGAGACTTTCCTGAGTAGGAATTTTAAATGTGTAGCTTTTATTTCCACTCACGGTCAGCTTCGTACTGCGAAGCCACGAATTGAAATCTTTCAATTGTGCGTAAGTTAATCCCTGTTGTTTTGCAAACGTCACCAAACTGGGAATGGATGATGAAACATTCACATCTTTAAAAACCATTGGTTTGTGCAACTGATGTGGTCGTATAATGAAACCATATTGAGGAGGATTCTCAAAAACCAGCTTGATAGCCAACATACGATAATAGTAACGTGTAGTCTCTTCAACCAGCCAAAGATCGAGTGCTTCGCCGGTTTGCTGATTTCGGAGTTCATTCGTAATTCTTCCCTGTCCACCATTGTATGAAAGCGCGGCAGCACTCCAAGAACCATATTTGTTGTATGCGTCTTTGAGGTATCTGCCGGCGGCAACTGTTGATTTCTCGATTGAATAACGTTCGTCTACTTCTGCTGAAACTTCAAGTCCAAATTGTGTTGCAGTAGCCGACATAAATTGCCATAATCCGGCTGCTCTTGCCGGAGATACTGCTCGCGGATCTAAGCTACTTTCAATTACAGCTATATATTTGAGATCATCCGGAAGCCCTTGTTGCTTTAAAATAGGCTCTATAATTGGAAAAATGCGGTTTGCTCTTTTAATGAGCAACAATGTTGTGGAATGGAAATAGGTGAAACTGTTAAGCTCCCGGTCAAGTCTTTCACGCTTGTCGTATCTGTCGAAAGTATGCGTTTCGCCTGCGAAATTCATTCTTTCAGGAGTTTCAACCGATGCGGTCATCGACATTACCAGAGGTCGCTGCTGTTCACTGTTTTCGATATGATTGCCTGAAATTAACAGGATTGTGGCTACCGTGAGAGTTAGGATAAGAAATATAAATAGGATTAGTTTTTTCATTTGATTTTTTCTCGCTTTTCTTTAATTTAGTTCAAATATAGTCTATTTCGGGAGAAGAAAGAGGAAGATTAACAGACATTAAAGGGCATATATTCACTAAAAACGTAGAAATGATTTAATATGTAGGTCAGTTTAGGGAGTTTTGAGGGTTTTAGAAGTCAGAAGTCAGAGGTCGGAAGTCAGAGGTCAGAGGACAGAGGTCAGAGGTTAGAGGGCAAAGGTCAGAGGTTAGAAGTCAGAGATCGGAAGTCAGAAGTAAGAAGTCAGAAGTAAGAAGTCAGAAGTCAGAGGTCGGAAGCCAGGTCGGAATTCGGAGGTTGAAGGTCGGAAGTCGTGATATCAGATTGTATTAGATCATCTTTGATGAAAGACAATAAAGCAACGAAATCACGTAAAACCAAAACAACAAAAACCAAAATTACAAATCCCTAAAAATCAAAAAATCACATTTTTTTACACAGAGATCCCAAAGAAGAGACAAAAGTAACACAGTTAATTGTATATTTGTGAGATACCTTTTTATAGTAAAACTACATTGATATGGAAAGAAAAATTCCGCAAAAGATAGCGAATGCTCACGATGTAAATGAATTTAGATTTCGCGATACTCCGTTTGTACAACTTATGAACAGACGGATCTACAATGTTCTTTTTATTGCTTCGCAATACGATATGTTTATTTTGGAAGACGACGGACGGGTGGATGAAAAAATATTTAATGAATATACTTCGCTCAACTTGCGCTACCCGCCACGTTTTACTCAAGTGAACAATGCTGAGGAAGCAATGAATTTGCTGAAAACAAATCGATTTGAATTGGTAATCTGCATGCCAAACGTTGACAACAATGATTTTTTTGAACTTGCTAAACAAATTCAAAAAGAACACCCACTCACGCCAGTTGTAATGCTCACCCCTTTTTCGAAAACGGTAAGCGAGGTTTTTGAGAAAGAGGATTTGAGTGGTGTTGACTATCTCTTTAGTTGGCTGGGCGATACCGATTTATTGCTTGCAATAATAAAGTTGATTGAGGATAAAATGAATGTGGAAAACGATGTGAAAACAGTGGGAGTTCAAACCATTCTTTTGGTAGAAAACTCTGTCCGTTTTTATTCTGCAGCTTTGCCTTTGTTGTTTAAATATGTGTTGAATGAATCAAAGGAGTTCTCAAAAGAGGCGCTCAACGATCACTTGCGCATGATGCGCATGAGAGGTAGGCCGAAAATTTTGCTGGCGCGTAATTACGAAGAAGCGGTTGACCTGTATACCCGATACGGGAAAAATATGTTGGGTATAATTAGCGATATAAGTTTTTTTCGTAATCATGAAAAGGACAAGTTAGCAGGTAAAAAATTTATTGAATATGTGCGAGAATATGATAAAACAATCCCTGTTATTTTAGCTTCGTCAGAAGCATCTAATTATATATATGCTAAAGAGCTGAACGCTCAGTTTATTGACAAAAACTCGCAAACTTTTCCTCAAGATGTCAAAAGAGCCATAAAAGAGAATTTCGGTTTTGGCGATTTTGTTATCATTGATCCCGATACAAATCAGGAGATTATGCGAATAAGAAACCTGAAAGAGCTGCAAAATACAATTCGCAACATCCCCGACAAAGCATTGTATTATCATCTATCCTTGAATCATTTTTCTCGCTTTTTCTATTCGCGCGCCATGTTCCCCGTGGCAGAAATGTTGCGAATAATTGATGTTTCGGAATATAACAGCATGGACGATGCGCGCGAGCTTATTTACGAAGCAATTGTTCAGTACCGTCGGATGAAAAATACGGGAGTAGTTGCAATTTTCGAAAAAGATAGATTCGATAAATATTCTTACTTTGCCCGCATTGGGGAAGGATCGATGGGTGGTAAAGGAAGAGGATTAGCATTTATGGGATATATCACTAAAAAACATTATGCGCTTAACGAGTACAAAAATCTTCCGGTAACAATTCCCAAAACTGTTGTCCTTTGCACAGATATTTTCGATGAATTTATGGAAGCCAATAAGTTATATCCGTTAGCGTTATCGGATATTTCGGATGAAGACATTTTGAAACACTTTTTAGGTGCCAAATTGCCGAAGCGATTGATAGGTGATTTCCTGGTCTTTTTTGAAGCCACAAGCAATCCGCTTGCAATCCGATCCTCAAGCTTATTAGAGGACGCACATTATCAGCCGTTTGCCGGTATTTTTTCTACCTATATGATTCCTCGTGTCGAGGATAATTTTGAGATGATTCGTATGTTGAGCGATGCCATCAAAGCAGTGTATGCCTCCGTTTTTTACAAAGACAGTAAATCGTATATGATAGCAACGCAAAACATTATCGATCAGGAAAAGATGGCTATTGTTTTGCAGGAGGTTGCCGGCTCACGCTATAGCGATCATTTCTATCCAACTATTTCGGGCGTGGCTCGTTCCATAAACTATTACCCGTTGGGTGATGAACAGCCCGAAGACGGCGTTGTACAAATAGGTTTAGGTTTAGGGAAGTATATTGTTGAAGGAAATCAAGGATTGCGCTTTTCACCTTCACATCCAAATAAAATATTGCAATTATCATCCGTTGATACTGCTTTAAAAGAAACACAAACGCGCTTTTATGCATTGAGTACAAACCCGATTACAGAGGACTTCTCTGTTGATGATTCGTTCAATTTTCTCAAATTAGGATTGAAAGAGGCAGAAGCAGATGGCACATTGCGTTATATCTCCTCAACGTACGATCCAAATGATATGGTGATTCGAGATGGGTTTTATCCGGGTGGCAGAAAAATTATCTCGTTTGTACATATTCTACAGCATAATCAACTGCCGCTTGCCGATATTTTGGATAAAGTACTTAAAATTTGCCGTGAGGAGATGGGACGTGAAATAGAGATAGAATTTGCCGTCGATCTCAAAAACCAGCGGGAAGCTACTTTCTATTTGTTGCAAATACGACCCATCGTCGATTTAAAAGAGATAATTTCTGAAGATCTGTCGCTTATCGATCCAAAAGAGACAATTCTCTATTCCGAAAATGCTTTGGGACATGGATCGAATTCTACACTCAGAGATGTTATCTATGTTAAAACAGAAGGTTTTAATGCAGCCAACAACCCGCTTATTGCAAGAGAAATTGAAGATTTGAATAAGAAGTTTGTTCAAGATGATATAAATTATGTGCTTGTGGCACCGGGCAGATGGGGTTCTAGCGACCCTTGGCTTGGCATTCCCATTAAATGGCCTCACATTTCGCAAGCGAAAATTATTGGCGAGATCACGTTAGACGGATATCGAATAGATCCAAGCCAGGGAACACATTTTTTCCAAAATCTCACTTCATTAGGAGTTGGATATTTCACCATTAATCCTTTTGCTGAAAAAGGAGGTTTTTTCGATCAGGATTTTTTAAACAAACAACCGGCTAAATTCGAAACGGAGTTTATCCGGCATGTTCAATTTAAAGATCCTTTTACGGTAAAAATGAATGGAAGAAAGAAAATTGGGGTGGTGATGAAGCCGGAGGGGGAATGAGAGGTTAGCGGTTAGCGGTTAGCTGTTAGCGGTTAGAAGTTAGAAGTTAGAGGTTGGAAGAGGTTAGCTGTTAACTGTTAGAGGATAGAAATATGAAGAATGGACAATTGACAATTGACAGTTGACAATTTGACCTTCCCTACATAGGGTTGACCGTTTTGATTAATAATTCAAATTACTTTCATTAATTACTATCGGACAATTATGAGCCTGAGGTTCTTCTCTTGGGTTAAAGTCGAGGTGGCTCGATGCCACCTTGACTTTATAATTACCTTCGGCATAAATAATCACCATCGGTCTTTCTTGGGTCTCCAAATGTAATAAACTTTTCTTGAACTCCCCAGGAGAATACTCATTTTTAAAAGCTTGATGCAATCGTTTTTCATTGTAATGATTGATCGCTTGTCTTGTTTTGCTCTTCAAAGTCTTAAAATCAGGAATATACCATAGTTTAAGATACTCATTCTTGATTGTTCCATTAACTCTTTCAGCATAAGCATTATCCTGTGCCTTCATTCCCATGCTTATTTTCACCCCAATATCCGTAAGCAACTTAACATACTCGTCAGCTCCATATTGAGAGCCTCTGTCAGAGTGATGAATCATTGTATCCAGATGATGTTTTGGGATTTTCTTTAAAGCCATTTTTAAAGCTCTGATATTACATTCCACTCTCATATTATCACCCACACTATACCCCAATATTTCTCGTGTGTAAACATCGATGATAAAAACTAAATAGTAAAACTTACCATCAATATCAAAGTAGGTAATATCAGTTTGTAAAACTTGAAAAGGTTTCGTAACTACCATTCCTTCAATGAGATTAGGATAATTATACCAAAAAGGTATGGTTGTCCGAGTATAGTTTTTAATCTTTCTTACACGATATCCCAACTCCATAAATATCTCGCAAAACTTATCACGTCCCATTGTCTGAGGTTTCAAAGTCTTGTATAGCTTTTCTAGCCCACAACCTGGATGATCTTCTCTTATAACATCAACTTGTCCAGCTAAATCATTTAGCTCCATATCAAAGCGCTGTTGCCTTATTCGACTTTGATGAACAGCTTGTTTGCTGACTCCTATCATACTATAAAGATTGTTTAAACTGTAATTTAATCCTTCTTTATGTTCTTGGAACCACCAGAGTGTAGGAAGTTTGAGTTTTTTTTTATGTCAATATCATAATTTTCTTTAGCAAGCTCAATCATCTTTTCCAGATAATCGATGTTCATCTGTTTTTGACCTACAGCTCGCTCTAGTTCTTTGATACGAGCCTCCATTTGTTTGATTTTATGTGCTTGGCTATCTTTCATTTCTACAACTTGAATTGATTGTTTGTTATACTTAGAGTACTTGTAAATCCAATTATAAATGGTTTGATAGCTAATATCATAAATTTTAGCCATTTCTACCACTGAAAACTCTCCGGATTCATAACCTTTGACTATTTTCAACTTAAAATCCTCAGAAAATCTTCGTCTTCTTTTAATTCGTTTCCCGTTTTTCAACATTTTATTTTAACTTTGTAAACGGTCAACCTATATCAGGGAATGACATTAACTTTAGTAGAGACGTGAAATTTTGCG
>Ga0265293_10013728_pt1 | contig 10444 bp, 9 predicted proteins | sample Munlanlewell138R_FD_192505 | JGI IMG/M metagenome (GOLD analysis project Ga0265293, IMG submission 192505) | Leachate microbial communities from a municipal landfill in Southern Ontario, Canada - Leachate well 138R | ecosystem: Engineered > Solid waste > Landfill > Unclassified | place: Canada... | reverse complement strand
GGGGTTGCCGGCCAGCAGAGCTACCGTGCCGTAGTTGGTGACCTTGCCTTTAGGGATCCGGCGCACCGTATCAAGCACACGCTCCCTGAAGCTGGGCAAGTCCCCGCCTTGAACCTCTGCGCCGAGTCCAGGACTGCTTCTAGCCATGCCCCATGCTAGCCGCCCAGGGTGACGTCACGCTGCGGCCACGCGCGGTACCCTCAGCCAGGAGCGACCTTGCAACAGACCGTCATACAAGCAGCCAGTTACGTCTTCCTAGCCGGCATCGTGCTGGTGTTCGCCTCGATCGTGCCGCGCGTGCGCAACGCCTGGCCCCGCGGCTTCATGGTCGGGTTCATGCTGTCGGTCGGCAGCATCTTCCTCGTGCTGCTGGCAGCCCTCGTACTCAGGTGACTGCCGCTCTGACCCGCGACCTGGCCGTGAGCGTGTTCGTGGTGTGGCAGCGGCAGGTGCTGCTGCACCTCCACCCCAAGCTGGAGTTATGGCTCCCGCCCGGCGGCCACGTCGAACCCAACGAACTGCCGGACGACGCCGCCGTGCGCGAGGTGTGGGAGGAGGCGGGCTTACGCGTCGACCTGGTCGGCCCGCCCCCTTTCCAGTCGTCAGGGCCGCGACAACTGGTGCGGCCGCGCGGCGTGCAGTTAGAGGACATCGCCCCGGGGCACCAGCACGTGGACCTGGTTTACCTGGCGCGGCCGTCGCGACCCTACAGCGGCACCCTGCGCAGCGAGAGCGCGCCGTTCGCTTGGTACGGCGCGGCGGCAGCCAGCGAGCTGAACCTGACGCCCGAGATGGTGGCGTGGGTGCGCCTGGCACTGGCGGAACTCGCCTGAAGCCGCCCTGACAGCCAAGGCGGCTCCCTCTGGTAAAGTCCCTGAACAGCCTCACGCCCGAAGACCGCCCGCAGCCTGCCTGACGGGGTCTAGCGGTGTAGCTGGAGAAACGTTCCGCAGTACCGAAGAGGACTGGGACCAGGAGGAGAGTCGATGTCACGTAGTTTCCGGTACCTTGCACTATTGGCTGTGAGCTTGTTGTTCATAGCTGCGTGCACCCAGCCGCCGAAAGATACGACGGCGCCAACGATAGCCATTACGTCCCCTACCACCGGCACTGAGTTCGACGTCGGCGAAACCATCACCGTCACGGGCACCGCCACCGACGACAAGGCCGTGACGGCCGTTAGCGTCACGATAGGCGACTCTGACGCGGTCGCCGCGACCGTAACGGGCGGCACGTGGACGGCTGCGGTCGAAGCTGCGGAAGTTGGCGCACAAACCATCACAGCTACTGCCAGCGACGCGGCCGGCAACAGCTCGGACGCCTCCGTTACGGTCACGGTCGGTGTGCCCGACACTACCGACCCGGTGGTTACCATCACCGCCCCCGCCGCCGACGCGGAGTTCATTCAGGGCGACACCATCACGGTCACCGGCACGGCCACGGACGACATCGGCGTGAGCTCGGTAACCGTCGCACTGGGCGACGCTGAACCCGTAGCGGCCACGGTCACCGGCGGCACCTGGAGTGCAGACGTAGAAGCCGCCGACCTAGGCGATCAGACCATTACCGCCACCGCCAGCGACGCGGCCGGCAACACCGCTAACGCCTCAGTGTCCGTAACAGTCATCCCGCCGGACACCACTGACCCCACCATCTCGATCACCTCGCCCGCTCAGGACGACGTGGTGTTCTTGGACTTCCCCATTACCGTCACGGGCACTGCCGCGGACGATAGGGCTCTGGCAGGCGTGGAAGTAGCGTTCGGTAGCGACGCGCCGGTAACGGCGGTCATCACCGACGACACCTGGACTGCAACGGTTACGGCAACTGCCCTGGGCGCCCAGACCATCACCGCCACCGCAACCGACGCGGCAGGCAACGAAGCCAGCGCCACCGTAGACGTTAGCGTCGAGGACGGCACTGCGCCCGACATCGAGATCACGGACCCCCAGGCCGGCACCTACTTCCTGGACGGTTCCGACATAACCGTGAACGGCACCGCCAGCGACAACGTTGGCATCGTGAGCCTCACCCTTGCTCTCGCAGGCGATGCGCCGGTTGACCTGACCCTGGTCGACGGCGCCTGGAGCCACACCTTCGTGGCCGTAGCAGAGGGCAACCCGACCATCACGGCTTTCGCCGAGGACGCCGCTGGCAACACGGCCACGTTCACTATCGACGTGAACGTGGTGACCGACTTGCCGGTCGGAACCGTTTCCGGCGGCGGCGAACGCGTGCCGCACGTAGGCTCTGCCAACCCGAACTTCGGCGAGTCGTTCCTCGTGGGTGGCAGCGTGGCCCGGGAGGCCCTCGAGGGCCGCACGCGCGGCTCCGCGCCAGCAGCCGTGGCGCCTGCACAATACGTACCGAACCGCGTGATCGTTGGCCTCGCTCCCCAGCGCTTCGTCTTACCAGCTGGCAGCGACCTGGACCAGATCCAGCGGTTCCAGACCTCGGTCCAGGCCCTGGCCTCCGAGTTCAGCGCTCTGGGAGTCACACGCGGCGGCAGCCTCATCCCTTCGCTCGGCATCGCCGTGTTCAACATCGCGGCTGGCTCGGACGTTGAGTACGTAGCCGCCAGCCTCGCTAGCGACGCCCGCATCCTGTACGCCGAGCCCGACTACTGGCTGTACGCCGACGCGATGCCTACCGGCCTTCCGTTCCCAGCCCAGTGGGCGCACGACATAACCGACGCCGAAGTAGCCTGGGGCACCAGCACTGGCTCCAACACGGTGCGCGTGGCCGTTGTAGACACCGGTTCGGCCGCGGCGTTCGACTCGCTGAGCACGACCGGCGAGCACCCATCGCTGCTCCCGAACCTGATACCCGGCTACGACTTCGTATCGGGTCTAGACCTCGAAGAAGGCGACCCCGACCCAGATCCACCTACCGGCGCCTACGAGACCATCAAGGCGCGCTTCCCGCAGGTTCAGTACCTGGACGGTGACGCGCATGTTGGGTGGGACGCGTACCCGCTAGACCAGATAAACACCATCTTCGACACGCAGAACTGGGTGATGTCCGGGCTCGACCCGTTCGGTAGTCACGGCACGCACGTGGCCGGCAGCGTTGGCGGGATCGCCAACGGCGGCGCCGTCGTGGCCGGGGTCGTGTGGGACGTCGCCATACAGCCCATCCGAGTACTCGGTCACATCGGTGCCGGCATCAGCTCGGATGTGCTGGCCGGTGTGATGTACGCCGCCGGACTCCCAGTAACCAACCCCGATACCGCCGAGGTCCTCACCAACCCGACGCCGGCTCACATCATCAACATGAGCCTGGGCGGGTCACCGTTCTCGCAGGCCGCCCAAGACGTCTACTCTGACGTTCGCGCCGCAGGCGTACTCGTGGTGGCGGCCGCTGGCAACAGCCAATCGCCGTTGGCGCACTACCCTTCGGCTTACGACGGCGTCGTAAGCGTGTCCTCGCTCGACTACATCCACTGGGTACCCGAGCGCGGCGGCCCGGCCGTGGCGTTCTCCGACATCTTCTCCAACTACGGATCGACCATCGACATCAGCGCACCCGGCGGACTGGCGTGGTTGGACGCAGCAGCACTTGACAATTGGGACCAGACTAGGCGTGGCCCCGCCCCGTTCGTGCTCAGCTCCGGCTGGCGCTGGTTCGAGAGTGGCGATCCGAACGCGGCGGAAGTCCAGGCTCCCCTCCTCTACTACAGCGCTGGCACCTCCATGGCCAGCCCTTACGTAGCCGGTGCGGCAGCGCTGCTGCTCAGCATCGACCCCACGCTTACGGCTGACGACCTCGAGGCCATCCTCACAAGCACCGCCACACGGGTCGACGACAGCTTCCTGCTGTTCGACTACGGTGACCCGACCGCCGACTGGGATCAGTACTTCGGCTACGGCGCGATCAACTTGCCAGCCGCGGTGGAGGCGGTCAACTCCGGCGTTTGGGAGCGCATCCCCGCCGTGACCTACGTCGAGGCCGTGTACGCTACCGACCCGAATGAGGTGCACCGCGTCGAGGCGGCCGCTGACCTCACCTTCATCATCGACAACCTGCCGGCAGGCGACTGGTACATCCGTGCTGGCGTCGACGTGAACGGCAACGGCGTCATTGACGACAGCGGTGAGTACTACGGCGAGCTCGGCACGCCCGTCACCGTTACGGAAGGCGCGCCAATTGTTGGCGACGCCAGCCTCATCCTCGAGCGGCTGCCGTAACCGCTCCCTAAGCTCCCGGCATCATGCCGAGATCGTGGCCGCGCCCGCAACCAGGGCGCGGCCACGACGCTTTCAGACCCCGTTGGCCCCTGCTGCGGAGGCTCACAGCGCCAGACAGTGACGCGACCCCCGCCGACCGGGTATACTCCTGCCTGCACCCGCCTGGGGGCCGCCGCCCCAGCCGCGTGCGTGCGCCAGGTGATCGTCGGGGCGTAGCGCAGTCTGGTAGCGCACCTGGTTTGGGACCAGGGGGTCGCTGGTTCGAATCCGGCCGCCCCGACCAATTGCAGGCAAGGTGATCCTGGCCGAGCGGTTCTCGCGGGAGTAGCTCAGTTGGTAGAGCGACAGCCTTCCAAGCTGTAAGTCGCGGGTTCGAATCCCGTCTCCCGCTCCAACCCCTATACCGGCGGTGGCGCAAGCACCAGTAGCTCAGTGGATAGAGCAGCCGCCTTCTAAGCGGTAGGTCGAGGGTTCGAATCCTTCCTGGTGCACCACTCATGCACCCTGGAACTGTACATGGCCGCCGTGAATGCGGTAAACTTCCGGCCGGTCTCGTTGGAGCCAAGGTGCTCCAAAGCCGAACGTGGTGGGTGTAGCTCAGTAGGTTAGAGCACCGGATTGTGGTTCCGGGGGTCGAGGGTTCAAATCCCTTCATCCACCCCAGCAATTACGGGTTGAGCCCCGTGCGCCAAGGGCGGGCCTAAAAGGTCCGCCCCGAAACGCTCAGGGCGCCCTTCAGGCGAGGATGGCGGAACTGGTAGACGCGCTAGACTTAGGATCTAGTGGCCTAGCCGTGCGGGTTCAAGTCCCGCTCCTCGCACCACCGAAGCGGCAAGCCCCGGCTTGCCGCTCACTTTTGCGAACCAAACCGCTGCGGCGCCACGCCGCACCGGAAACTGGCACCAGGTAGCAGCGCCGCCGCCAGTCACAAGGAGAACGATGGAAGCCCAACTAGTCGAGAAGAAGGCAGTGGCCGCCACGGTGAACATCAAGATCCCGGCCGCCGACGTAGACCGTTCGTACCAGCAGGTACTGGCGCGCCTCTCGCGCCAGGTAAAGGTGCCCGGCTTCCGCCCCGGCAAAGTGCCCATGGGCGTGCTCGAGCGCCGCATCGGCGCCGAGGCGCTCGGTAACGAGGTGCGCGACGCCCTGCTGGACGACGCCTACCCCCGCGCAATGAAGGACCTGGAACTGGTACCGGTCGACGCGCACTTCCACGCCGAGATCCCCGTACGCGGCGAGGATTTCGACGTCGTGGTGCACGCCGAGCTCTTCCCCGAAGTCACGCTGCCCGACCTGAAAAGCATCAGCATCGAAGCGCGTAAGGGCGAGGTAGGGCAAGAGGAGCTTGACAACGCCATAGAGCAGATCAGGCGCGAGAACAGCACGCTGGTGCCGGTGGACCGACCCGTAGAAGAGACCGACTGGGTGCTCCTCGAGAGCCTCCCCACGGAAGGCGAGGAGGAGCCGGAGGACGGCGCCGGCTCGAGTTTCCCGGTCGACCTGGAGCGCGCCGGCGATGAGCTGAAGGGCCAACTGCTCGGCAAATCAATGGGCGACGAGGTTCAGATCCAGCTCACCGACACCGCGGTCAACGACGAAGCCGGCGATCCCGTTGTGCGCACCATGCCCATGCGGGTGGCCGACGTCAAGGCCAAGGAACTGCCCGAGGCGGGCGAGGAGTTCGCCACGCAGCTCGGTCTCGACTCCTGGGACGAGGTGCTGGAGCGCGTGAAGGAGAGCCTCACCGAGCAGGCGCGGCGCGACGGCTACCAGGCGCAGCAGTCCGAGCTGACCGACAAGCTCATAGCGGGCGCCACGCTGGAGCTGCCCCCAACGCTGGTGAACCGCCGCAAGCGCAGCCTGCTGCAGGACCTGGCGTACGACCTCAAGCAGCAGGGCGTGACCTTCGATTCGTACCTCAAGCGGCTCGAGGAGCGCGGCTCTACTGAGGAGTTCGAGGCGGAACTCGACGAGGCCGCCCAGAAGGGCGTGCGCCGCGACCTGGTGCTGGAGCAGCTTATGGAAGAGCGCGCTACCGAGCTCACCGACGCCGAGTTCATGGCGGCCGCCAAGCACCTCGCGCAGCAGCGCGGTCAGGACGTGGGCCGCATGCTGGCCGAGCTGGGCGAGGAGTGGGAGAACAACTACCGCTTCCTGCTGCGCCGCGACAAGGCCGTGCGTGAGCTACTCGCCGAGCTCACCGGCGAGACGACCACCGGCTTCGACGCCGACGTCATAGAGGAAGCAGCGGACGCCGCACTAGGCATCGAGGACGAGGAACACGATCATGACCACGACCAGGATCATGATCACGATCACCACCACGACCACGAGTAACCGCACCCAGTCCCTGGCCGACCTGGTCGCCAGAAAAGCCGAGCGCCGCCCGCCGCACACGCAGCGGGCGGCGCTCTATTTCGGGCCGCTGGCGCCGTGCACGCCGATCAGCGCCACCGACGGAGAAACAGCCGGTCGGATGCTACGCTTTACCCACTATGCCTCTGATTCCCTACGTCATCGAGCAGACCGGCCGCGGCGAGCGTACCTACGACGTCTACAGCCGCCTGCTGAAGGAGCGCATCATCTTCCTCGGCTCCCCCATCGACTCCGAGGTGGCCAACGTTGTGACCGCGCAGCTGCTGCTGCTTGACTCGCAGTCCAGCGAGCAGCCCATCAACCTGTTCATCAACAGCCCCGGCGGTGAGGTCTACGCCGGGCTCGCCATCTACGACGTCATGCAGTACATCAACGCCCCGGTGCACACCAACTGCGTCGGCATCGCCATGTCTATGGCGTCCGTCATCCTCATGGCCGGCACGGCCGGCAACCGGGTGGCGCTGCCGCACAGCCGCATCATGATCCACGCCGGCTCGGCGGGCTTCCCGCGAGCGTCGCTGCCGGACCTCGAGGTGCAGGCCAAGGAGTTCCTCGACGTGCGCGACATGCTTGAGGAGATCTACCACCGGCACACCGGCCGCTCAAAGGAGCAGCTGCGCAAGGACATGGAGCGCGACCTCTTCATGGCGCCCGGGCAGGCGCGCGAGTACGGACTCATCGACCGCGTGGTCGAGCCCAGGCAGGTCTCGCGCTTCGGCGGAGCCGAGTGAGCACCGCGGCTTCGCACTGCGACTTCTGCGGCCGTGGGCACGCGGAGGTGCGTTTCCTCATCGCCGCGCCAGGCGGCGGCGCGCACATCTGCGACGACTGCGCTGGCCGCGTGAACGAGGTGGTAGAGCACGCCAGCGTGCCGGCGCCCGCGCCGGAACCGCTGCAGGCGTTGGTGCCGCGGCAGATCAAGGAGCAGCTCGACGACTACGTTATCGAGCAGGAGGACGCCAAGCGGGCGCTAGCGGTGGCGGTCTACAACCACTACCGGCGCCTGGAGCATCCCGAAGCCGAGATCCAGAAGAGCAACGTCCTGCTGGTGGGGCCGTCCGGCACGGGTAAGACCCTTCTCGCGCAGACCCTGGCTCGCAGCCTCAACGTGCCGTTCGCCATCGCCGACGCCACCACCCTCACGGAGGCTGGCTACGTAGGCGACGACGTTGAGAACATCATCGTGCGGCTCCTGCAGGTGGCCGACTACGACGTGGAGGCCGCGCAGCGCGGCATCATCTACATCGACGAGATAGACAAGGTGGGCCGCAAGTCCGAGGGTCCCTCCATCACGCGCGACGTGTCGGGCGAGGGCGTGCAGCAGGCGCTCCTCAAGATCATCGAAGGCACCATCACGCACGTGCCGCCGCAGGGCGGCCGCAAGCATCCGCACCAGGAACTCATCGACGTCGACACGAACGACATCCTGTTCATCTGCGGCGGCGCCTTCGAAGGCATCGGCGATATCCTCGCGCGGCGCATAAACCCGGCGCGCGTCGGGTTCCAATCCGACAGTGCTCCTACTACCGGCGGCGAGGCCGGCATGGCCGAAGTGCTGCCGGAGGACCTCATGGCGTTCGGGCTGATACCCGAGCTCATCGGCCGGTTACCTCTGGTGGTGCGCCTCAACGACCTCAGCGAGGACGCCCTGGTGGAGGTGCTCACCAAGCCCAAGAACGCGCTGGTGAAGCAGTACACCGAGCTCTTCCGCCTCGACGACGTGGCCCTGACCTTCAGCGACGAAGCGCTGCGCGAGGTGGCCCGCCGGGCGCTGGCGCGCAAGACCGGTGCACGCGCGCTGCGCTCCGTATTGGAGCGGACCCTGCAGCCCCTCATGTACGAGGTGCCTGGCAGTGGCGTAACCAGCCTGCACATCGACGTGGCGGCTCTCGACGACCCGCTGCGCCTGCTCGAGTCGCACGCGGCCCGCAAGAGCGCTTAAACGCTTACAGCGCCACGGCCGCGCGCGCCCTGCCAACGGCGCCCGCCAGCACCGCCACGGCGCTGGCCGCCGCGGCCTCGTCCGTCGCGTGGCCGTAACTGAACCTCACGCTGGCCTTTGCCTGCTCGCGCGTCAGACCCATGGCCAGCAGCACGTGGCTGGGGTCCAAGCTGCCCGCGGCGCACGCCGAGCCGGCGCTGACCTGCACACCCGCCTCGTCCAGCAGCATCAGCAGCGTCTCGCCGTCCACGCCCTCAACGGCCAGGTTCGAGTGCCTGACGCTGCGGTTGGCGCCTGCGCCGTTGAGGCTGACCCCCGGGATCGGAAGCGCTGCCTGCTCGAGCGCGCGCTGCACCCCCGCCAAGCGGGAGCGCTCTGCGGGCTGCTCGGCCGCGGCCAGGGTGGCGGCCGCAGCCAGGCCCGCTATGGCGGGCACGGCGTGAGTTCCTGGCCGGTAACCGCGCTCCTGGTGGCCTCCCGCCAGCAGCGGCGGCAGTTCTAGCCCGCGCCGCATTAGCAGCGCGCCCGCGCCCTTGGGGCCGTACACCTTATGCGCCGACACGGTCAACAGGTCCGCGCCCGACTCAGCGAAGTTCACCACCTCAACACCCAGCGCCTGCACCGCGTCGCACAGGAACAGTGCGCCGTACTCGTGCGCCAGTTGCGCCAGCGCTGCGGGTTGGGTCAGGACACCGGTCTCGTTGTTCACGTACATGGCGGCCACCAGCGCCGTGCCGCCGGCACCCGCCTGCGCCTCGAGTGCCAGCCGGAAGCGCTCTTCGCTCAGCGCCCCATGCTGATCTGGCTGCACGTAGTCGACCCGGCGGCCGTGGGCGGCCAGGCGCCTGGCGGCTTCGAGCACCGCGGGGTGCTCGGTCGCGCTAACCACCAGCCCGCCCGAGTTCAGCGCGGCGGCCCCGAACACAGCCTGGTTGTCGGCCTCCGTGGCGCCAGAGGTGAACAGCACCTCGCGCGGGTGCGCTCCAAGCGCGGCCGCCACGCGCTCGCGCGACTCCTCCAGAACTCGGCGCGCCGCCTGGCCGGAACGGTGCACGCTGGAGGGGTTACCGAACGTGGCGGCGAAGTGCGGCAGCATCTCGGCCAGCACCTCGTCCCTCACCGGGGTGGTGGCGGCGTGATCGAAGTACAGCTCGGTTGGTTCAGAGGCTTGCATGTTACGGGGCCCGCGGGGGCTCAAGCGTCAGCTCTCGGCGCCCAGGTACTGCGGCAGAGGATGACCGGTGATGAGCATGCGCTGCTCAACAAGGTCGGCCATGGTGGTGCCGCGCAGCACGTCGCGCACGGCGGAATCGACGCGGCGCCACAGGTTCTCGGTGGAGCACTTGCCGGTGCGCAGGCAGTTGCTGGCGTCGTCGATGCAGCGCACTGGCGCCACGCTGCCCTCCAGCAGCTCAACCACCTCAAGCGCGTCTATCTGCTCGGGCGGCCGTGCCAGCATGTAGCCGCCGCGGGCGCCTCTTACCGACTCGACGATGCCCGCGCGCCGCAGCTCAGCGAAGATCTGCTCTAGGTACTGGTGGCTAATGAACTGGCGCTGCGAGATGGTCTTGAGGCTCACGGGCTCGCCGCCCCACATGGCGACCTCAACGAGTGCCCGCATACCGTATTGCGCTTTGGTCGAGACCCACATGCTTCGGATCCTCTCCGCCTTGGCCAAGGTACGTTCAGCGCTACCCCATGTGGCGCAGGTCGGAACCCGACCACGAACCTCGAAAGCCTAGATACGTGTAGCGTAACCCCTGGCGGCCGCTCGTGCCCCCAGCGGGAGTACGGTCAGCCAAGCCAGTTATTCGGAACGGTTCCGAATAACTGTTCAGAGTATAGCCCTCAGCGCTAAACGGGGTCAACGCGCGGCGGACTCAGCGCTCACCGCGCAGGTACGGCATCGGGTCGACCGCGCTGCCCGCCATTCGGA
>Ga0265293_10013724_pt1 | contig 10446 bp, 8 predicted proteins | sample Munlanlewell138R_FD_192505 | JGI IMG/M metagenome (GOLD analysis project Ga0265293, IMG submission 192505) | Leachate microbial communities from a municipal landfill in Southern Ontario, Canada - Leachate well 138R | ecosystem: Engineered > Solid waste > Landfill > Unclassified | place: Canada... | reverse complement strand
CGAGGGGGCGAGGTAGAACAGAAAGTGTAACTTCTAGCGAGTTAGTGCAAGTTGCGCTTTTATTGTTTTCTTCATTAATTTTTCAAACCACAATCAAGAGAATCTGGTGAAGGCTTCTGACGAGAGAACGACTAAATAAGTAACAATCGCCCATACTGCTTCACTTGTTTTATCCATAGATTTCCTTTTGAATCGCCTTAGTAAATAGTTTTATTGCTTGTCTATTCTCCTTTTTGTAAATATATTTATATCCAATCATCTCTCCACAACTACAAGTTATCAGTTTGTCATTGGCGATGACTTTATCTCGTTCTTTATCACCCATTATTCTATCTATATAAAGTCTATAAAGACTTCCCCCGCCATCTTTTTGATAAAGATATAATCTCTTGCCACAACCCTCACATAAAATCCAATAAAGTGTAGATTTGCCTCCTCTTGCTTTTTGGTATTTGTCTTTTTTAATTTTTATTTTCATAGGTATATTTATCCTTTGGTATATTATGTCCTAGATTTTTTGCTTTACTTTCTAAATCTGAAGCAATAATTTCATTGTCTGGCGTAATATGTATTCCAACTGGGATAACCTGAATTCCGCAGTTTTCAATCTGACTTATCTTGTCTGGATTGTTGGTGATGAGTCTAACCGAGTGTATCCCTAAACTTCTCATAATCTCACCAGCAACACTAAAATCTCTACACTCACTAGGGAAACCAGCTTCTTTGTATGCCCTGTCTGTATCAATTCTCACTCCATTCTCATCAGTTGCCTGTTCAATGCCATTATCGTTCCACCGGAACATTCCATTTAATTGATGCATTTTGCCGTTCATACCTGTTCCTCTACCTTCTTGTTGCAGATATAAAAGCATTCCAGCACCATTTTCTGCAATCATTTGTAGCGATTCTTGCAACTCCTTTCTGCACTCGCAATTTATGGCGTGATAGGTTTCATTAGTCTGACAGGCTGAGTGCATTCTGCACAACATATTCTCCACTATGTTGTTCTCCCTTCCATATAATAAAACCTCGTGATGTTCACCACTCATATAATCACCAAATATAATATAGGTAAAATCACCAAACTCTGTTGGTAGTGGCGACCTCCCTATCTCAATCACTTTGTCGGCTTTTATCTTTTCTAAATAATCTCTCATCTCCTCTATCCTCTCCCACTCTCTTGTCCAGCGCTTTATAGTATCCTCTAAAATATAATCAATATTTGTTTTAATCTCCATTTCGTCTGGAGTTGGATAATGATCATAATAATCTGTTGGTGTTTCTTTTCGCATTTTTTATTTAATATTAATATTAACTTTAATTCTGGTTCATATTTTTCATCGATATTTTCTATAATTTTCTTTGTTTTTATATAGGTGAGAAATAGTAGCAACTTAGTGTTAAAACCAAATCCTAAACGAAAACTGTTTTCTAAAAAATTATAATAAATATGATACTTTATCTCATGTGGATTTTCCCAGAAAAAAACAACAGATACAATAAGGAGGTTTTTGAGTTAAAAGAGTGAGTGTTTAACATCACCTCTTATAATAACAAAAAAACATTGTTGTAAGTCAACTAGATGGAACCTCTTTTATTGCTCAAGATACAAGATCCGACCGTTAGGGTCTTTGGCAAAGGTGTCTTGGCAAAGTAGGCGGAGCAGGGTATCTGGGCGAGGGGGCGAGGTAGAGTAGAAAGAGGTTTCCAAGCAAGTTTTCTAAGGGAAATAAAAACCTACAAAAACCTTTAAGTCCCAAGTACTAAAAAGCTGAGGTCAGAGATCCCTCCGCTTTCTAGTACTTAAAAATAACTAAAATTCTAAAATCTTAATATGCTAGTTTGTAAACCTAGCGCTAACTCTAAAATAATATGCTCCTGCAGGAATTTCATAGTTGTACACAAACTTCCCCTGACTATTGACAGATGTCTCTCTCCAACCCAAATCTGTATATGAACCAGTCTCGTTTGTTGCATATGCGATTCTAATCTCAGCCTTTGTGGGAACCTTGCAACCACCAGCAGAATCATACTCTATCCTAAACTGCACTTGAGACCCAGCTCTTAAGTTTTTGTTATTTCTTAAGTTCACCACCTCAGAATAGTTACCTTCTTGGTTCTTTGCAAACAATTTTAAGGTACTACATTGACAGAGATTTGACGATGCGCTGCTTGGCCTGACGTAATAACTCACACTACATATGCTCCTTTTCTGATCTTCTTTTTCTAACTTAGCCGGTAAACCACACACTCTTCTCTGGGCGGAGTTAGTTGCAACTGGATCCGTAACAAGGGGCTCTAGTCTCTCCCAAATAATTGTATAATCTTCTTGTTGTTCTGGTCTTTTTTCTCCTTCTTCAAAGTTTTGCGCATAATAACCACCATCAGGAAAGCACACTCTATCACCAGCTTGATTTATTGACCAGACACCAAGCTCAACCAACTCAATTCCTTTCTGGGTTAAGTCATTATCTCCTCTAGAATTAAACCAGTAAGTAGCTCCTTTAAATGGCTTAGCTAGGTGATCGTCAACCACTCCTTGGGCAGGAACGTCCGGCACCCTATGAAGAAGCGCGCCTATTCTCTCCCAGTCACTAAATTTTGTGCACGTTTCTTTACCATCAACTGTTTTTATTTCCTTACAAAATCTAGACCTAAGCTCAAAATGGTGAGAACCCTCGGTATTAAAAGTAAAATAAACCCTATTGCCTTGAGTGTAAGTTTTTGGAGATGTTATTACACTACCGTCTTGATTAACTAACTGAAGATTGCCACACCTGACTGTAACTTCAGGATCATCAGGATTGTCTGGATCATCAGGATTATCAGGATCATCAATCTCAGTGGATGCTTCTACCTCAACTAAAGCTCCTTGGCATTCCAAGCCAATTTTCCCATTAGTGCAGTTTACATCAACGTTGATTACCTCTTTATCACTGCCATCTTCTTCAAGCTTAAACACTTGATATTGAATTTCGGTGCCTCTTAATTGCGTTGGAGATGGCATTTCACACGTACTATCACTTTGAGGCGATATTTTATAAAACTTGCCGTGAGAAGAACAAGCATATTGACAATCGTCACTTGCTACTGAAACTCCCAGTTCATATATGCCCTCACTAAACTGTGCCTTATTCAATAAAAAAGAAGTTCTATTCGTCTTAACTTGTATTTGTGATACTCCAGTTAGCCGAAACCATTCACCCCATTCACTACACACCATCTTTCTGTTAGCTGGGGTTAGTTGATCTTCGAATTCTTGATTGATTTTTGTGCATTTCCTGGCATAGATAAAAGAGTTCTCAAATATATTATTGGAGTTAAAATTAATATAAACAGTGTCCTTAATCTTATACTTGGGGATCGCATTTTCTATTTTTGAATTAATAGTTTTATCGTCTTGATCTTTTATATCGAGATGATGACAAAAAAGACAAGGATATATAATCCTACTCATTGATTGACAAAATTTTACTCCTTCTTGAGGATCATCTTTTTTTCTAAACCGCACATTTATATATGATGCAGGCCATTTGTTGATCTCCCATTCGTTAATAGTTAAAACCTTTTTTTTCTTACCATTTTCAACGATTTCATTAATGCTACCGTTATCTTGTATATATTCATCAGTGTTTTTGAATTGCAACGAAGGAATTTCTTGAGAATCTTCCTCTCCTTGATTCCAGATTGCAATTTGATCATACTCAGCATCAAACTTAATTGTAAGTTTTACTGTATCCTCATTAGTACACATATCAGCGTCGATAGCATTATCATTAATCATGATCTCACATACTTCTTTAATCGTTTCTTCCGCCTCCCGTCTCACATCTTGTCTCTCCCTCATCAGTAAAGACGCCCCAACTACTGTGGAAACCAGCAAAAAGACAGCCGCAATAATCGCTAGAGGTTTTTTTTGTTGTCTGAGGAGCCTTTATGTTTGGGCTGAGGACCTAGATAATTTGGCTGATTAACAGCCCCTGGCTGTAAAGAGTTAGGATTAGATTGAGAGGTAGGGGGGATAGGGTTGTCCGCTTGATTAAAACCTGGTTGTGTTGTCATATTTTGAGAATATACTCAGTTAAAAAATAAATAAAACACTCACTTAATTAATAAATCAGGGTTTAAAATTCTTTAATAATTTTTAATTGATTAAACTCTAAAAAGATAGCTAAATTTAAAGTATCAAAAATCAAATGAGTGGTCAAGTAGAAAGTATAGGGACAACTTGTGCAGTAGGATTAGGTAGTAGAGAATGAAAAACAGCGAGAGCAGGAGGCGCGATAATTTATATTTATAAGAAAGTATTATCGGAACAAAAAGTGTAGTCAGGTTAAAATCAGGGTCTGAGAAAAAAACTTATTATGTTCCAAAAGACACTCCAGCATCTATCTTGAATTTATATACATTTTGAGGAATTTCGTATTTATACAAAAAACGGTTATTTCCTTTATCAATCTCCAAACCCTCCGCAGTCCAACGAGTCAAAACTGTTTCTCCACCACTATGTACTTTAGAAATTCTAATTTTAGCAGTTGGATTTGTGCCACAAGTACCAGTGTAGCTCACTGCAAAATATACTATATCTCCGGCCTTTATTTTATCTGGATTTATTCCTTGCTTTTGCGAATCTAATAAGGTTATAGTTACACATTTGCAAGGAGCTTCTATACCCCTTACCTCTAAATATTTTATACAGCCATGAGCTACACATTGTCCAATGTTGGTCCAGCTGGTAGAACTGCAATTGCTACCATTATTTTTATATAAAATACCAGCAGCAGAGCAAAGCTTAGAGCATTTATCATCTTCATAAACATTAGTCTCAAAAACATATAAGCCTGGAGTTTCTGTCGAAAACGAGTTATGAATCGGGCTCTGTCCAAGTTCCTTTTTATTACCTGACTCATCAACCAAAAGAAGAGTTTGTGGATCTTGGGTATCTGCAACTCGACATTTTTCATTTCCTTCACAACGACCATAACGGATTTGACCATAATAACTAAATGCTGTTGCAAGATTAATCTTTTCTTTGATAGCGATATGTGCCATGCCATCAACCTCGCCACTGAGCGTCAAATGGGCACAAACAAGAGCAGGTGTTTCGGCAATATAATAACTTGCCGAACATTTGGTATCGTCAATACTGCAATCCTTCCCTTCAATCTCGGTTAATCTACCAAAATCACAAGGGGTGCCAGAATAATCATTTAAATAATTAAGCCCTGATGATGAACAAGCAGCATCACAATTGCTATTAATCACTGATGCTCCAACTTCATAGTTGCCAGAAGCAGTAGTTTCCGAGGGTAGGGTGATAGTTGTAGAGTTTCCTTGATCTTTGTTGTCGTTAATGCGCGTTTCTTTTTTCCAGTTTCCCCAAACAATACACTTGCCAAGGAAACCATCATAATCTTCACATTTTCTAATAAAAATGTCTTTATATTGCGCATTGGTTGTATCAAAGGTTATTTTAAAAGTTTCTCCTGGTTTAAATAGATAGTTATCGTTGGGGTGAAAATTATTAGAGATCTTAAAGTTGCCACAGGTGGGAAGTACTGGGGCAGGGGTGGGTTCAGACTCTGGAGGGCAAGCTTCTTGTCTGTTATCTTTAACCACAAAAGCAACACCGCCACTCCAAACATTATTGTCTGTCGTGTTAAAACAATCAGTTGCAGGTGCTTCTTTATTTGCATAATGATCATTATCTCGAGAAACATCCAGTTGACCGATCTTTTCACAAGGAACTTCTAAAGAAAACACTTTCTCATCTCCTGCATAAATAATATAAGGATGCCTGCTTTTATGAACACGACACTCAATCGTACCGTTAGAATTTTGTATATAACCTTCTTTATTTGTGACCTCATCATAAAGATTTTTATTGCAAATGTTCGTTTGTACCCAAACTTGAACATCCTTTGAATCGTTATTCACGACCTTGATTTGATTTTGGTTATATTTTTCATTAACCATTTGATTCCCATTCCAAGGCATGCATATTAGTTTTCCCCCAGAACCAGAGCTTGAAGAAGGTTGGCTTATTTTCACACACTCATCAGCATTTTTTCGTCTTGTACCAACAACACCATTACCTTGACAATATTTGAGATCAGCACCCTCACACCACTCATTAGGAAGCGTAACTTCATTACAAGCATTATCACAACCCCATCTTTTTCCATAATAAGTTAAATTTCCGCCTTTGTCCTTATTAGGCTCACAGGTACTCCAAAGTGGAGCGTGACCATGGCAGGGATGATCTGGGTTATCAGGATAATTACAAACACCTTCTAGCGCCCCTTTTCTAACATCCTGTCTATCCTTAATAACTAAAAATGCCCCCGCAACCGTTGTAAATAATAAAAAAATAACCGCAACCATGATGATGGTTTTCTTCTTACCGCTTGTTTTATTTTTTAAGCTCATTTCAAACCTAGGATGATTGCTGGAGTTAGGAGGGGCAGAAGAGTTAAAACTTGAATTTTCTGCTTCATTGTTTGTAGAACTGGGTTGTACATTAAGAGTATTAAGCTGAGGAGCTAAGCGACTAGTGTTGGTTGCTTGATTATTTAAAGAGTTTTGTGCCAACATATATTATTGATAAAAACTTTCCTAGAAATAAATAAAATACACATCCAAGATTTGCTGATCAATCTTTTAAATCATAAATCTTAAACTAAATTTAAACTAACAAAAATAAAACCGATTGTCAAGCTATCATCTTCACTATTTTTACTATTTTCACTATAACATTTCACTTTAACAGCATCTCTGTAATAACTTTTGTGCTGTTAGCAAGACAGCAGTGCGAACAACTTTTAATAACTACTCTGAAAAGTCTAGTTTATATATTTTTAAAAAACAATTAATCAACTGCTCTAAAAACCTGTCTGCAATCTGAACACGGACAAATACCAGTTTAATCAAGTACTAGCTTAATATAGACAACTGGTATATAATATGTCCCAAGATTTATAATTATTGACACAAGTAATATTACTTATATTTTCTTAGTTAACTCAAATGGCTCGCGTATCAAAAGAAAAAACACCATCTGAATCTGAAGTTAGAGAAATCCTCGCTAGGCTGATAACCTCTGCTGGTCTCCTTTATGCGTTAAATACTCCTATTCAAGCTAATACTAAAGATGAGCAGGGGTTGGCAAGACCTCCTCACACCATCACAACTGATCTACCTCGAGCCATCACATCTGAACTACCTCACACCATCACATCTGAACTACTCACTGGAATAGATTCAGAAATAATTTCTGAGCCTGTTGTTTCAGAGCTTAAACACCAATCAGAATCAGGAATTATTACCGAGGCTGACTCTCCTCGGTGGCTATTTACTGAACTAGAGCTCGGAGAGACAGAAGAAGCTTTTGGTATTTTCTCAGAAATACAAGACACTGCTTCAGTACATATGAGATATCCATTTAATGGCTTAAATTACGAGATTGATGGAGTACTAATTCCATCTACCAAAAGCGTGGTCTGGTCATTAAACGAACAACCCGGATCTATTCACCAAGTTGGTGTTGAAATACCAGCAAACCATTACAACATAAGGAGACTGATTACTCATGTCAAAGGTCAACATGGAGATGTTGATTATTTCATGATTGAAGATACTTATATGGAGGCTCCAGAAAATGAGGGTTTTGTAGAAGGAGATACCGTGAGGTTTAATTCAGGGAGTAACTCTACTTATGAAACCTGGGTTGCTATTTTAACCGATTCTCAAGAAGAGGTCGGTTTTTCTCTAAGTGTTGGCCATCAGAGCGTAAGTGGCACTACCACAACTGAAAACAGAATGCCTCGTTTAGCATACACAGGAGTTTCTCCCAACCAGGAGATACAACTCAAGCTTCAGCTACCATCTGGGTATAGCGGGGTGCGTTATAAATTTGTTTGTCCTGAAGGATCTGGTTTGATCATCGCGGAACTAATTCCTGTTCAACCTGAACCTACTCCCACTGCTACCGCGACTAGTGAAGAAACCACAACCGCCACTCCTGAACCCACAGCAACCGCCACTCCTACTGTTACCGCGACCATGGAGGCAACCGCTACTCCTAGCACTACTGCAACCCCAACAGCCACAGCAACCGCGGAAGCATCTCCTACCCCCACAGCAACTACCACCCCTGAACCCACCGAAACCCCGCAACCCAACCGTGAATGGAAGAACTACCTACCATTGGTTAAAAATAAATAAGTAAACCACAATAATTTTTTGTCCCACTGTTCATTGGGAGGTTTCATGATCTACTTGCAACCAATAGCTCTCTTCAAGTATTATGGATTAAGTATGAAAAAAATCCTGCTAATACTAATCGCGTTTTTTTGCACCTTTCTACTGAGTAGCCAAACAATCTTTGCTAGTACTGTTCTTGTCAACTGTGAATATGATATTCACTCCTTAACTCTAGGTAAATTTTATGAGCCTACCCCTACCGTTTTAAATAAAGCAAGTTGTGAAACTCAAGCTCATGTTAAAGCGGTAGTTGGTCAAGAAGTTGCAATGCGATTTTTTCCAACCAACGGAATTCCAGATGGTTCAACCGTGCAAGTTTGGGTGGATAATGCTTGGCGGAATGGAGCAATAATTAATGGGGGTGAAGGTGGAACAACCTTTTACACATTTCAAAACACTAATGACTATACTTGGAGGGGTCGTTATAAAAACGGCAATGTAACTTATGAATGTAAAGATAGTTCTCTCCTCAAATTAAAATTGTTTAAGTTTGAGGAGGTTGTAGTTAATGAAACAATCATATCAACAAATGGCAACCCTACCACGATAAGGATTGAATCACCCATAGGTGGTGAGATCGGTGATTATGTGTGGCATAGTGATGCTCAATCTAAGCATGCACCAGCAGAGTGCGAAGAAACCAAAGCTCGATTTAGTTTTAATAACAAGATATATACTTTGCCCAATGTAGAATGGGACAGGTTATATTCTTGCGACACCTACAACCAGTTTATCTTTACCCTTACCTCTCCCAACTGTGTGGGTAGTCGTGCTGAGTTTACATTGAGTAAAATTAAATTTTATGCAAGAAGAGCAGAAGAGGTTCAGTTAATTACTCCACCTCCGCCTCCACCCCTCAGTTGCCCAGAAATCACCAAGATAACTTGCGGAAGTGATGGTGGTGTCAAAATTTACTGGTCTGATGTTGGAGCAGACTTATATTATGTTCAAAGAAATGGTACCACAATAGTAAAAGGCGGGTGGCTCTCGTTTGCTGACACCACCGCCCCCTGTGGCGTTGAACACACTTATAATATTAATGTTTCTTTAAGTTCAGGAGATGTAATAACTTGTCAACAAGAACGAAATCACAAAATAACTTGTCCATGTACATCCACCCCAACAACTTCGCCAACAGCCGGACCAACCAGTGCGCCCACAGCAGGACCATCGCCAGTTATTAGTGGTTCCTGGCATGATTACAATCCAACTGAAACCTTTATCTACCGTCCTGATTTTCTGGTTAATACTCCTGATGAGATGAAGGATTTTGTTTTTGAGTGGAGAGAACTACCACCAGAAAAACTGTAAAGTCTGAAGGGGGAACTAAATTTTACCTGTCATTTTAAATCAACCTCTGTTTATGAACTCTTTGACTTTTAAATCCACTTCAGGTTTTACCTTGATTGAAATATTAGTTATAACCGGTCTGACCGTGATTTTATTGTTAAGTGCCTCAGCAATTTTTATGACCTTTTTACTCAACCAATCATTAGTCACACAAAAACAACAAATCAAGATTGAAGGCGACAACGCGCTTAAACAAATGGTACAGGTGATTCGCGAGGCAAAAGATATTGAAAACTGCGAGAACGTCGAAGCTAACCAAGCAATTAATTTTACAAATATTCTCGGAAATCAAGGGTGGTTTTTTCTTGAAAGCAACCGAGTTGCTTCAACATCAGCTATTGGCACCATTTATTTAACCAGTGACTCTATTTTTGTTTCTGATTTTAACCCCAGCTGTGTTTTTGATCAGTCAACCTACTTGGTAAAGATTGAGTTTAAGCTAGTCGGTGTTAATCCTGGTTTTGGCCAAACTCCTTTTGAGCAAACATTTAAAGCCAACGTCAACCTCAGAAACTAGCCTGGCAAACTTTTGATTTAGCTTAATTTAACTTTATTGAGAACGCAAGAGAAGAGAGGTTGAGACCTCGGTTTCTTTTTCTGCATCAGTTTGCCAAGAAACAGTGATGATAATAGAGATTAAGTCATCGGTTAGTTCATTAACCTCTGCCACTCTCATAAACTTAGTGGCGGTACCTTCTGCTTCAATATCATTATCACAGACTGCTTTATATCTAGCACGAATCAACTCGTTTTCATCTAAAAATGACTGGTTTATCTCATTCATACAATAGATCTCATCAGCTGATAACGCTTCCCACAACCTACCAAAGCCAA
>Ga0265293_10013723_pt1 | contig 10446 bp, 12 predicted proteins | sample Munlanlewell138R_FD_192505 | JGI IMG/M metagenome (GOLD analysis project Ga0265293, IMG submission 192505) | Leachate microbial communities from a municipal landfill in Southern Ontario, Canada - Leachate well 138R | ecosystem: Engineered > Solid waste > Landfill > Unclassified | place: Canada... | reverse complement strand
AACATACGAACTCGAAGATAATGTGCCCGTTCTCGGTACTATAAGTTCAGGGAGTTCCTTCGTGAACCCAGCTATATCCCCACCGTATTGTTGCCATTTCATGTTGAATAATTCTTGGAGTGCCATATTCACAAATTCATTCCGTTGCGCCGCAGTTAATGTGCTCCCGTTCGTTGCAGCAGCAGCTACGGGGTCATTCAACCTACGACTTAATTCTACGCTTATTCTATCAAATTTAGGCGTTGCCATTATGTTACTCTCGCTGATTGTAGAATGTGACCTTTAACAGTAACTTTTGGTTGACACATTTTGATATGCCTTGTAAAATGTTGGAAGAGCTTCTCTTCTCCGGTAAATTTCCAAAGTGTATAAAGCTCAATTGCATCATCAAATATGTCCGGTGTTTCCGGTGGGTTGGAATCTGAGACTTTGCTTTCCGAACCGTGCATATACGCCCATATCTTTATTTCATCGCCCACGTTATCTTCAGTAGGCACTGGATAAAAATAAATTTCATCATCGAAAACAGAAGCGTATAATGGTTGCCCTACGTCTGAAATAGATAAATCCGGGAGCAATAAATATTCTTCATTACTTACTACCGTGATTGCATAATTATATGTTGTCGGTTTAATAAACCCCCTTATTTTCCCTACCGCTTTTCTTGCTGAAAAATTTGGCGATTGGCTTAGCAGACTCAGATCATCTATTTCCACCCATCCAGCATCAGCTAAAGTAGTAAAAAACTCTAAATTGGTCGCGTCTGCTTCCAAATAAAGATAACCATAATATTTAGCCCACGAAGTAGTTAAATCGAAACTTAAAACATTCGCTGTTTTTTGTTCATGGTTACTATCAGATAACCAAAAACTTATTGAACTAGCCGCATCTGCTCTTGCCCAAAATTCTAAATAAACAAATGTTGCCGCAATTGGAGTTATTGGAGTTAGAATTACATTGCCATCAAGATAACTCCCTTTTGTGTATTTTAGAGCATAATATCCTTTCGAATTAGTACGCCTATTTGCCGTGGCTTCTACCGTACCGCCCGTTACGCTCCATCCTGTGACAACATTTGCCTCTACTGTCTCGTCTGGATTAGTTGCGTTTGCCTGAGAATTCAAATCTGTATTAAATGACCACCCGGTTTTGAGAGGATAATGTTCAACATCTTCCTGCAACATTATACTAAATTCTCTTTCCAGAACCTTTAATTCAGAGAAAACAGCGTCAACTCCAGATTGCATTTCGTCATATATATCGTCAGCCGTTATGTCGTCAATATTAAAGCCATGAACCATTCTCAACTTACGACTTATTTTGCCTAACAACATTTGGCTTCGATTAGCCATTTTCGTCCTTTTCTAGTTCTTCAATTGCAGTAAGTAATCTCAATACTAGCTTGTCTTTCCCGATATTAGGGTGAATATTTAATTTTATCTTAGGGTCAGTAGAAAGAGCCTGTACTATCTGGAATAATTCAGGCAATTCTAATAATTCCAGTTTTTCTTTTTCCACCGGGTGATTCTGATTCAACCATTCAATTGCATCGAAAACAACTTCGGGTACTTCTTCAGGTTTTACCTGCTGAACCGGTTTTACCTTCAAAAGTTTCTCAGCTTCAGCATTTGTAACAATTTTGTATTTATTCGGGAATATTTTAACTTTCCCTTCCGCAATATCTTCCGGTACTTTGAGAGGTACTTTTGCCTGAAAATTAAATGTTAATTCTTCTGTGTTGGAATAATGCTTGGTTTTGGGTATAATAAGTACGTGAGTAATCGGACTCACAACAAAAACTTCTTTAATTTCTGCCATGTTAAATTCTCCTTAAAATTGAGGGGAAATCTCCCCTCTGTTTATTATGTGCATTGTGTTAATTCTTCTTTATACCAGTCACCTACAACCGCTGTATCTGAACTTGCGCACTTCCAATATTTTGTTGGTGTAGTGATCTTAGGCATAAAGATTGAAGAACCAGCCGGGAATTTCGCATAATTAGTCAAAGTCAATGCCGAAGTTTCTAATGAAACGGCTTCAACTATAATCTGTTTAGACCCATCGGGGTCAGTGACAGAGTGACCGACTACTATATGCAAAGATTGAGCGGCAGCTGCAGTGAGTTCGAATATGTCTTGATAATTATCGACGTCTACCTCACGAGCCCATTTTGGTTTTTTGCCTGCGTACATCGTCATTTTTTAATCCTCCATAAAAACTATTTATTTAACTAAGGGAGGTATATCCTCCCCATTTACTTACCATACCAAAGTATCAGGTGAATAAGTTGCGATTACTAAAGAAGATGTGTTCTCTTTGAACAAATTAGCTGTTCCGAAGAAACCATCATTATCGTAAATATCCGATCTGTTATAACCGACAACTGTATAACTTGCTTCTGATTTTTTATTCTTGTAATCCCAATCCTCAGTTTCAAAATTGAGAGAAACAGAATGTCCGCACATTACAGCCGAAGCACCTACGAGAATTGCGAGTTTACGATCTGCTGTGTCGATTGGGGATGCCAAAGGATTGTCGTTACCATAATTGACAGTTCCACGAGTAGAGCTATATCCTGTATCACCGCTTGTTCTTATACCGGGTGCATTCTGATCAACAACAATAAGAACGCCTCTATATTCACCTTCAAGAACACCATTGAATAACGGAGATAGAACTCTCATTCTTTCGCCTGTTATTGCCGCTTTCTGAGAATCTAACCACTGCTGATCCTGAGCTAATTGTAATGCCTGAGCGGGGTTCATTATCATCACATAATATTGCCCGGCTGCACCGAAATCAACTGGTCTGATTCTTAACTGAGAAGCTGAAAATATTGCGTTCATTATGGTTTTTGTAGACATTACGTCTGCAACATCGAGAGTGTCTGCCGCCGTCGCAATATTGGTTTCATAAGTAGCTGCTGTATCATTCCATGTTACTTTGCCATGTCCTACTACATAAAAATTAGGATTCGATTTTTGCGATAAAACATGACCTAATCCGCCATCGGCTTTAGCTGCGAGTAGATTCTCAGAATAACCTCTTAGGATTGCATCATAAGGAGCATAAGCCTGCCATCTCCTATTGAAATCGATAAGTTTATCCTTTGCGTTTTCCATTAACTGCATTGTTAATTTCTTTGACAAGGCTTTTTCACCCATCAACCCGTCTTTGATCAAAACAGGTTTTCTGATTTGGTTAATATATGCCTTCTGGTATGCCCATTTTGGTGCTTCTTCATTACCTAATGCGGGATTATCACCATAAACGGGTTTATCTGTGAATGGATAATAGATCGGAATATCCATATCTATACCATAATTATTGAAATCTGTTAGAACTTCAATAGGTTTGAATGTCGGTTTTAATACTTTTTGTTTTGACGCACCGAAAGGGACTGACAATGGCACACCATTATCAGCACCTCCAATATGCCCGATAAGAGGGGCCCAGACTGGTATTTGATACCAATGTCCTTTTTTGAGCTCCTGAGATAATATCGTGCGATACGCTTTTATTTGATCATTTATAAGACCCATCTAATTATTCTCCTAAACTGTCCATAATTTTTTGTTTTGCAGCAGCTAAGGTTTTTTCATCGGTGATTTTACTTAGATCATCGATTGTTAGAGCCTTATTGCTGTCACTGCTTGATATTGATTTTGCGAGGGTCGTAGGATTTTCTTTTTTCAATGTTTCATGCTCTTTAATTACTTTTGAAGCATTAATAGCGATTAACTTTCTTGTTATTTCCGGTGACTTGTTCAAAAAGAATTTTTCTGCCAACGCTGTTTCTTTAACAATTGGGGTATCACCATAAAAATCTACTAAACGATGGTCAAGATTTTCATTTTCGTCAACCAATAATTCCATCAATAATTCGTTATATGGAACACCGTTATCGTTGTATTTTAATTCGAGATCATACCCTACTAGCGCAGGATCATCAACCCCAAATTCTTTAAGCCTGGTTTTGATTATTTCAAGATTTGAATTTAATCGCTTTGCATTGTATGTCTTTTGTCTTTTGTTAACGTCAATTAATAAGTTCAAATCTTTCTTCACGCTTTCAGTAATATTACGTTTCAGATAGAGATAATTGTCATAAGCCTCCGGATCATCGTCTTCCCTTAATCTTGCGACATAATCTCTATATTCTTCTGATTTCAAATCAGCCGGTAAATCAGGATAACCATTATTCCTAAGTCTATCAATAACTGCTTGGTCAACAACCTTCGCAATAACTTCTTTATTTTCTTCTACTGGTTTAGCCGGGGCAAATGTCTGCTCTATTTCTTTTTTTTGGGGAGTTAACAGTTCTGCTTTTTTCCCAACTAATCGCTGTGAGTTAACCAATGCTTTCATGTATTCAGAAAGAGGTTTATCTTTATATTTACCAAGAATTTTTCTGTCTTCTTCCGGGAATTGGTTTATAACTTCTTCTGTTACAATTACGCTCAGATCAAGTTTAGGTATGGAGGTTTCTGATTTCTCAGGCTCTTTTTCTTCTTTCTCTGATTTGGCCTCACTCGTTTTAAGTTCTTTTTCTTCAGGTGAACTCTCCTTCTTCTCATCTTCTTTTTCAGAGGTATCCTTTGTGGGCTCTGTCACAGAAGTTGATTCGGTAGAGGTATCCTTTGTGGGCTCTACACCGTCAACATCATCCAAGATAAGTGCTTTAGCTGCTTTGATGTCTTCTTCCGAAGTAAGTTTAGATAATTCTTCAGTAACTTTCTCCGTATTTTCATCACCTTCACCAGCCATTAAATGTTCCAATAAACTCATTTTAATCTCCTTTGCAGGCTCAATTTCTTGAGGTGTCTGCTATTATTTGTAATTCTTAAAATCTGTACTAAAAAATTGTTCAGTATATTTTTTGAATTCATCCCAAGTATCAAATATCTTGGAATAGTCACGGTAAGAGCTTTCCATATTTTTTGTAGTCGCAAGTCCTGAAACCGAATAGTCAGCCTTGATTTTCCCGTCTACCATTTCAATATGGCATCTCTTATCAATTTTTGCAGTTTTGACATCTTGCAAAACAGATGTTAATTTTGCCCTTAATTCAGCTTTCTTGTCAGCCATTTCTTCTCCCTAGTTCTTATAGAAATAATTTTCTCGCTTCGGGAAATAAAGGGTGATTTCACCAGTAGTTATTGCAGAACCACCGGCAAGATTTGTAATATAGAACTTATAACTTTTGCCACGCTTATCATTGAAATTAAGAGTTGCGCTGCTCTGTATTGCACCTGTATTGCCTATGTTCACAATTGTGTCAGCAGCTATTGTATCACAAATAGCATAGTTTCCATATTCGTCGTAAGCTCTTATAGTAGCCAATATTCTTACGGTATCATTTGCTGCCCCTGAACCATCACCGACAAGATAATAAAATGCTGTTGCCGGGTAAGTGTCAAAATCAACACCATCGAACCCTTCTAGGCTAAAAGCCGAACTCGTTAATGTCGCAGCGGAGTCCAAAACAAAATCAAGATGTACAAGTTTCGAACCTGCACTGGGGTCAGAAATAAGATTAGGTGGGCTCTGTACAAGAGATACTTGCTGCGCGAATAAAGGAAACGCTACAAGAAATCCTAAGAATATTAAGATTATTTTTTTCATTACATCCTCCATGTCTTTTGAAAATAAAAAAGCCGATACCTCACATTTGTGAAATATCGGCTCTGTTTTTAATTAGATAACCTTTATGTCGCGGAGATAGGATTTGAACCTATGACCTTGGGGTTATGAACCCCATGAGCTACCGGGCTGCTCCACTCCGCCCTAATTCAATATTGTTGTATACCTCAAAAAATAATCTAAATTCGGATTCATTATATATATAAACGAATACATACCTCGAAAAGTATTTATTGATTTACCAATATGCAAATCCTTCTCGACTAAAATTACATAAGGTAAAGTCACATTCGGACTATCCCAAAAAATAATTTTTGTTAAACTCTTTTCCAAATCTAATTACCAAATAAATAATATACAATAGGTTTAGTTTTTATACCGTCAACAAATCCATAAAAATCTATTATTCTTGCCCGTTGGTTTAATGGAGTATTGGGCTGTTCCTTCTCGTATTTGAGAATTTGTTCGGCAATAGGTGTCATTTTCTCAACTTCAGAGATTAAGATTCTATTGCCTCTATCATTAGCCGCACAAATCCCGGATTGTACTAATTCTTCAAACTGTTTTTCTGTGACAATCGGCTTCATTAATACTCCTTTTTAATAAATACTTTTTTACCGCACCACTATTTTTTAATTCACACACCGCTTCAATATCTTCTTTTGATCCGCTAAAATGATATGTCACTGATGTTTTTTCACCATCACTTAGCAATTTTATAAGCAGATCAATCGCTTCTTGTAAATTTAGTTTCATTTAGATTGTTTTTCCATAATCTTTTGGGCTAATCGTTCTTTTATTTTTTTCTCATAATTGAAAAATACTTTGCTAAAAAATTCTTTACCACCTGAAAATATCTGACTTAATGTGCCTCTGAATATCAATATCCATAATGTTATACCTAAAAACGTCGGTACATCACGAAAACAAAATTCAAGTAGTCTTGTTATTTGGTCTATCATTTTTATCCAACTTTATTTTTTGGTTCTTTGTCCTGGAATAATAATTTTAATACATTGCTGCTGTTTGTTTGCTGTTGCATAACTAATTCGGCTTTCTTCTTCTGAATTTCAAGAAGTTTGGCTTGATTATCCATTGCTTTACCTTGATTTTCTAATTTTATTCCTTCGACCTCCGATTGTTTACCTTCGGCATCAAGTTTAGCGAGTATTTCCTGTAACATTATCATCATCATTTGCTGTTGTGCCATAGGGTTTTGTTTGTCTTTATTATCATAAACAGCAAGTAACTCTTGGCGGAAAGAACTATCTGACGCTTTTATAAGTATCGGCAATGCTTCTTTTGCTTTATCAGGGTCAACCTTAGAAATCATTTCAAATATATCAGCTAATTTAAGATATTCCATTTCCTTAGCTGTGGCTGAATATGGCGATTCGTCTATTTCAATATCAAAATCCCCAACACTCATATCATTAAAGCGTTTTTTAATCGGTGCTCCATTAACTATCGTGATTATATCTTGGTTAATCGCCAAATCATAAGGTTTATCAACATCTTGCGTAATGCGAATAACTTCCGGCATTTTCATGAATTTCTGAATAAGTTTCATCGCTACCACACCAACGGCTTTGCTTGTTTGACTTGCATGTTCAAAAATATATGAATAAGACCTTTCAGATTGTTTCAATTTTGCAATATAATGTTTTGCGCTTTTTTCCTGTTCACTTTCACCCATCACCGGCGAAGTAGCCCCAGAAATATGTTGCATCATGCTCGGTAATTCATTCATATCTCTGATAAGTTCAGGGTGGACATCTCGTCTTTCTTCGGGTTTTATTTTATTCCAGTACCCATAATTTACTGTTCGGAAAGGTGCGATTTCTTTTGTCGTCCATTGGTCTTCAAATCCATCTATTGCACCATTTTCCATTATGTAACCAAGGTTGTTATATCTGGCGAGTAGTTCCAATTTCAAACTTCTTGCTTTATTATATTCGCTCTGTGGGTCTAATAAATCATCCATGACTGATTGGACTTTATTAAGGTCGGCATGGTAATCATAACAAAACTGTGGTATATAGAGAAAATGTTCGCAATCTATCGGGTATTTTATATCTTGTACCTTCAATTGGAGTGCTGGGATTGTTGTTGTGATCCATTTGCAGCGTTCTAATCTCACAGATGGATTTCTTTGTAGTTTATTTTGCTCAATTACTGCCTGTATTTTTTCACGGCTAAAAGTAACTTCTTTATCATCCATCACTGAATCAGTCATATCAATTTCAATGCCCTCAGTAGTCATGCCGTACATTCTACGTTCTGTACGTTTTTCATGTAGTTCTATTACATCAAATTTTAGAGTAAGAGGATCAAACCATTGATAAAATTTAGCATCGTTTACTCCGGTTTCATTATTACCCGACAATACGACTTCTGCCATACTTTCCATCAATAGTTTTAATCTGGAAGTGATAAATTTATTTTTATTGGCGTTGCTTGTGGTGTCGAGAAATGGTGATGCTTCTTTTATAATCGCTTCTTGTAAATCAAAATCTTCTGCTGCAAATAAATCGAGTAATTGTTCTATCGTAAGTGATTGTTTGTCCATTATATAGTTACATCGGCTTAGTGAACTATCTGCGTAATCCATTTCGAACATTATTCTTCGTGGGTCAACTGTTCCAATGTATAGACTTCCTGCCGGGTTCTGGTCATACCGCCAGCCTAAATGATACATCCCATATTTTGCGATTATGGAATCTATCGTCGCCCTTGTCCTGTGCCAGTCAAAACTTGCTTTTGAAAGTTGGTGCGTAAGAACTTGGGTCATTGTATTGGCAAAATTAACATCCCCCTCAGTCTTCGGTTTTGCTACTATTTTCTTCCGGCTGCCTACTTCTAAAGATGTGAAGGTTCTGATAATCGGTCTGGTTAAATTATGTGAATGAACACTTCTCCCCGCTTCTTCCATATCTTCACGGGTATCTTTTTCCCATTGTAACTTCGGCACAGTCATATTATAAGCAATCGTCTGTTCTTTATTTATCGGCTCGAAAACAGATTTTAAGTTTGTAAACAATCTTATCGAATCGGTTACTTTGTCGGTATCATATATATTTATCTGGCTTTCAAACATTATGCGCTCATAATCGATTGTTTACGTTCTTTGTGTTGTTTCTGTATCTTCTTAAGCCATTTCGGGGCTTCATCCTTCATCGGCTCTTTTGGTGCTCTTAATGTCATGTAGGCATATTTTGCAGCATCATAATCATGATCATTCTGGTTTTTATCTATATCTTCGGGATTAATTTCATTTATAATAAGGCTTGGGAATGTATTAATAAATGATCTGCATCTCGCATAAACTTTTAATTTAGGGTGTTTTATCAATAGTCCCGTAGATTCGTCAATCTCATAATGGAGAGCATCCTTAAACGCATCATTGCAAGCTATTCTGTATCTTTCATTGTCTGGGTCTATTTTTGAGACTTTTATTAGCTGGACTCCTGACTTTTGAAACTCCATTGCTGGAGACATTTGGTCAGCTTTATCAAAGGCATCTGGTGTCCACATATTCAAATCTGCGATTATAGGTATTTTTTCTAGCCCTCGTATCTTTAGGAATTCCTTTATTTTTAATATCTTTTCGCTTCTTAAAACTTTCGATAGATGTAACTCATCGAAAATTATAATATTATCATGGTAATCTTTTGCAAGTAATTCTAGAACAGTTTCATTCCCGTAATCGAGTCCGCCAAGTATATTCATCTGTTTTAATTGCCAAAATGGAAGGTAATTTTTTTCTTTTATGATGTGTATTTCCGGGTTCCATTCTTCGAAAAATTGTCCTTCGAAAATATCCCAATCACCATACAAACGAGCTTTCCGCTTTTGTTCCGGGAGATGAAGTAATGTTTTTGCATAGTCCGAATAATTCAGACAAAAACTTTTCCGCTGTTCCTCAGTCCATTCTTTGTAATATTGGTCTACTGTGAACCCTTGTTCTATCAGTGCTTTCTCGCTCCATATTACATTATCCCACACACGAGCAGGCAAGTATGTATATTCTTTGGGGTTTTCATAGTCTAAATATTCTTTTGTAACAAATAAACGTTTGATATAATTATGTCCTGAGAAGCCTGGGATCATTGTAAATATCATTTTAGGATGTATGTTCCCGCTTCTATTTCTTGTCTTAAGGAATTCTATCATCATTTGAGTACATAACGTGGCTTCGTCGATAAAAATGTAATCATACTCTTTACCTTCGAAATCTTCAATATCTGTTTCGTTATCGGCACTTCCGAATTTAGTTGTACTCCCATCAGGCCAGTAAATGATTCTTTCTGTTTTGTTGAAAAAATCTCTTAGAATGGGGTATTTCTGGAAAAATGGTATGATGTGGTTTTCTAGCAGGTCATTGCTTCTGCGTCTGAATATGAGTGTTTTTATCGTGTATGATTTCTTTTCTAAACATAGAAGAAGGTTGATGTCTCTTATTGCATGACTTTTGGCGCCTCCATTTGAACCGCCAAATCCTATCATCGTATAATCAGTGTTTTTGATTAAACGCAATAGTTCGCTTTGCTTGGGCTGTAACTCAACGCTAAGCAACATCAGTAACGCTGCTATTATTTTTATCAACGTTTTTACCTCGATAATCTGATAATACCACCTCTAAAGGTTTCGTAAATTCTATTTCTTGCTTTTCTGACCATTTCTTGTATGTATTAATCAATACAAATTTTGCCCCGTTACATTTATCCCTATCATACAAACTTTCCTCGGCATACACTTCGCATCGTTCTTTTGCTCTTGTGACTATTTCGGAGAATTCTTCTT
>Ga0265293_10013721_pt1 | contig 10448 bp, 10 predicted proteins | sample Munlanlewell138R_FD_192505 | JGI IMG/M metagenome (GOLD analysis project Ga0265293, IMG submission 192505) | Leachate microbial communities from a municipal landfill in Southern Ontario, Canada - Leachate well 138R | ecosystem: Engineered > Solid waste > Landfill > Unclassified | place: Canada... | reverse complement strand
GCAAATGCGAAATTCACACCTGCTAGCAGAAAGAACACTAACAAAAACGTAATTTTTCTCATAATGGTAATTTTTGGTTCGTGAATTGATTAAAATTAGTTTATTTTACTCGTTTAAATTTAAACAAACGGTTGCAATTAAGGGTGCAAGTTAGGAACATCTTAATAGTTAACAAAAAAAAAATTAAATATTTTTATGAAAAATTGTCTTTTTATTTTTAATAAACAGCAAATCAATACTATATGAAAAATAATTCTTGAAATACAAAACGAACTTAATCTATTACTCATCGCAATTTCTAACAATATTGTGATCTTTTTGAATATTTGCTGGCAGAATCAATAAACCTAAAATCAAAATAATCTCCACAACAAACTTCTGCCAACCTTCAAAACCTCCAAAATTGGCCTGTATAAAGATAAGTAAAACGGCAGATATCACAAATAGTAATAATCCCTTAGGTTTTTGAAACAAAAACAGTACTAAACCTACAGCAGCTCCTACTACTATCAGCAACATGAGTGCAAGCACCAACACAAGCGAATTCGACTGAATTATTTTTAAACCACTGTCGTAATGACCCGCATCCAATATAAAACGGTTAAAAAATAAAAGTGTCGCTACCATCAGTACCGACAGCACGTAATAAGTTAACGCAAAACTACCCAAAAGCAGTTGGGCTATGCTGAGTTTTCGAATTTTATTTTTGGTTGATGCTGCCATATTAATAAGGAGTACTAAATTTTGTATTTAATTCATTTGGTCTCTGAACCTGAGGTACAACAAAATAAAAACGGTTGTCAACAGCAGATCGAACATCGGGAAAGTATCTATCGGTTTGTAGATATAAATCGTTGACACGATCAGCATGAGCAGCTGTGCGATGGCATACAAATGAAAACCGGCGCGGCGCAACTTCCACATAAAACGCACGCCATTGAATGAAATGATTTGCAAAAATCCCGAAATGATAAAATAATTCCTGTTGACTTTAGCAAACATTTCAAAATTATACTCCAGCGCCTGAAAAGCTTCTTCCTGAAGTATTTCCATAATAAGTTCGTGATTAAAATAAACAAACAAGTTACTTACTGACCCCAAACCACTGCCTATAAAGCTAAGAATACAAAGGAATGTTAACAGTTGTGGACGTTTTTCGGGCTGTGTAATAATCATGCTATGTTGCGTTTATGTTTTGTGTTACTTCAATTATTTTTTTAAACTCCCAGCTAATCAATAGCTAAAAGGATTTTTTCATGCACGAAAGTTCCCTTAGCCTAATGGTTCAATCGACAAAAACAAAAGCTAAATTAAGTTTTTTTGCGCTACTAAAAACTTCCATTTTGTTTTTAAAAAACAAAACAGCCTATTGGCGGCATGTGGCTTTTATTAAATGGCTACTTTTGCCGCCTTAAAACCAAATAAAAATGAGCACACTAACAACAGAAAGTCTTCATAACGAAATTAAACAATCAGCAGCTATACTTGTCTATTTTTTTAGCGACCGCTGCGCACCCTGCATCAGCTTGCGGCCAAAAGTTGAGCAATTACTTACAAAAGAGTTTCCAGAGATGAAGCTGATTTTTGTTGATTCAGAAAAGCAACCTGAAATCGCCGCACAGCACAGCGTTTTTGCTAATCCTACGCTGCTGCTGTTTTTTGATGGGCACGAGCACCAGCGCTTGAGCAAATATGTTTCCATTTCACAACTATCTGAAGTTATTGACCGGCCTTATCACCTGTTGTTAGATTAAATACTCTTTTAAAAAATGGCCACTGAAAGTATTTTCAGTGGCCATTTTATATATTAGATCGCGTTGGTAATCGCGTCAGGAATTTCCATGGGAACCTGACGCAAAAACTCAATAGAATGTGCTATTTCGGGATACATCACCTTGTCATTGGTGACAAAAGCAACCTTTTCGCGGTAGGCTGACACAAATTTCTCCAGAAAATCAGAAGATTTTGCAGGACGTCTGAACTCCAATGCCTGAGCTGCATTAAACAATTCTATCGCTAAAATACGCTCCAGGTTGTCAACCACACGCAAAGCTTTGGTAGCTGCATTAGCGCCCATACTCACGTGATCTTCCTGACCCTGAGAGGATACGATAGAATCGACAGAAGCCGGCGTGCAAAGTTGTTTATTCTGACTGACCAAACTTGCCGCAGTATATTGCGGAATCATAAAACCGGAATTAAGGCCGGGCTTAGCAACCAAAAACGCGGGCAAATTACGCTTTCCGCTCAAAAGCTTATAGGTACGTCTTTCGCTGATGTTGCCCAGTTCGCTTAAGGCAATAGCCAAGTTATCGAGCGACAGTGCAAGCGGCTGTCCGTGAAAGTTTCCGGCAGAAATTATCAGGTCGTCATCCGGGAAGATAGTCGGATTATCGGTCACGGCATTAATTTCGTCGCTAAATACAGTCGCTATATAATTTATGGCATCTTTAGATGCACCATGCACCTGCGGAATGCACCTGAAAGAATAGGGGTCTTGTACGTGGGCTTTTTCGCGATTTATCAACTCGCTGCCTTCCAGTAAATCACGAAAGCGTTTGGCAGTTGCAATCTGTCCTTTATGGTGGCGCACCTGATGAACCTGATCGAAAAACGGCTCAATGCGGCCATCAAAAGCCTCCAGCGAAAGCGCGCCAATAACGTCGGCCAGCATAGAAAGCCTGAAGGTTTTAAGCAGCGCGAAAACACCGTAAGCAATCATAAATTGGGTGCCGTTGAGCAAAGCCAAGCCTTCTTTAGACTTTAACTGGATGGCTTCCCAACCAAAAATCGGCAAAACCTCAGCGGCAGTTTTCACTTCGCCTTTATAATACACTTCGCCCAGGCCCAATAGTGGCAAGGCAAGATGAGCCAGCGGTGCTAAATCGCCAGACGCACCAAGCGATCCCATTTCATAAACCACGGGAACCACATCGGCATTGTAAAAATCAATAAGCCTTTGTACTGTAATTAATTGAACACCAGAATGGCCGTAACTTAAGCTTTGTGCTTTGAGCAATAGCATCAGGCGAATAATTTCTTTTGGCACCAAGTCGCCAGTACCGCAGGCATGCGACATCACCAGGTTTTCTTGTAGCTGTCCTAAATCTTCTTTAGAAATATTGGTATCGCAAAGTGAACCAAACCCAGTGCTTATCCCGTAGATTGGTGTGGTTTGGTGTTTCATTTTCTCGTCGAGATAGTTGCGGCATTTTTCAATTTTTGCTACTGCCTCTTCCGAAAGTGCCAGCTTATAGTTCCCTTTGATGACATCAAAAAGGCGCTGGAAAGTGAGTTTTTCTGCTGAAATATAATGTGTGTTCATTGACTATTAAATCTTAAAATTTCTGTTCAATTATTTAAACGCTATTGGCTTGATGCAATTTAACCAAAAAATCTCGAAAAAGTGATTTACGGTTGATTTGAATCAGAAAACTTAAAATCCAGGCTAAAGCCATTGTATTAAGGGTTTTGAATTTTCAAAATCGTTGTAATTAACTGATATGCTGCCACTTCAAGCTGTTCACCACTTAGCATATTTTTCAGCGTAAACTTTCGCTCTGCCACTTCTGATTCGCCAGCCATCACCACCAATGGAATATGTTTTTGATCGGCATATTTCATTTGCTTTTTAAGTTTGGCATCATCGGGAAATACTTCTGTGCTTAGGCCTTTTTGACGCAATTTATTGGCAAAAGGCAGGCAATAAGCTACTTCGGCAGGGCCAAAATTCAAGAAAATGACCTGTGTAGTGGCCGTTGCGTTTTCTGGAAAAAGATTTAAGCTCTGCATCACGTCATAAATCCGGTCGGCGCCAAAACTAATCCCTACGCCCGACACGTCAGGCATTCCAAAAATTCCGGTAAGATCGTCATAACGACCACCACCGCAAACACTTCCCATTGATGCATCAAGGGCTTTCACTTCAAAAATTGCTCCAGTATAATAGTTGAGCCCGCGTGCGAGTGTCAGATCAAGTTCGGCAATCGTATCTAAACCCATCGTCTGCAAGTAATCAAAAAGCAAATTCATTTCTTGCAAACCTGCAGCACCCGATGCTGTTTGACCAATAATTGCTTGTAGAGCCTTTAATTTTTCGCGTGAGTCGCCTTCCATGAATAGCACCGGCTGAAGCTTTTCGATAGCTTCTGCTTCAATTCCTTTATTGGTTAGCTCGGCATTAACCTGCTCTATTCCAATCTTATCCAGCTTATCAATAGCTACTGTGATATCTATCAAAGCATCCGGGCGGCCAATATATTCAGCAATCCCGGCAAGAATTTTCCGGTTATTAATTTTTACGATGACTTTTATTTGAAGAGCATCAAAAATATCATGTGTCATCTGAACCAGCTCCGCTTCGTTGAGCAGCGAATTGCTGCCAACAACATCTACATCGCATTGATAAAACTCGCGATAACGTCCTTTTTGCGGTCTGTCGGCACGCCAAACCGGCTGTATTTGATAGCGCTTGAAAGGGAAACTCAGTTCATTGCGGTATTGCACTACAAAACGTGCAAAAGGCACGGTGAGGTCATAACGCAAGCCTTTTTCTGAAATTTGCGGACTTAGCTTTTCGGCGATAAGGGGCTCATTATTTTGCTTTACAGAAGATAAAAAATCGCCGGAATTCAAAACGCGAAACAACAATTTATCACCTTCATCACCATATTTTCCAAGCAGGGTGCTTAGGTTTTCCATGGCAGGCGTCTCAATGGGTTGATAACCGTAGCGTTTGAAAACAGTTTTAATGGTGTTGAAGATAAAGTCGCGACGGGCCATCAGTTCTGGACTAAAATCGCGTGTTCCTTTTGGTATAGCGGGTTTTTGAGCCATGCTTGCTTAAAGATTTTTATAATTGTTGGCAAAGGTATAAAAAAACAAGCCTACTTGTGGAATTCAGGGTGTGGGCAAGCCAGGGCGCGACTGTTTTATGCAAGCCAGGGCGCGACTAATAAGGCCTCGTTAAAATAGTCGCACCCTGACTTACATACACCCCAACTCATTCTATACCAAGCTCTTCAAGTATTTTTTGATTGAATAATTTCGCTTCCGGATCGCCCTCGGCTGGTGCCCAATCCGCAAAATGCTTGTCGTTATCGGGATCGTAAGGCCCATCCTTTACTTCATAAGCAACCGATCCGCTTTGTAAGGAAATAATGCTATGCCAAACGCGCGGCGCAATTTCGCAGCCGAAATTACCTTTTTGTGGATCAAGGACGATGGCGTCGGCTATTTTTCCATCATCAGAAAATTCAACAACCAGCAGGCGACCACGCAAGCAGAAAAAAGCTTCCGATTTGTCAGGATTTTCATGCTTGTGCGGCTGAATATAAGTGTCGGTTTCCATGGCATTCAGCATGCGATGCATGGTATCATCGGGACTTTGATGAAAATTAAAATTCATCCTACGCCGAGCAGAAGTTTTGGCTTTTTTGGAAGTTTCTTCGATAAAGTTGTTATCAATTTTTATCATTGCCGTGGTTTTGGTTTCCAGATGATATCTTGCAGTTTACGCTTTGGAACATGGTGTTTTTGGTCTCCATCGGTGAAATAAACAATACTTTGATTACTTTCAATTTCGTGAATAACGACCTCTTGCGCAGGCTTTCCCAAGGCAATAACCAACACCATTTCAAGCGATTCGGGCAATTGAAAGAACCGGCTAAGTTCGTAGCGGTTAACTGTGTGGATGATGCAACCTCCCCAATTCATTTCGGCAGCTGCCAGCAAAATCGTTTGTGCCGCAATGCCAGCCTCAAAATCTACCTGACTGCTTAATTGTTTATCCAAAAGCATCACGATGTAAGCAGCAGGCCGCTCTTCGGGTGCTGGTCCGCCCCAGTCTTTGAGATACCAGGCCCATCTCAAATGCGGAAAAACGGCCTGTGTATCCAGTTCGTTGAACACCAGTATATATTTTAGTGGTTGTATGTTTTTTGAAGAAGGCGTAAGTCTTGCCAAATCAACCATTTGCAAAAGTTCAGCTTCAGCAATTTTATGACTGAATACAAACTTTCGATAGCTGCGATTTTTTTCTACAAGTTGTTTTAGTGATTTTAGTGATGCGGACATATCCTTATATTAAGGCACAAAAATAGCTATTCCAGTACACTTTTCGCATCCCTGTAAAACATCGTTACCTATTCACATAGTTAATTTATTAAAATTCATTCTAAATTAACTGTTTTTCTATCGTTCAAAACCGAAAGGTAGTATTTTAGCCGATTCATTTAATAAAACTGAAGTTATGGATCATCATCTTGAAGTTATTCCTTTATGGGCTTCGATTCCGTTTGCCATCATTTTATTGTTTATAGCCATTGGCCCTTTATTTTTTCACCATTGGTGGGAAAATAACCGCAACAAACTTATTGTTTCGCTGGTATTGGGTATTCCGGTGTCTATATGGTTAATTTATAATGGATTAACACATAACCTTATTCACCAGATGTTGTTTGATTACGTACCCTTTATTGTGCTTTTGGGTTCGCTTTTTGTAATTACAGGAGGCATTCAGTTGAAAGGCGATATTTTGGCAAAACCCTCGATAAACACTTTATTTCTTGGTATTGGTGCTGTATTGGCCAGTTTTATGGGAACCACAGGCGCAGCCATGTTACTTATTCGGCCAGTAATTCGAACCAACTCTGAGCGTAAATACAAGGTGCATACCATCTTATTTTTTATCGCTATCGTTGCCAATGCCGGCGGTATGCTTACACCACTTGGCGACCCGCCATTGTTCCTCCTTTATCTGCGTGGCGCACCATTTGAATGGTTCTTTAGTCTTTTCAAAGAGTGGGCATTTGTTAATGGCGTTTTGCTGCTGATTTATTTCCTTGTGGATAGTTATTACCACAAAAAAGAACCTGTTTCTAATATCATAGACGACAAACAACATGTTGAGCCCCTGAGCATTAACGGTTCTTTCAACTTTATCTTTTTATTAGGAGTGGTATTGTCTGTTGCTTTTTTGAACTCGAACTATATCACTGCCATTGGCGATTATCCTTATCTTGGTTTTATTCGTGAAGCTGCCATGTTAAGCTTTGCCGGACTGTCTATCATGATGACAAACAAACAGTTGCGCATTGACAATAAATTTACCTGGGGACCGATTATTGAAGTTGCTTTCCTTTTCATCGGTATTTTTGCCACGATGGTACCCGCACTTTTATGGCTCAACAACAATGCAGGAACGCTTGGTATTGACAGTGCTGCCATGTACTATTATGCTACCGGTGGCTTGAGTGCATTTTTGGATAATGCCCCTACAGCACTTGCATTTCATAATTTGGCTCTCGGCATGAATGAGGGTGGCGTAGCCATTATCGCTCCGGGATATGTAGCCGGCATTCCGGAAAAACTGCTTACCGCGATTTCAGTTGCTGCTGTATTTTTTGGCGCTATGACTTATATTGGAAATGGTCCCAACTTTATGGTAAAAGCCATTGCCGAAGAGAATAAAATAGAGATGCCCAGCTTCTTTGGATATATATTTAAATTCTCAGTTATCGTGCTGTTGCCTGTTTATATACTGACACAACTGCTCTTTATATAAGGTTTAATTCGTGATAACTTAACACGAAATCACCGCACAAAAAAAGCTTAGCTCTGAAACGGCTAAGCTTTTTTTGTTGACATCAAAATTAATCCACCTTCAGTTTTTTATATCGAATGCGCGAGGGGCCTTTATCACCGAGGCGTTTGCGTTTGTTTTCTTCATATTCGGTGTATCCGCCTTCAAAATAATAGACTTGCGAATCGCCTTCAAAAGCCAGAATATGGGTGGCTACCCTGTCCAGGAACCAGCGATCGTGGGAAATAACCACAGCGCAACCTGCAAAGTTTTCTATTCCTTCTTCAAGGGCGCGCAAGGTGTTCACGTCGATATCGTTGGTAGGCTCATCAAGCAAAAGCACGTTGGCTTCCTGTTTTAGCGTCATGGCAAGGTGCAGGCGGTTTCGCTCACCGCCAGAGAGCACGCCGGCTTTCTTGTTTTGATCGGTGCCACTAAAATTAAAACGCGATACGTAGGCCCGGGCGTTCATGCTGCGGTTGCCCAATTTTATCTCGTCATGTCCACCGGAAATTACCTCAAAAACTGTTTTTTCAGGGTCAATATCCTGATGTGCCTGATCTACATAACCAATTTTCACGGTTTCACCGATTTCAAAGACGCCTTTATCGGGTTTTTCGAGGCCCATCATTAGCCTGAAAAGTGTGGTTTTCCCAGCACCGTTAGGCCCGATAACGCCCACGATTCCAGCAGGAGGAAGGCTGAAATTCAGATCTTCAAAAAGCAGTTTATCACCATACGCCTTTGAAACGCCTTTAAATTCTACAACTTTGTTTCCAAGCCGTGGCCCATCAGGGATAAACAGTTCCAGCTTTTCTTCTTTCTGCTTCACGTCTTCGTTCAGCATTTTTTCATAAGAAGACAAGCGTGCTTTGGATTTTGCATGTCGTGCTTTTGGTGCCATGCGCACCCATTCAAGTTCTCGTTCGAGAGTTTTGCGCCGCTTGGAAGCCGTTTTTTCTTCCATCTGCATGCGCTTGGTTTTTTGCTCAAGCCAAGAGGAGTAATTTCCTTTCCATGGAATGCCTTCGCCCCGATCGAGTTCGAGAATCCAGCCTGCGGCATGATCCAGGAAATACCTGTCGTGCGTTACGGCAATCACAGTGCCTTTATATTGCTGTAAATGTTTCTCAAGCCACTCAACTGATTCAGCATCAAGGTGGTTAGTAGGCTCGTCCAAAAGCAAAATATCCGGTTCGCTAAGTAGCAACCTACAAAGCGCCACCCGACGGCGTTCGCCACCGGAAAGGTTTTTTATAGGTGCATCGCCGGGCGGGCAGCGCAAGGCATCCATGGCACGCTCCAATTTGTTATCGAGTTCCCAGGCGTCTTTATGCTCTATCAAATCTGTGAGTTTGCCCTGTTCTTCAATCAAAGCCGTCATCTCTTCATCAGTTAGCTCTTCCATAAAGCGGTTGTTTACCGTTTCATAAGCTTTCAGGATATCCACAATTTCCTGAACGCCTTCTTCAACAACCTCTTTCACGGTTTTGTTGGGATCGAGTTCGGGTTCCTGATCGAGCATGCCCACGCTATAACCTGGCGAAAAAACCACTTCACCATTGTACGACTTTTCTTTTCCTGCGATAATACGCAGCAATGTTGACTTTCCGGAGCCGTTGAGGCCAATGATGCCAATTTTTGCACCATAATAAAAGGAGAGATAAATATCCTTCAAAATTTGTCGGTTCGGCGGAATGACCTTGCTGACACCAACCATCGAGAAAATAATTTTTTTATCGTCTGACACTGCTTATAGGGTTTTAATTTTTACAAGAATAAAGTTCAAAATTAAGGCAAATAAATGGGGTGCAAACTGAATATGGATAGTTTATTGTTAGGTATGAAAATAAGATTGAAAAATTGGATGTCAAAAATCAGTTTAATCACATCCTAAAAAATCAATGACTTTAAACTTCTCTCAAAAAACCAGGCCCACTTACCTCTTAACCACCCCTAACATAGCATCTTCCAGTATATTGGTGGCCATTTCCCAATTGTATTTTTGGGTTACAAAAGCTTTTCCCTGCTTGGCAATTGCGGCGGCCTGCTCCTGATTTTGCAACAAGGAAACGATTTCAGCAGCAATTTCTTCGGCTTTTTCGCCAATCAAAATTTCATGCCGGTGTTTGGCTTTGAGCGGTTTATTGGCCAGTGGCGTAGTAACACAGGGCAACTCCATTGCCATGGCCTCAAGCAGCTTGTTTTGAAGGCCGGTGCCGATGCGCATGGGTGCCACAAAAACTTTTGATCCGGCATAAGCCTGCCTGATATCGTCCATCCAGCCGCTAACCACAATCCTTTTTGATGCCGTTTGCCGCACGCTGGCGTCAGGTGTAGCGCCGGCCAGAAAAAGTTTAGCATCGGGAATACTTTTCCATACGATTGGCATAATATCGTAGGCCAAAAAAGTAGCTGCATTCACGTTTGGCGGATAAGCCATATTACCCGTAAACACGATGTCATATTTCTTTTCGGCTTTCATCGGCTTAAAATAATCGTGGTCAACGCCATTTGGTATAACCAGAATTTCTGCTCGTTTTGGATGTGGTATAAGGTCACGATCTGGTTCGCTAATAATGGTTTTCAGATCGAAATCTTCAAAAACTTCAGACTCATAGCGTTGCAGTCGTTTATATTCTGTCATCAGAAAAGGCTTCATCAGCCAAGAAGCGATATCCAGTCGCCTTTTCATTCCCACGCTGAAAACATCCTGGTAATCAAGTGTTTTGGGAATACGTTCATGCCTAAGATATTCTGCCACCCGCAACAGCTGTCCGTAAAGCATATCAGGTTGATGTTGCTCGATAAGTTTGCTAACCGTTTTGGCCGCCCGCGCATTGTAAAAATAGCCGGTTTGGAGCGG
>Ga0265293_10013719_pt1 | contig 10450 bp, 6 predicted proteins | sample Munlanlewell138R_FD_192505 | JGI IMG/M metagenome (GOLD analysis project Ga0265293, IMG submission 192505) | Leachate microbial communities from a municipal landfill in Southern Ontario, Canada - Leachate well 138R | ecosystem: Engineered > Solid waste > Landfill > Unclassified | place: Canada... | reverse complement strand
ATTTTTAGCAATAATAAATCTCTTATACCATAATCTAGATGTCGAGGATTTTGTGTTACGAGTTTATCCTTTAGTTGAAAGAGGTATTCATAGTAGGTATCTATTTCCATGATATCTTTCAATCCATAAAAATAGTCCATGTCAAAAGCAAGCATATTGAATGTATGAATAACTAGATCAACTGGGATTTCATCTTTACTTAACGAACTATTTTTGATTGTTATATATTCATCACTTTCGCTATCTGGTAAAGCGTAAATACCGAATAAGCCATCATGATTGTAATAGACATTATAGTAACTTGAACCTGCAAATAATTGGTTCACAATATAATAAGGAAGAACAATGTCGTCTTCATAGACTACAATATCCATAAAATAGGGATCTAAATCATAGACAACATTCTCACCTTCTAAGGTGTAATCATTGGGATGATCTTTCACATAGGTAATGTTTCTTCCATAATTGGTTTCTGTGGTGTACACATAAGCCCAATAAAATCCTGGATCATTGGTTGATATGGTGTTTTCAGTTGCATCAATCGTCAAGACAAGATCATAGACCTCATCAAAATCTTCATCAATGTACTGATAGGAAATTTCGAGTGTGTCCTCACCTTCAACGATTGAAAATTCGACTTCAGGGTCAATAAATCCTTGAAGAAGCGTGAAGAAGTCTAAAAGTTTGATGTAGGGTACAGATCCTTCATCTTCAAAATAAAGGGTGACTTCACCGTCTGCAACATCATATTCATCCGTTAAGTTTGTGAAGGGTACTTCTCTACTTGTTGAAATGGTGACGCCTTCATAAGCTTGAAGATCAACGGTAAATGTATGATCAACCTTTGTACCACCTAATGTAAATGAAGCGGTTATTTCACCTTGAGTAACTTCTTCGTCTGATGGCGTTGGCAGCAAGATTCCCGTACTGGTGATATAAATCGATTCTGATTTCCACGTGATATAACTCTTGCTAACAGGGCCTCTGCTGGGTAGTGAGAGTTGATAATCACTTAAATATAAGTTTTCTTCAATCGCTTCAATGTCATCTTGAATCAATTCCTCATTGGTAGGTCCAATGGGAGTTTCTTCATCCCAAGATGCGTATAAAGTGATATTTCCAGTTATAGGAGTTGAAAAGATGTATTCGGTTTCTTCATCGGTTACATACCAATGCTTGAAAACAAATCCTTCTTTCGTTGGATCAGTTGGTTTTGTTGCTGGTTCACCGTCAACGATCGTTTGCGATGAAACATCCGTTCCTCCTAAACTATCAAAAGTGACAGTGTATGTGGTAAGTTCTGGTGTTGGATCTTTTGTACAAGACATCAATACCAGTGAAAAGATGGCTAATATAAATAATAGCTTTTTCAAGATTAATCCTCCTTTTAGTAAGTTGATTAGATATATCATATTACTATTGATAAAAAAGGTCAAGCCACACTTCAGTAAAAAACCCAACCTCAAAATGAGATTGGGTTTACAAAACTAATTGGTTTTATTTTCAGGAAGTGAGTAATCCATTGCCTGGTAACGTTTGTACATAGACCAACGACGTTTCGCATCGTATAAGTTCTTGTCTAATAACTCAGCTGCATGATCTGGGTTGATTTGAGTGAGTTGAGCATAACGCGATTCAGACAAGAGATAATCATGGTATTTATCCCAAACAGGTTCTTTCGAATCGATAATGAATGGGTTCTTACCTTCAACTTCTCTTCTTGGATCAAATCTAAATGTTGGCCAGTATCCACATTCAGTTGCAAGTTTTGCTTGAGCAAATGTGTTTTGAAGTCCACCTTTAATTCCGTGTTCAATACACGGTGCATAAGCTAAGATAATGGAAGGTCCTTCATAGCTTTCAGCTTCTTTCATAGCACGAATAACTTGCATCGGTGAAGCACCGTGTGAAATTTGAGCGACATAGACATGACCATAACTCATTGCAATCGCTGCTAAATCTTTTTTCTTCGTATTCTTTCCTGCTGCAGTAAACTTAGCAATAGATCCGGTTGGAGCAGATTTGGATGATTGACCACCTGTATTGGAGTATACTTCTGTATCTAGGACGAGAATGTTAACATCTTCATTGTTAGCAATCACGTGATCAATACCACCATAACCGATGTCATAAGCCCAACCATCACCACCCATGATCCATTGTGAAACTTTCACAAAGTAATCCTTGAGTGTTAAGAGTTCTTTCGCATAAGGTTTATCGATCTTTTCAAGTTCGATTACCATATCTTTTTGAAGCTTACGTGTGATCTCTGCACTCTTGCGATTTGAAATCCATTCGCTTGCTAAACCCTTTAATTTTTCAGGCATTTCTTCGAGATGATCGTTTAATAACGTTTGAACACGATCGCGCATGGTTTCGTATGCAATTCTCATACCAAAGCCAAATTCCGCATTATCTTCAAAGAGTGAGTTAGCCCATGCTGGACCAAAACCTTCAGCATTGGTTGTGTAAGGCGTTGATGGATAGGATGCTCCATAGATGGAGGTACAACCTGTCGCATTAGCAAACACCATGTGATCACCAAAGAGTTGAGTCAACGCCTTGATATAAGGTGTTTCACCACAACCAGCACATGCTCCTGAGAATTCAAAGAGTGGTTGGTTGAAGCTCATGTTCTTAGGATTATCTGTACCCATGTCCTTATAAGTTACTTCGTTGAAGAAATAATCAGCAATCTGTTGAGAACCTTTAGCAAGTTCATCTCCAATAGGTACCATCGCTAGTGATTTCGTTGGTGTTGGACATACCTGAACACAGACACCGCATTCGGTACAATCGAGTGTTGATACCTGAATAGTAAACTTATAACCATCCATACCTTTACCTTTAGCTTGAAGCAATTTAGCTCCATCAGGTGCTTGAGCTACTTCATTTTCATCGGGTAGGAATGCACGGATAACTCCATGTGGACAAGCAAAGACGCATTGATTACATTGGATACAGTTTTCTGAACGCCATTCTGGAACGTAGTTAGCGATACCACGTTTTTCATATGCGGTCGATCCGTTAACCATGTGAGCATCTTCATATCCTAAGAAAGCTGATACAGGAAGTGAATCACCTTCAATCGCATTGACGATATCAGCAATTTTTCTGACGAAATCGGGACGATCCTGGCTTTCTTTAACGTCATCTTGTAGGACAGCCCATTCAGGTTTAATCTTGACTTCAACGAGATGCTTGCTGCCTGCATCAATAGCATTGAAGTTTAATTCAACAACAGCATCACCTTTACGTCCATATGATTTTTCAGCATAGGCTTTCATATATTTATTTGCATCTTCATAACTCAATAAATGCTCATTGAGTTTAAAGAATGCGGATTGCATAATGGTGTTTATACGACGACCTAAACCAATTTCATAGGCAAGATCAACTGCGTTGATGATATAGAACTTCGCCTTTTTCATTGCGAGTTGACGTTTGACTTTATTGGGTAGTAGTTCTTCAATTTGATCAACAGGAGTTGTTGTATTTAGAAGGAATGTTCCCCCTTCTCTTAAACCCTTTAACATATCGTATTTTCTGAGGTAAGTATCTGTTGAACACGAAACGAAATGAGGATAGTTAACCAGATAGGTTGAACGAATGGGTTTCTTAGAGAATCTCAAGTGCATTCTGGTTACCCCACCCGCTTTTTTAGAGTCATAAGATGCATAAGCTTGTGAGTATAATGAGGTGTGGTCACCAATAATCTTCGTGATATTTTTTGAAGCTCCAACCGTTCCGTCTGAACCTAAACCAAAGAATAAGAGTTCGGTTGCATCTTTATCGGTGACATCAATGGTTGGATTAATCTTTAGCGAGGTATGTGTCACATCATCTTCAATACCTAATGTGAATTGGTTCTTCTGTTCGTTAACCATATTGTCAAAGACAGAGATTAACATTGAAGCGGTTGTATCCTTGGAGGATAGACCGTAACGACCACCTAAAATAAGGGGTTGTTCTTCCATACCATAATAGATGGATTTAACATCGAGATAGAGTGGATCTCCAGTTGCTCCTGGTTCGAGTGTACGATCCAAAACAGATATACGCTTAACACTCTTTGGCATTGCTTTAAGGAAGTATTCTGCTGAGAAAGGACGATAGAGATGAACGGATAACAATCCGACCTTCTTACCTTGTTCGCGTAAGAAATCAACGGTTTGTTCGGCTGCTTCTATCACAGAACCCATCGCAATGATAACATCGGTTGCATCAGGATCACCATAGTAGACAAAGGGTGCGTAATGACGTCCTGTTATCTTGCTGATTTCCTGCATATAATCATTAACGATATCAGGAATACCTTCATAATGTGATGCTTGCAAGACTTTCGTTTGGAAATAAACATCTTCTGATTGTGCTGTACCACGGGTAATAGGATGCATCGGATTGAGACCCTTAGCTCTAAATTTTGCAACAGCATCATAATCGATCAAACGATCAAATTCTTTATAATCAATCACTTCAATCGATTGTACTTCGTGAGATGTTCTAAAGCCATCAAAGAAATGAACAAAAGGAATGCTTGATTTAATAGCAGATAAATGTGCGATACCTGCTAAATCCATTGATGACTGAACAGATGTTGAAGCAATCATTGCCCAACCGGTCTGTCGTGCGGCCATCACATCTTGATGGTCACCAAAAATAGAGAGTGCTTGTGCAGCAATCGATCGTGCAGCAACATGCATAACACCTGGTAACAATTGACCAGCAATCTTATACATATTGGGAATTTTTAAGAGTAAACCTTGAGATGCGGTGAATGTTGTTGTCAAAACACCCATCTGCAACGAACCATGAACTGTACCTGCAGCTCCAGCTTCACTTTGCATCTCAATGACCTTAACAGGCATGCCAAACAAATTCTTTTTACCTTCTGATGCCCAAAGATCAACATATTGTGCCATCGGTGAAGATGGAGTGATGGGGTAAATACCTGCGACTTCAGAAAAAGCATACGCACAATATGCTGCCGCTTCGTTACCATCCATGGATTTAATAACTTTCTTAACCATGTAAATCCTCCTTCAAACTTTATTTCAATACTTTTATAATATCTTTTGCATTCTCCTTTGGAGATGCTTTTTCAAAAACATGTGTTATGATACCTTTTTTATCCAAGATAAATGTTGATCGCTGAATACCCATGTATTTTCGACCGTACATACTCTTTTCAACCCAGACACCAAAATACTTGATCACATCGAGCGTTTCATCCGATAAGAGAATAAAAGGAAGATGAAAATCATCAATAAATGTTTGATGAGATTTAGGTGAGTCTTTGCTGATGCCAATGACCTGAATCTTTTTATTTTGATAAACATCATATAGATCTCTAAACGCACACGCTTGTCTTGTGCAGGCATCTGTATGATTTTTTGGGTAAAAATAGATGACTGTATGTTGGCTTTTGAATTCATTCAAATATCGTATATTTCCTAACGAATCTTTTAAACTGAAATTCTTAACTTTCGTACCGATGCTCAGCATAAAAAACGTCTCCTATATACACGGTTTGACCCAACATTAACATTATAACCCAGTTGTCAAGAAAAATACACCCTAAAATGTCAAATATGTCAACAATGTAAACTTTGTAAACAACCATCCCATAAAATGACATAAAGTTGTTTGATTTGTTGTGTTTTTTAATTACATCTCTTTGAGATGATCATCTACCTAAAGATTTAAGATGTCATCTGTTAGCATCCTGGTAATGATTTACAAGTCGTCTATGATCAATTTGCTAAAACACAAGGGTTCAGTCAACCTAAGGTATAAACAAAAAGGTCCGACACAGGAGCGATGAGTAATTCGCTTTTTATCAAACCATTTCATTCAATATGTGTTGGTGACCTATTTAGATACACTTACGAACCTCTAGTTGAATTTTCTAATACAACGGAAATTTATCATAGGTAAATAAAGTGAGAATATCTCTTTTATATTTTATCTGGATTGATGAAAAGCTCTAAACCAAACTCATCTATTATTTCTATTTTCTTATTCGTAAGCACTTTAATATATCCATCATCACTCAACTCTTTTAATTTACGGCTAAAGGTTTCCGGAGTAATTCCGATACTCGACGATAGGTTTACTTTTGATGTCTCAAATCTAACGATATTGTGTTTTACTAAATCAAGTAGTAATTTACCAACTTTTGCTTTTGCTGAGTAGAGATTGCTTTGTTCGATTATGGCTTCTGCTTTTTCTAACCGATTCGATAACTCATGCATCATCTTGAGTGATAAAGTTGGACTTTGGGTCATTAATGTTTTTAATCTTTTACTTTCGACTAGGCAGATCACACTGGGTTCTAGAGTTTCAGCATAAGTATTCACTTTCGCTTCATTGAATAATGCGAGTTCACCCAAAAAATCCCCATGAGAGAGGATTCTAATGATTTGTTCCTTACCATCTTCTGAGTATCTTGTGATTTTGATTTTTCCTTCATGAATCACATACAACTTATCAATTGAATCACCTGATTGATAGATGAATTCACCTTTGGCAAGTTTCTGATGGGATGAAATCATGATGACTTCATCCATCTCAGCGTTATTTAGATTTTTAAAGATTGGAACTTTCTTGATGCAGTTGAAGGGTTCTAGATTTTTTGACATCTTTTCCTCCTAAATCATATCTAAGCAGTCTAACCGCATTCATAATGACTATTAAGACCGATGATTCATGAACAAACATCCCAATTGACATCGTGATTTGTTTCAATAATACACCAGCCATGAGTAGAAATACAATCATTAAGGCGAAAATGATATTTTGAATCATGTTACTTTTAACTTTTCGACTAATCTTAATAGCATCTTTTAATTTTGAGATGTCCTCACTCATTAAGACAATATCAGCAGTTTCCATCGCTAAATCTTTACCAAGACCACCAACTGCGACAGATGCATCTGCATATGATAGAGCTAGTGCATCATTAATTCCATCTCCAACAAAAATGGTGTGGTAGTTCTCTTGGTACTTTTTGACAATCTCTGCTTTGTCTTGTGGCATAAGATTTGAATGATAAGTATCTAAAGATAGTTCTTCAGCAATTTGACTAGCAATCATTTTTTGATCACCTGTTAGCATGATTGCTTTTTCAATCTTAAGTTCTTTAAGTGATTCAATCATTGATTTTGATTGTGGCCTTAAATCATCACGAATTCCAAGGAGTCCTAGAATTTGATAATCATTTTCTAAGATGAGCGTTGTATAGCCTTTATTCTCTAATTCGTCAAAATCTGCTTTTATCTTTTGACTGAATTCGCCTTTCATAATCTGAGTATTTCCAAGTCGATACTTCTGATCTTGATATGTAAAGCTGATTCCTTGTCCAACGATTGGTGTTGTATCAACTGGTTTATCGTGAACATTGATTTTAAGCGTTGCTGATTTATGCTTGATAGCAGCTGCAATTGGATGCTCACTATAGGTTTCTCCTATTGATGCAATCTTGATTAATTCTTCTTCAGAAATACCATATGTTTTAATCATGACGACTTCGGGTTTACCTTTGGTTAATGTTCCAGTTTTATCAAAAAAGACTAGATTACCTTTAGCAAGTCTTTCAATTGAATCACCACCTTTAAACAAAATCCCCTTCTTAGCAGCATTTCCAATCCCCGCTACAAAAGATACAGGGGTAGCAATAACAAGTGCTCCAGGACATGAAATAACAAGCATTGTCACTGCTAAACGGATATCAAAAGTGATTAGATAGATCACCATTGAAATGATGACAATTAATGGCGTGTAGTATTTCGAAAAGACTTCCATAAACTTTTGAGTCTTGGCTTTATTATCTTGAGCTTCTTCAACCATATGAATCATCTTTGATAGCGTTGTATCCTCACCAATCTCAGTGACTCTCATTAATAAGTATCCACTAGCAACTACAGTTGAGCCAATAACTTGATCTCCTATGATTTTTCTATTCGGCATGGATTCGCCTGTCATCATCGCTTCATCAATCATCACTTCACCTTCAATTATGATACCGTCAGTTGGAATCTTTTCTCCTGGTTTTACAAGTAAAATATCATCAACTTTGATTTCATCATAATTGATATTAGTTTCTATATGATCATTTATTCTTCTTCCAACTAAAGGCTTTAAATCAAGCATTGATTTGATGGCACTTCGAGTTTTTTCTAATGATATCTTTTCTAAAAAATGACCTAGTGTAAATAAATATGTTACTGCTGCAGCTTCAAATAAATCGCCAATAACGAATGCAGCAATGACTGCAAGTGTCACAAGCAAATCAATCCCAATGATTTTATACCGGATATCAATGATTGCTTTTTTGAAAATATTAAAACCAGCAAAGATCGTTAATATCGTTAAAAAAGTGATTGTTATCCAATGCGTTTTCATTAATTCATTGAGTGTCATGGATACAATAAACAACAGTGTAATGATTGTTATATAGAGATACTTACTCTTCTTTATTTTCACCTTACTTCACTCCTAAAACATGATATCCAAGCTTTGATACAAAATCAGAAACAGCTTTTTGACTGATTAGAGTTTCATCATGATCGACTTCAACCTTGGATGTGTTAAACTTTACCGAAACTAAACTGACACCTTCTTGTTTAGTAAGTGTTCCTTCAATCTTTCTAATACATGATGGACATGTTAATGTTTCGAGTTGTAAAATCGTCTTTTTCATTTCTTTTTCCTCACTTTCTAACTCAATTATAGGTGGTATAAAGAATAAAAACCTTGACCAAAATCAAGATTTTTAACGAATTTTAAATAAAGAATATAATTCAAATGAATTTTCAGATGATTTGTATCGTTCTTTGAGAGTTGGTTCTTTACCCACTGGAATAATCTTACCATTAACCATTAAACTTGGTGTTTTAGTAAACTGGTTTTAGTAATCTCCACATAATCGGTAGTATATATCATATTGGCATCTGGATTTTAACCATTGATTGCATTCTTGACATTTTCAAGCATATTTTTATAATTGGTACAACCACTATCTAATACCTTGATTACCATCTTTAATTGGGTGATAAGGGAAGAGTTGCTTTTATGTCAATAAAGTGATCGTTAATGAAGATTCTATCAATATTAAAATATCAATTTCAGATGATGATGGTATTGATTTAAAAGGGTATAGCTTAATTCATCAAACAGAATATAGTTTCATTAAATTTTACAAGGAAATTAGTTATCCTATTTTTATTTATTTTAATGGTTCCATCAAATAACATGTCATGCTTGTTTTTGGTGGTTCCATCGCATGTACCATATATTTAGGTGGTGGGTCAAAGTCCGCCACTTTTTCTTATTCTTAACCCTAAAGTAACAAAAAGACACCAATTAAGGTGCCTAAATTTGTTATTTGGTAGCAGTTTTACTACCAATTTTAGATTTTTTTGTGTTGAGTAACCAATATTGATACAAAATCATCCCATCATTATAGAAATTGCTCATTCAATATAACTCAGTAAAATCATCTTCTTCATCATATTGATCCATCATATAATCGATTAAAGTTTGTTTCAACGTTTCTAAAGGTAACTGTTCAACATATGCTTTTACTTCTTCATACCGTTCTCTTTGCTTTCTAAGATGCGTTTGATAGAGCAATTCAGCCTCTTTTTCTTGAGCATCAATCTCTTCTTTGAATATTTCGGCTTCATGCGGGAAAATTTGGAAGAATACTGCTACTTTATGTTTACAAATAATCATTCTTCCATCTGCATGCGGACAATCACATGTCGATTTTCTCAGATGTTTCGTATTAAAACATACATGATACTCATGATGTTCACTATTACTCACTATCGCTTCATAGTCTGAATCGTTTTTTTTGGTTAGTTTTGATACACGCTTTGATTCATAGTAATCAAAACCTCTTCTTAATGAATTGTAGCTCGTTATATCAAATATACTCATATTCGTTTTTCCTTAAATTAGTTTTATTGGATAAGCTAAAATATTTTCTGATAATAGTATATTTCTATCTACCAAGCAAAGAATGATTTCCTTATCAATTTCAAAACCCAATGCTCTTTTTAATACACTGAAGTTCTTAACCATCGTTTTCATAGGATTCATTGTTTTCTTAATTTCAATTGGATATAGTTTATTTTGGTCTTGAACGATGAGATCAATTTCCTTCATATCTTTATCACGGTAAAAATAGATTGGCATTTCATGAATACCTTTATTTTTAAATGACTTAACAATCTCAGAGACAGCATAAGTTTCTAATATCTGGCCACTCATTGCACCATTTTGAAGTGTTTCCTTGGTTGTCCACTTTAATAAGTAGCAGACGAGACCCGTATCTAAAAAATAAAGCATTGGAGATTCTATTGTTCTTTTTAATGCATTATTTGTAAAAGGTTTAAGCAATAAGATGATACCAGAGGCTTCTAATACTTTAATCCAGCTTTGAACT
>Ga0265293_10013718_pt1 | contig 10450 bp, 3 predicted proteins | sample Munlanlewell138R_FD_192505 | JGI IMG/M metagenome (GOLD analysis project Ga0265293, IMG submission 192505) | Leachate microbial communities from a municipal landfill in Southern Ontario, Canada - Leachate well 138R | ecosystem: Engineered > Solid waste > Landfill > Unclassified | place: Canada... | reverse complement strand
AAAATAGAAACTATTATTTGTAGATAATCTTAAAAGGTCTAATCTTCTCTTAAGGTCTGGGTCATTTGTAGTATGATAATCACTAAAAGGCTTTACTGTCCCATTTTTATCCATATAGGCAACCGGATCTCTATATAGCAGACTTAAGGTGCTTTTATTGTTATAATCTCCATAAACAGCATTGCCATTAGAGTCCTGAGTATAAATATTACCCTCGTCATATATATTCCAATTATTTTCCATCCATATACATTGAGTTGTAAAAGAGACAATCATTCTTATAGAAGGAATTCTAGTAACAAAGCTAATATTGGTAGAGAGTCTCTCTCTTCCAGAGCCCAAACTTAATCCGTTTGCATTACTATTAAAAATACCTATATATTTATTATCAGATTGTGGGTCAATAGGGTCGTTGGCATTACGGTACCAATTCATCTGACCTGTTGAGTAATCTTCTGTTTTTATGTATGCCCCGTTTACAATTAAAGAGGTGTTTATAGACTTAAGCGTTCCAAAGTCAAAATCATACTCAATACCCCATTTATCTATAGCTCCTCTATTATCTGGTCTTTTATAACCTTTAAATTGATTATAAGATGTGTAGCTAAGTTCTTCATAGTTGCCATCTTGGTTTTTTACCCACACAGTACCATTTTCATACTTTGGTGCAGCATTAGGGTCAGACACATTATCATAAAAGTTAACATTCTGAGGAACATAGTGGCTGTTGTCTGTATAGCCATCTCTAGACTTCTCATTAAAATAGGTAAATCTAGCTTGAATCCCTTTTACATTTACATCTAATCCAATCTCAAAGTTATTTGTTTTTATTGGATCTAAATTATAATCTAGCATGCCATCTATTATAGAAGTCTGAATTAGGGCAAGGCTCTCGCCAGTTTCGCTATTTCTGTAAGAAAATAGAGCATTGTCCATATAAATAGGGTCTGGATAGAGAATAGACATAGAAGGGAGCTTTTGCATAATCCCCCAACCACCTCTTAAAGAGAGCTCTCTTATAAGCCCTTTTCTTTTGGGCGCTATAATATTATATTTAGCATTAAACCTAGGGTCTATAGTTGGGTCGTAATCATACCCATCTACCATCATCTTTGTAAAACGAACCCCTGCAATTAATTCAATTGAACTCTTATTCTTTCCTACTGGTATCGTTACCTTCTCTTCTGCAAACGCACTAATGTCAGACATAAAAGGGATCTCACTATATTTTCTACTACGGAAATATTGTGGTACATCAGCTGCGTGATATAAACCATCTCCATTATTGCCTTTGGTATTAAATTCAACTCCTAACAAAGATTTGAAAAGAGAGCCTCCAACAGACTTATTGAGCTTGCCACTCACTTTAGCATTAAAATAGATAGGAACTTCATTAATCCTTTGATCATTAATATCTGAAGTAGAGGTAAATCTTCCCAAGGCAATCCCCTCTTGCTTAGTGTTAGTTGTAGGGAGAGGAAGCTTGTTGCTAACAACATAAAGTCTAGAGTTTTTCTCTGCATAAGAACCAGATACATTATAATCTAATGTTGTTATCCAAGGTTTGTTAAGTTGCCAAGTACCATATAAAGAGATATTTAAATTATTATCTTTGTACTCTTTAAAATCTAAATTAGAGACATCTGGGTCGCTTGTTTTAGAATTTCCAGTATGGTAGCCACTTACTCTTGCATTAAACCTCAATGGCTTTCCAGAAAGATCAAAGGTATTTGAATAGGCAACTCCTAAAGTAACACGCTCAAACTCCTCTACTGGCGATCTCCAATCTTTAAAAGATTTTGCATAATCGGCATTAACATTAAGGTTACCCTTATTTGCACCGAGTGAAAATCCTTTACCAAAAGAGACTGCTTTAGTACGAGGGTCGGCCTTTACTCTTACCTCATAAGGGGTATAACCCACTTTTGTTTTAACAATAATAGCTCCCGAAGTTACATCGCCATACTCGGCAGAGAGAACACCTTTGAGTACCTCCACAGATTCAATATTATCTGTAGAGATAGTTCTAAAGTCTAATAGGTCTGGCTGCGGAGTAGGGTCGTTAGGGTCTGTTGTTATAGCAATATTTGCATCTCCAGAGAGTTTAGCCCCATTTATTAAGACTCCCACTCCCCTAGCATTGCTAGAGTTTGAACTAATAGATCTAATAGCAATTCTATTTTCTTCTACCAGCGATGGGTTTTGAATAATAGAGCCAGGCATTAGTTGCATAATATCTGCTAAACTTGTAGCTTGAACGTGCTCAATGGCCTGCTTATCTACTCTAGAAGAGGAGTTCATGCTACCTCCTGCCTTTGCAGTTACCACCACATCGTCTAAAGTAAGGTTCTCTACTTTCATCTGTGCCTTAAAACCCGAAACATTTTTCTGAAGAGTTATAGGCATTTCAAACTTCTGATAACCAAGGGACTTCACCTCCAATGTATAAGCTCCTGGAATAATTCCGCTGATTTTAAAGAGCCCTTTATCGTCTGAGAAACCCCAGATATTTAGCTCCTTAATTAATACTTGTGCATAAGGAATTGGCTCTTGAGAAACCAGCTCTGTGACCTTTCCATCTAGTGTCACCCTCTCTTGTGCACCTGCAAAAGAGACTTTTGGTATTATCCATACGAATAATAACATTAATACCAATAATTTTTTCACAATTAGGTTAGTTAAGATTAATTAATAAATGTTATTTCTTAAAAACATATTTCAATAATAATAGCTCTGCTCACAAAAAACAAGCAATTTCTATCATTAATTCAACATACGAAGTTATAAAAAATCTTTTGTTAACGCAATTTATTGAAAATAAAAAAACATTCCAAAGTCTTATCAATATTGATAAAATTTAGAATTAGAGCTCTATCTTACTAACAATAAGTACATAATTGTTACAAAAAATAGTTTTTTCGCATAATAAAGTATAAATATATATTAAAAAAGTGTTAAACTAGATCTCTTTTATAATGCTTTTAATATTTTTTGACTAGTTTTGCGTAGGATTTCAACACGACTAATGTCAAACCATGAGTCTCAAAACAGTTAAAAAAAGTAGTATTAAACAAATCAATATCTAATCAATATTTAATTGAAAACAAAAAAATGAAGAACCTTAAGAAAAATTGGTTCCGCCATTTAATACAGTGGGGAACAGTCATTGCAATAATCATTGTTATGACAAAACTTTTCGGCAATGAAAGTGCAGATTGTGAAGCATACTGTCCTTTTGGTGGTCTGCAAACCTTAGCGACCTACCTTGTTGCTGGCTCTTTAGCTTGTAGTATGACAGCAACCCAAATTATGATGGGTGTTGTACTTGCTATTGGAGTAATTTTATTCAGCAAACTATTCTGTGGATATCTTTGTCCTTTAGGATGGGCTACTGAGCAGTTTAGCAAATTGCGCAAAAAACTTAAAGTAAAAGAAATTGTAATAAAAAGTGGCACTATAGCAGACAGAGCCTTACGCTCATTTAAATACATTCTTCTGTTTTGGATTTTTTACATGACGGTAAACGACTCTGAGCTTTTCTGTAAAAACTTTGACCCCTATTATGCCACCGCAACTGGTTTTATGGGAGAGATCACTCTATGGATGACAATAATATCTATAGCAATATTTATCCTAGGAAACTTCTTTGTTAAGATGTTTTGGTGTAAATATCTTTGCCCACTTGGAGCACTTAGTAACATCTTTAAATTTGCAATAACTTTTGTAGCTCTAGTGGCTGCATATGCACTATTTGACTTTGCTGGACTAGCTCTTTCATGGGTATATCTTCTTGCTGGAGCTGCTATCTTAGGATGGCTTTGGGAGATTATTTACCTTGAATCAAAGGTGTTCCCTCTTCTTAAAGTTGTAAGAGATACTGAAAAATGTACAGATTGTGGTGTTTGTGCTAAGAAATGCCCTTACACTATTAATGTAGACAAAGTAAAATCTGTAAAACATATAGATTGTAATCTTTGCGGCGAATGTATTGCAAGCTGTAACTTTGATGCCCTCACTTTTGGAGGTAAAAAAAGTTTCCGTTGGTTACCTGCAATACTTACAATAGCACTATTCTTTGTAGCACTTTTCTTAGGAACAAAAGTAGAACTTCCTACAATTGATGAAAGATGGGGAGATGAAGCTAAACATGAGCAACTTGAAAAGGTTAAGATTGAAGGATTACGCTCAATAACCTGCTTTGGTAGTTCTAAAACATTCCAATCTAAACTTCAGCAAATACCTGGTGTTTATGGCGTTGCTACTTTTGTAAAAGGCTCATATGCAACTATTTATTATGCACCTAAAGAGATCTCAGAAGAGAAAATTAGAGAAGAGATTTATGTTCCAAGTAAATTTAAAATAAATACTCCCCCTGTAGAAGAAGAGCTAATTAAAGTAGTCACAATGTACACAGATGGAATGTTTGATAAAATGGACCCTAACTATGTAGGTATGCAAATAAGAAATACCGGTAAAGCATACTACGGTTTGGAGACAGAATATAGCTGTCCACTAATTGTACGAGTATACATGGCTGTAGATGAGCCAATAGACGAGAAGTTCCTAAAAACCATGGTAGAGATGAAAGAGCTTGAGATGCCTGTTCATGGTGGCGGTGTTAGAACTGTTAAGGTTGGATATCATTTTGAAGGTATGTCTGATGTGGTAGATACAATTACCAGAAGAGAGTTTCTTATTCGTCAATTTAACAACTTTAGCGTAGAGTTTGGCTCGCAAAAAGAGTGGAAGGGCAAAAATGAAGCTATCTACGAAATTGTATATCCGAGTCTAGATAAACCAATTATTTCTAGGAATCTTCCTTACCTCTCTAACCACCTTTCACAGCAAGAGGGTATGCTCAAAATTGAAACATTAGTAAACGAGAACAACGAATATTGTTTCCAGATTACCTACTCCAAAGATGCTACAAACGAAGATAAACTTTGGGAGCTTATAACCATGCCTAAATGGGGCATTAAAGGACGTGACGGAAACGTTACAGAGGTAGATGCTAAAATAAAATTTACAGAAAAAGGTAGAACTCTGTAAATTAAATTAAATCCAGTACAGAGAACCCGCATTTTATGTGGGTTCTCTTATTAAAAAACTAGAATACTTATCATGAAACACATTACACGAATTATCACACTATTAGTTATGCTTTCAATTTTTAGCCCTGTAAAAGCAGACGAAGGCATGTGGCTAATAAACCTGTTAGATAAAAATCTAGCAGTAAAAATGAAAAAAGCAGGGCTTAAAATTGACCCAAAAATTATTTATGACCAAAACAACACCTCATTAAGTGATGCAATAGTTGCCTTGGATTTTGGATGTACCGGCAGTATGATCTCAGAAGAGGGGCTCTTAATAACCAACCATCACTGTGCATATGGAGATATTCACTCACAGAGCACTCCAGAGAAAAATTATCTTGAAGATGGGTTTTGGGCTATGAACAGAGATCAAGAGATACCAATTAAAGGTAAATCTGTCTTCTTTTTAAGAAAAGTAATTGATGGCACCAATGAAGTTAGAGAGGTTCAAGATTCATTAGAAAGCCTTGGACAACGTGCTGGATTCCGCAAAGTATCTTACATTATAGAGAAAAAGCACAGCAAAGAGAGTGGAATGGAGGTTATGGCAATGTCTATGTGGAAAGGAACAAAATACTACATATTCTATTACGAAGTTTATACAGACATACGTCTTGTTGGAGCTCCTCCTGTCTCAATTGCAGCATACGGAGGCGACACAGACAACTGGGAGTGGCCACAACACAAAGGAGATTTTGCACTCTACCGTGTATACGGGAATAAAGATGGAAAACCTGCTAAATACTCTGCAAACAATACTCCTATTACTCCTAAAAAAGTGCTAAACATCTCTACTAAAGGAGTAAAAGAGGGTGATTTCACCATGATTATGGGCTTCCCTGGAAGAACAAACAGATATAGATCTTCATTTGGTGTAAACGAAATTGAAAAAGTTACCAACCCAGTATCGGTTAAAGTGCGTGGTGGAAAACTAAGAATTATGAACAGTTTTATGGAACAAGATCCTAAAACTCGTTTAATATACGCCGATCATTATTTTGGAATAAGCAATGTTCAAGAGCTGCAAGCAGGAGAGGTATTAAACTTTAGACGCTTTGGTGTTGCAAATATTAAAGCTCAAGAAGAGAAAGAGCTACAACAATGGATAGAGAGTAACCCCGAAAGAAAAGCAAAATATAGTAATCTAATAAAAGATTTAAGAGATACTTATAATGCTATAGCAGATATAACAACTCAGAAGAAATACTACCAAGAAACAATGGTTGCAGGCCAAGGCTTTATATTTATTGCAAATCGTGTTAACTCTTTAAAAACAGCCAGCGACAGAGACAATATAGATACACTTATACCAGGCTCAAGATTACATAGATCTTTTATAAGGCAAGTAGAGAAAGGCTATAGTAACTTGGTTATGGAGGTTGAAAAAGAGCTAATGAGATACCAAGTAAGAGAGTTTTTAGCAAATGTAAAGAGTGAGTTTTGGGGAGAGTATATTACTTGGCTCAACACTGAATTCAAAGGAGATGCAAATAAAATTACAGATTACATTTTTAATAATTCAATCTTACTTAACCCAGATAAATTCAGAGAAGTTACTTCAAAGCCTCAACCAATTTCTTTCTACATTCAAGACCCGGTTCACCAACTTGCTAGCTCTACTAAAATAACAGACTTCAGAGAAGAAGAGAACAAAGCAATACGGGGTAAGAACACATATACTATGGAAAACCTATACACCAAACTTCTATATCAAATGAGAGAAGAGAAAGGAGAGATTCAATACCCAGATGCCAACTCTACAATGAGACTTACATACGGAACAGTTGGGCCAATTAATCCTTCAGATGGTGTTTACTACAGTGCTCATAGTACAGCTCAAGGCTTCTTAGATAAATACAACCCAAATAGCTACGAATTTAATATTAAACCAGAAGTACTATCACTAATAAAATCAAAAGATTGGGGTAGATGGGGTACTAAAGGAACCATGTATGTAAATTTCCTTTCTAACAACGATATAACAGGAGGGAACTCAGGTAGCCCAGTACTAAATGCCCATGGGAATTTAATTGGCTTAGCTTTCGATGGCAATAAAGAGTCTTTAGCTGGAGATGCCTATTTCCATCCAGAAATGAACAAATGTGTAAACGTAGATATTCGCTACGTACTCTGGATAATAGAGAAGTATGCTAAAGCCACCCACCTGCTAGACGAAATGAACTTAACTACTAAATAGATATATGAGACACTCAATAATTAAACACACCTTGCTATTTATAATGCTATTTAGCTTAACAGCAGGGGTCAGTCAAAGTTTCAACGTAACCCAACCACTACCTATAGATAACAATTTCAAAATAGGTAAACTAGATAATGGGCTCACATATTATATAAGAAAAGCACAGAACCCAGAGGGACATGCCGAATTTTTTATAGTACATAATGTTGGATCTCTTCAAGAGATGGAGAGCCAGAGAGGCCTTGCCCACTTTTTAGAGCATATGGCATTTAATGGAACAAAAAACTTCCCAGATAAAAGCTTACTAGAGTACTTTGGAAGCATTGGAGTAAGATTTGGTTATAATATTAATGCATATACCTCTATGGACAGAACGGTATATAATATATCTTCCGTTCCAGTTAAACTTAGAAGTACAATAATAGATACCGCACTACTTGCACTTCACGATTGGTCTCACTATATCTCTTGCGAGCAAGAAGAGATAGATAAAGAGCGTGGTGTAGTTCGTGAAGAGTGGCGCCGAGGAGACGACGGACGTACTCGTATGATGAAAGCAATAAACAGAGTTATCCAAACAGGCTCCCGTTTTGCCGAAAGAGATGTTATAGGGCTAATGGATGTTGTAGATAACTTTTCAAGAGAGACACTAATTGACTACTACCACAAGTGGTACAGACCAGATTTACAATCTGTAATTGTTGTTGGAGATATAGATATAGAAGATATAGAGCAAAGAATTAAAAAGAGATTCTCATCTATACCTAAAACTGAAAATGGTGCTATTAGAGAAATCTACTCAATTCCAGAAAACATTGAACCAATAATAGGGTTAAATTCAGATCCAGAATCTAAAGCTGTATCGGTAAGGTTAGTTGTTAAAATTCCACACAGAACGGTTCAAGAGAGACAAACTCATTTAGCTGCATACGACGAAATTACTGGAAACTTGCTACTAGATATGTTCAAAGAGAGAGTTCAGATTGCTGCAAAAGAGCCAGATGCTGGATTTAAAGTAGTTGTGCCAGTATTTGGAAGTGTAGTTTATGATTGCTCTACATTTACTGCAACAGCTCTACCTAAAGACGACAAAAACACACTTAGTGCTTTTGAAGGATTACTAACAGAAGTAGAGAGAATTAAGCAGCATGGGTTTGACATAGAAGAGTTAGAAACTGCTAGAGTTCGCATTCTAAGAAATATTGAAAAAGAGTATAAACGAAACAAAGATCCTAAAAATGAAGTTTTTGTTTCGGCTGCCGTTGAACACTTTACCAGACAAAGCCCCCTATTAGATATAGATGCAAACTATAAACTATCTAAGGAGTTACTAGAGAAAATCACACTTGAAGATGTTAATAAGAGTATAGACAGATTCTTAAGTGACAAAAACAGAGTTATTATTTTCGCTGTACCAGAGAGTGACAAAGAGTATCTCCCTACAGAAGAAGAGGTTTTATCTTCAATAGACAAAATTAAATCTACTAACCTAGAAGATTTTACACCTGTTTCAGACAAAGAGATGAAAAAGCTAGTGATTGAAACTCCAGGTAAAATTATTGCATCTAAAAAGGTCACTTCTAAAGAATATAACATTGAGTATGAAAAACAGCTAGATTCAACAACTCAATGGACTTTAGAAAACGGAGCAAAAGTTATCTGGAAAGAAGAGCAAAGTTCAGATAAAACTATAAAACTAAATGCTTTCCGTGAAGGTGGATACTCACTCCCTATAGACCCTCTGGACTTACAAGTTTTACAGACCTTTTTATTAAATTATTCTGTAAATGGGCTTAACAGAAATGACCTATTAAAATGGAATATTAAAACCAGAACATCTGTTAAAGCAAAATTAGAGTATAGATATAACCATTTCTCTGGCTCATTCATTGAGAAAGAGAGTGAAAACTTTTTCTCTTTACTTCATTACTTTTTTACAGATGTTACAGCTCAGAAGAAAGATGTAAAAAATCTTAAAACTCGTCTTCTTAAAAACATTGAAAACCCTGCTAGTGAAAACAATAAATTCAGAGACTCTGTAAAAGCTCTAAAGTATAGCCAGAGCCCAATGCTATCTGATTATAGCAAAGCTTATATAGAGAACATTACAGCAGAGAAACTAGAAGAGCTTTACAATAAATCTTTCACAGACCCTGCTGGATATACATTTATCTTCACAGGTCCAATGAGCGCCCAAGATGGCAAAGCTTATGTAGAGAAGTACATAGCTTCATTAAAAAGTGAGGGGTATTCTCCTAAAAAAATGGTTTATAAAGAGCCTATCTACTCTAAAGGTGAAGTTAGCTTAAGGTATTTAGCAAAAAATATGCTAAGCACTAAGGCCAACGTTAATAGAATATACTACGGCAAAACTAAGTACAATGCCAAAAACAACCTAATGGCTAAATTCATTACATATATACTACGAGAGAGATATATGAAATCTATTAGAGAAGAAAAAGGTGGTACTTACTTCGTTAGTGTTAAGCATGAAATGGTTAAATACCCTTCCCCTATACTAACCTATGAAATTGATTTTGATACAGACCCAACATTGGTAGACGATCTTATAGAGATAGTACAGCTAGAAGTAGACAAACTTGTTAAAGATGGTCCTACAGAAAAAGAGATGAAAGAGATAGATTTATATCTAAGGAAAGTATATAAAGATAGAGATCCTAAACCCAATTGGAGCTCAATAATTGAAAATGCAATTAAAAAAGAAGAAAATCTATCTTTAGAAGAGAAAAATTTACTCAACAAAATGGATGCAAAAGAGATTCGAAAATTTGCAAAAACAATTTTCAAGAGTGGTAATAGAATGACCTTTATTTTTGAACCCGAACAATAAATAAAAGGGCCAAAGTGGCAACAATAGGAGCAAATGCAGGCTCAACATATTGTATATTACAGGCCCACACAACTTGAAGAATAGCTAAGAAAACAAGAGAGATTGCACTAAGTAGTCTCTCTGTTTTTTTCCACCCTTTTAGAGAAAAGAGAACTACAGATAGAAAAAGTGGGTTGCACCAAAGTAGATTATAATTATTATAGAGTTCAGTGTGCTCTGTAATTAGTATAATTACTGTAATAACAACTCCTAAAAGAGAAACTAACAATAAAAAAACATTGTTGAGAATAGAGAATGTTTTACTCA
>Ga0265293_10013717_pt1 | contig 10451 bp, 6 predicted proteins | sample Munlanlewell138R_FD_192505 | JGI IMG/M metagenome (GOLD analysis project Ga0265293, IMG submission 192505) | Leachate microbial communities from a municipal landfill in Southern Ontario, Canada - Leachate well 138R | ecosystem: Engineered > Solid waste > Landfill > Unclassified | place: Canada... | reverse complement strand
GTGAGAAAGGCGTGTTTTCCGGTTCTCTCGTTTTTGCTGTATTCAACCGTTATTGCGTGACCTAATATCGGGCAAGCTCTGTAACAAGCATCACATTGGATGCCCCAAAAGGCTATACAAGTCTCCCTGTCTATAACAGCAAGTCCCATATCGGCAATGTTTATATCAAGCTTACCATTTGTAGTAACGCTTTTTTCATTAAGTGCACCTGTCGGGCATACGGGCACACATGGAATATCCGGACACATGTAACAAGGAATATCTCTAGGTATAAAATAGGGTGTACCTAAAGGTTTATTGTCACCTGGTTTTGCAAGCAATAGAGTATCATATGGACATGCTTCAACACAAAGTCCGCATTTGATACATGTTTTTAAAAAATCTGTTTCTTTAATCGCTCCCGGTGGACGTAGTGTTAGTTGCGAAGCCGTAACTTCATTAACATAAGCACTCCATATAAAACCACTCAGCGCAGTTATCCCTGCACCGCGAGCCATGTTTAAAATAAATTTTCTTCTATTACTTTCGGTCGTATTTTTCATTTTATACGGATGGTCTTCTTTTTGAATGCGAAGCCACCTCTCCTTTGTAGTTTATATTATGCTTTATAGATTTTTACAGCACATTTTTTAAAGTCTGTCTGTTTTGACATTGGACATGTCGCATCAAGGCAAACTTTATTGATAAATACTTTTTCATCAAACCATGGAACGAAGACTAATCCACGAGGAGGTCTATTTCTACCACGAGTTTCAACTCTTGCTTTTACTTTTCCACGGCGAGACTCAACCCAGCATAAACCGCCTTGTTTGAGATTTTTTGCTTCGGCATCTTTAGGATGCATATAACATAGTGCCTCAGGGACTGCACGATAAAGTTCAGGTACGCGCATAGTCATAGTTCCTGAATGCCAGTGCTCTAAAACACGACCCGTACATAACCAAGTATCATAATTTGCATCCGGCATTTCTGGTGGATCCATATAAGGACGAGCAAATATCTTCGCTTTGTTTGCTAATGATTTTTGTTCAGTGCTTTTGTCCATTCCTTTTAAGTTACCAGACTTAAGTGCTTTTGCAATTGTGCCGTAGAATGCATGCGAATTGCCCGTATCTTTTGCAGCTTTTGCTGCATATGGATCATACTTAACGTTAAATCTCCATTGTGTCTCTTTGCCATCAACAACAGGCCATTTGAGACCGCGAACTTTATGGTACATATCAAACGGCGCAAGGTCATGACCATGTCCGCGAGTAAATGCCGCATACTCTTCAAAAAGATACTTTTGAATAAAGAATCCATATCCTTTAAAGACCTTTCCGTCACTTCCGATAACATTTCTGCTATCCCCATAACCTTCACTATTATCATACCCTTTTTGGATAGGATCATTTTGATCAAGTTTATATGATTTTGCGATATCGTTAGCAAAAAGAATCTCAAACATGGTAGTATTTTCGTTATATCCCATGGCTTTTGCTTTTTCAATCATGCTAGGAAGAGCATCTTTTCTTGGACCGCTTGGAGCCCACTCGCCCCATACATCTTTAACTGTAAATCTTTTTGATAACTCAACCCATTGCCATGTATCACTCATAGCATCACCTACTGGGATAACTTGCTGTCTCCAGTGTTGTGTACGGCGCTCAGCATTACCGTAAGCTCCCCACTTCTCATAAATCATAGCAGAAGGTAGTACAAGGTCTGAAACTTTTGCCGAGATTCCCGGATAACCGTCAGAAGTTACGATGAAGTTGTCCATCTCTCTTGCGGCTTTTAGCCAGTGCTCTGCAGATGCAGAATCTTGATATGGATTACAAACATTTACCCATGCAAATTTGATAAGACCATCTTCAATATCACGGTGAATTTTCATGATATGTTGTACGCCAATAGGGTTGATTGTTCCCTCAGGTACCATCCATTTGTTTTCAGCGATTTTTCTGTGTGCAGGATTTGCAACCATCATATCCGCTGGAAGTCTATGGCAGAATGTACCAACTTCACGTGCAGTTCCACATGCAGAAGGCTGACCAGTTAAAGAAAACGCTCCAGAACCAGGAATAGCTTGTTTATTTAGCATAAAGTGAACGTTGTATGAAAGAGTATTTACCCAAGTACCACGTGTATGTTGATTCATACCCATAGTCCAAAAAGATACAACTTTTCTACCTTTTTCAATGTAAAGATTTGCTAATGCTTGAAGTTTCTTTTTAAAATCTTCGATGTTTTCATCTGGGTCGCCTTTGACAATTTTAGCGGTATAATCAAGCGTGTAAGGTTCTAGAGATTTTTTATAATCTTCAAAAGAGATTTCCCAGTGACCAAGCGTACCTGCAGTATGAGTCATGGTGTCACCCGCTTTGTAACCGTATGGTTCAAGGGCAGGACCCTCTTTTTCAGAAACGATTTTTTTCATCTCTTTAGAGATAGTTTCCATCTCAAGAGCTGTATATTTTCCGTTTTTTAGTGATTTTTCACCATCTCTTCTCATTCCGTAACCGATATTTACAGGACCTGCAGCGAAAATCATATGTTTTTTAACGAAGTCCCAGTCAATAATGCCTTCTGCTTCATCTCTCATAACAATTTCTCTAGCAATATAGTTCCATATAGCTCCGTCTGTATTTGGGGAGAAGATGATTTCAATATCTGCTAAGTCAGAAGTTCTGTGTGTGTAAGTTTGGATAGAGATAACTTTTACACGATCTGGGTCTGATAATTTTCTGTCAGTAACACGAGACCATAAAATTGGGTGCATTTCTGCCATATTCGAACCCCAAGATACAACTGTATCTGTCAATTCAATATCATCATAACAGCCAGAAGGCTCATCCACGCCGAATGTTTGGTAAAAACCAACAACCGCAGATGCCATACAGTGACGCGCATTTGGGTCAATCGCGTTTGATCTAAATCCAGCTTTCATCATTTTTTGAGCTGCATAACCCTCCATAATCGTATATTGCCCTGATGCAAATATACCTACAGATTCAGGTCCGCCATGCTTTAGTGCTTTTTTGATGTGAACTTCCATCTCATCAAAAGCTCTTTGCCAAGATACCGGAACAAATTTACCCTTTTTATCAAAGTTTCCATTTGCATCAACTCTAAGTAAAGGCTGAGTTAGTCTGTCTGCACCATACATGATTTTAGCATTAAAGTAACCTTTAATACAGTTAAGACCACGATTTACCGGTGCAGCAGGATCCCCTTTAACAGCAACTATTTTGCCGTTTTTTGTTGCCATCATAATACCACAACCTGTACCGCAGAAACGACAAGCTGCTTTATCCCATCTCCAGTCGCCCTCAGCTTGAACTGCTGCTGCTTGTAACTCTGCTGGTACACTCATACCTATAGCCGCTGCCGCTGATGCCGCTGCTGAACTTTTAAGAAATTCTCTTCTTGAAAGTGACATATTTTCTCCTATTTAATAATTTTGAAACACTGTAGCATGCGCTACATCGTCTAAACTTTTTTTGTTAAGGTGTCCATTAACAGAGCCATATTATCATCTTGAAGGATTTAAAATCTTTGACTTAAGTCAAAAATGTAGTTTTCGAACTTAAGTGAGGATTAATGTGGCGAAAAAGGAACATAAGCCGCAATTACTATAATAATAAGTTTGAATTAACTCTTTATTTAAGTTCTTGACAGTTTATGATAAGCTTATCTAGCTCTTTTTTTAGATTTGCAAGTCTTTTTGTAGAATTAATGAGCTCTTCAGTAGAGGCTATAACAATATCCTCGCTGTTGTTTAGATGTTTGCTTGCTAGTGATCTATCTTTTAATTCATCTAAAATAGTATCAAATTCATCAGTAAGCTCTTCTAGTTTAGAGGAAGCTTTTTGGGATTGCAAAAGTGCTTCGTTTGAGTGACCGACCGCAGCATTTATCTTATTTATAAAGCAGTTTATTGTACCGCTTACCTCTAAAATTTCACTCTCACTCTTGGCTTCTAGCGGTATAGGAGTTAGACTTGAAATATCTTCATTATCCGCTAGCATCTTTGAGTATTGCATAAAGGAATCTACATTAGATTCAATAGATCTTAGTTGTGAAAAAGAGTATATAAAGATTATAAAAAGTAATATTCCTGCAAAGATTTGAAAGGTTTTAATAAATTTGATTTTATCTTCACTATGATTTGTGAACATTGTTACCAATTCATCAACATTTTCAAGCAAAATAGTGTTATTAACATAGATGAAATCAACAATTTTCTTCATCTCATTTTCATTTTCAACGCTAGAAGTTGCCATCTGCTTGTAGTCTTGAATATGTTTATTAAAGTTTCTCCAAAGATTATCAACTTTATCCAATTGATTGGAAATTTCTTCTGTAGAGACAATAAATATCCCTCGGACTTTATTACCATTTTTTAAAGTGTTAAAACCCTCTATAAACTCATCGCTTGCCTTGTTTGTTTCAAGAAAATCATAGATGCCGCTATACTGAGCATAAAAAATAGTTTTAGATATCTCTTGCGTAAGCATTCTTTGCTTGCCGACAATATTTATCAGTAAAGCATCTTTGGTGTTTTGCTGTGCTAAATAAGCTGTTGTACCAATTACGCCTCCTATTAGAAATATCAGGAGAGCTCCGATTACTCTTATTTTTGTGCTAATTTTATTAAATTTTATTTTCATAATAATGGTTATCCTCTTATTATACTATTGAGTTTTTCTTTGTCTAAAATGACAACATCCGTATTTTCCATATCTATAATATTGTTTCTTTTGAGTTTTTTTAATACTCTTGAGAGCGTTTCAGGCTGAATATGTAGCATAAAAGAGATCTCATGCCTTTTGAGAGTATTGAACATCTCTAAATCATTTTGCAGAGTATAGGCAACTTTTGCAGTTGCATCAAATACTAGTTCCCTGTTTACAACGCAGTGAAGCTGTTGCGTCTTTAAAAGTATCTCATGTATAAACTCATTATTGAGTATAAATTTAGATAAAAATTCTTTTTTAAACTCTGAAAAATCAACTTCTAAAACAACACTTTCGTCTATAAACTCAGCATTTGAAAAACAGTGTATTGAGTTGCCAACAAGTGTTGTAAGTTCAGAAATAAGTGAATTTTTATATATGTGATAAAGAAATATTTCATTCTCAAATTTATCTATTTTATAGACTTTTAAAAGACCAGATACTAAAAAAAAGATTTTATCATTGATGTCATTTTCATAGTAAAGTATGGAGCCTTTAGGATAAGCTGTTATTTTTGAGATATTATTAAGGATATCTAACTCTTCATCATTAAGAGAGTCAAAAAGGGACAATTGTTTTATAAAACTTAACTTTTCGTCCATAATATAGTCTCTTACCTCTTTAAAAATTTTTTTACATTTGTTGTTTAATTAAACATTGTATCGCAAATAAGTTTTGTTTGAGGGCACAACAAAAATCGTCGTTATTATTCGTACAAGACACAAACCCTATTGCTAATTTTTGCAATTGTACCACAGAATGTGATAATTAAGATAGACTTGTTCTACTATCAAACTCTGCCTCTATCTACTTAATAATATTTTATAGTTATACACAATATGCTATTATATGTAAAAAAACAAAGAGAAGTTATGAGCAAAGTAAAAACTATTTATCTAAAAGATTATAAGGCACCCAAATTTAGCATAAAAACATGTGATTTGGTTTTTGAGCTTTTTGAAGAGTATACGCAGGTTACAAACTTAATGAGTATAGAAAAGTTAGACAAAGAGTGCAAGGATCTTGTACTTGATTCTCTAGAGCTAGAACTTCTTGAGATTTATCTTGATGATGAAAAGCTTGAGGAGAGTAGATACGTCATAGAGAAAGAGACGCTTAAAGTCTTAGATGTAGGGAGTACATTTAAGCTTATTATTATCAACAAAATTTATCCACAGCTAAACAGTGAACTAGAAGGGCTTTACAAATCTGGCAATATCTTTTGTACACAAAACGAGCCTGAAGGTTTTAGAAGAATTACTCCTTACCTTGATCGCCCCGATGTTATGACGGTTTTTAGAACAACGCTAGTAGCGAACAAAGAGCGCTATCCAATTTTGCTTAGTAACGGAAATAGGGAGTCAAACTTTAAACTCGATGATGCAAGACACGGCGCTACCTGGTTTGACCCGCATCCTAAACCCTCCTACCTTTTTGCCCTTGTTGCGGGAGATTTAGGCGTTGTACAAGATAAGTTTGTTACCAAAAGCGGCAAATATATAAGGCTCTATATATATACAGACAGGGGAAATGAGTCAAAATGTTCCCATGCCATGAAATCGCTAAAAGATGCTATGAAGTGGGACGAAGAGGTTTATGGACGTGAGTATGATTTGGAGCTTTATAATATAGTTGCGGTTGATAGTTTTAACATGGGAGCGATGGAGAATAAGGGTCTAAATATCTTTAACTCAGCTTATGTTTTGGCTGATGAGGATACGGCGACAGATGCTGATTTTATGGGGATTCAAAGTGTTATAGCACATGAGTATTTTCACAATTGGACGGGAAACCGCATTACCTGCAGGGATTGGTTTGAGTTGACTCTAAAAGAGGGGTTGACGGTTTTTCGCGATCAATGCTTTTCAGCTGACCTTAACTCAAAAGAAGTGCAGCGTATTGAGGATGTGAATGCTCTAAGACAGAGACAGTTTGTGGAGGATGCTTCACCGACGGCGCATCCGATTCAGCCCGATTCTTACATGGCGATAAACAACTTTTACACGGCAACGGTTTATGAAAAGGGTGCTGAGGTTATCCGCATGATTTACACTCTTTTAGGCGAGAAAAAGTTTAGGGCGGCTATGGATTTGTACTTTGACACATTTGATGCTCAAGCGGTGCGAACTGATGACTTTTTGTGGGCTATGAACAAAGCAAGCGGAATTGATTTGGAGCAGTTTAAAAGGTGGTATCATCAATCAGGAACACCAAAGTTACATGTAGAGGAGAAGTTCCAAGAGGGCAGCTATACGCTCACTTTGACACAGAAAGTTCCAAATGCAGTGGATAAAAGCGAGCAAAAACCTCTCTATTTTCCGCTAAAAATGGCTTTGTTAGATGGGAGAGGCGAGGAGATTTTACAAAAGACGCTTATTATTTCAAAACAGAGAGAAGATTTTGTTTTTAAGACTCAAAAGAAGCCCGTTTTATCTATAAATAGAGATTTTTCAGCACCTATTATTATTGAGCAGACTCATAACGATTACGCCTTTTTAATGAAGCATGATGCAAACAGTTATGTAAAGTACGAATCTGCGCAATCATTTGGATTGCAAAGTATAGAAAAAATTATGCAGGGTGAAGTCATTGATGAGGAGTTTGTAAAGGCTTTTGGGCATATGCTTGAGAGCGAGCTTGATTTATCCTATAAAGCACTTTTGATGGAGCTTCCAAGTGTATCGGCGATTATGCAAAGGCAAGATGTAGTTGATTTTGAGCCTATATATGAGGCAAAACAGAAGCTTAAAGAGCATTTAGCTTTAACATATAAAGAGAAACTTTTATTTATCTATAAACAAAATCATGACCCTGTTTCTAAGGAGCTTGATGCAAAAAATATTGGTAAAAGGGCTATAAAAAACAGCTCCTTAAAGCTTCTAAGCGCCCTAGAGAGCGAGGAGGTAGTCTTCTTAGCTAATGCGCAATACAGCAGTTCGATAACCATGACCGACAGAGTGGCGGCACTTTACATTTTAGAAGATATTTCGCCTGAGTTCTCCAGAGCCGCTTTGGAACATTTTTATAAAAAATACAAAAAAGATACTTTGGTTATGAACAAATACTTCTCAGTTTTTGCAGCATCACATAGAGAAGGAACATTAGAGCGTGTTAAGGCACTTCAAGATGATGATGCATACAACCAACTTGTGCCAAATTTGGTACGTTCGCTCATCGGAGTGTTTGCAAGAAACTATAAACATTTTCATGCAAAAGATGGGCAGGGCTATAAATTTGTAGCAGATAAAATTATAGATATTGACAAAATAAATCCGCAGATGGCTTCAGGATTAGCGGGAGCGTTTAAAATATATGAGAAACTTAATGCTCAAAACAAAAAGGTTATGAAAAAAGAGTTGAAACGTGTAATTTCTACACACTCTATATCAAAGAATGTTTATGAAATTGTTAGTAAAATAGTTAAGCTATAAAAGTTGTCAATTAAAATTGTCCAAATTATGGGTGTTTTTCTGTATGTATAATTTTATTTTATAATAATTATATATTATTTAACATTGCTGTTTTTTACTTTTTAAGCTAGAATAAAAATGAAGTTTTTATACTTTTAATAAAAAGGATATTTTTATGGCAAGATTAATTGTTTTAGGGGGAGGTGTATCAGGTCATACTGCTGCAACTTTTGCGGCAGAGTGGTTAGGTTCAGCTCATGAGGTGGTTGTTGTAACTCCAAATTCAAAATGGAACTGGATTCCATCAAATATTTGGGTTGGTGTTGGTGAAATGAGTAAAGAGGAAGTTACCTTTGATTTAGCTCCCGTTTATGCAAAAGCCGGTATTAATTATAAGCAGGCTAAGGCAGTTTCAATAAATCCTGAGGGATCTGAATCAAGTGTGAAGCCTTTCGTTACTATCGAATATACACTTGCAGGACGCGAGGGTGAGAGCGAAAACATAGAGTATGATTACCTAATCAATGCTACGGGACCAAAGCTTAATTTTGGAGCAACTCCGGGTCTAGGAGATGCTAACGGTCTTGGCGAGTTTACAGTTTCTGTTTGTACGGCAGATCACGCAGTTCACGCAAATGAAGAGTTTCAAAAGTGCATCCAAAAGATGAAAAAGGGCGAGCGTCAAAAGTTCTTAATCGGTACGGGACATGGTCTTTGTACATGTCAAGGTGCTGCATTTGAGTATATATTTAATGTAGAGCATGAGTTAAACAAGGCCGGTGTTCGTGATATGGCAGATTTAAAGTGGATTTCAAATGAATCTTTTTTAGGTGATTTCGGTGTCGGCGGACTTCACATGAAGAGTATGGGGTTTGCGGTTAGCTCAAAAATCTTTGCAGAGTCGTTATTTACAGAGAGAAATGTTGACTGGATTATCGGCGCGCATGTAAATAAAGTTGAAAAAGGAAAGGCACACTACGAGTTACTTGATGGCACCATGGGAGAAGAGGAGTTTGACTTTTCAATGCTAATCCCTCCGTTTGCAGGTGTTGGTCTTAAAGCTTTTGCTAAAGATGGTTCGGATATTACAGGTACTGTTTTTGCTCCAAATGGCTTTATGAAAGTTGATGCTAACTATGCTGCCGGTGCATATGAAAACTGGAAGGCAAGCGACTGGCCAAAAACTTATCAAAACCCTACTTATAGCAATATGTTTGCTTGCGGTATCGCATTTGCTCCGCCACATCCAATCTCTAAGCCTATGAGTTCTCCAAACGGAACTCCAATCAACCCTACACCTCCAAGAACCGGTATGCCTTCTGGTATTATCGGAAAAGCGGTTGCGCACAGCATTTGTGATAGAATCCTTAAAGGTGAGGATGCGCCACTACATGAAGCTTCAATGGCTCATATGGGTGCTGCGTGTGTTGCTTCCGCAGGAAAGGGGATATTTGACGGAACAGCTGCTGCAATGACAATTTACCCTGTCGTTCCAGACTTTGAAAAATATCCGGGAACAGGCCGTGATACGGATTATACTTTTGGTGAAATAGGTCTTGCAGGACATTGGATAAAACATATTCTTCATCATCTGTTTCTCTACAAAGCGAAGTTAAAAATGGGTTGGACGATGATTCCGGAATAAAATTTGTATTTTAAAACAACATATATTATCAACCAGAGATATTCTGAATGATATTTTCAAATAAAATTAAAGGAAAAAAGAATGGGAAAAAAAGCAGAGCATAACATTAAAGCATACGGCAAGAATTTTACATCAATGACACCTGGTCCGTTTGCTCTTAAGTTGAGGACATGTAAAATTTGGCAATTTATTAGATTTGTTATAATCAATATAAAGATGTTAATAGTCGTGAGAAAAAGTCACTAATTTTATTTTATATTACCGATTTAATGCACCTAGAAAAGTAAAGTTTATTAAGATACAGTAATAAACTCTATCTTTTACACTACTTTAAAGGTTTTGGAGTTTTTGCAGTTTTGCAGAAACTCTTGCATCTAAGGCACTCGGTAAAAGCAATCTTTAACAAGGCAATATAGATGATAAAAGAGATAATTACCTATCCGACCCCTCCTAGTGTAAAATATGCGACGGATGTAAGGGTTTTTAATGAGGAGATCCTCTCTTTGATCGAAGACTTAAAAGATACTATTGAAGCCAACTGTTTAGATGCAATTGCTGCGTTTCAAATAGGAAGTTATTACAATATAGTAGTTGTTAAAAAAGAAGACGGTTCTTTTTTAGAATTAATAAATCCAAGAGTTATAAATCAAAAAGGCAGGGTAACAACAACAGAGAAGA
>Ga0265293_10013716_pt1 | contig 10451 bp, 12 predicted proteins | sample Munlanlewell138R_FD_192505 | JGI IMG/M metagenome (GOLD analysis project Ga0265293, IMG submission 192505) | Leachate microbial communities from a municipal landfill in Southern Ontario, Canada - Leachate well 138R | ecosystem: Engineered > Solid waste > Landfill > Unclassified | place: Canada... | reverse complement strand
AGCGCTATTTGAAGTCCCCGGTTTGATCCACCGAAAATATTGGCGGGAACTGGTGGTCTTTGGCATCTTGTTGGTGATCGGCTTTGTCATGAACCTGCTCATTATGATTGGTAAGCCTTGGCCGCCACACGGAACGGCTATTACCAACCTGTATAAAGCAATCTTTCCGGGCTTTTTCGAACTGATAAAATTGTAAAGGCCGGCAGGTTGTCTGCCGGCCAAGACTAGTGAATCTAAACTGCGGCTTCTTTTTGTTGGGCAGCCAGATCTACCCCGGCGGCGAAAGCTTGCTTGTTTAGCTCAAGAAACTTCTCTGGAATAAGTTGGTCAATAGCCTCCTGCCAGGCTGTCTCCGGGATATCTCTAAGATAAGTCGAGAGGATGCCCAGCATGAGGATGTTGGCTACTTTAACGTTGCCTAGTTTTTCAGCCGCAAACTCAGCGCTAAAGCTAGCAAACTGAGGGCATTTTTCTGTAAGCTGCTCAATGATATCTCTGGGATAGGCTGCCATTCCGGTGGCGGTGGTTATCGGCTGCAGCATCGTGTCACTAAGCAGTAAGACTCCTTCATCAGATAGTAACGGGAAATGCCGTAGAGCTTCTAATCGTTCAAAGGCCACTAGATAATCAGCGGTTCCGTCCCCAAAGGTTGGGGCAAAGACTGCTTCCCCATAACGAACCTGGGTAATGACGCTGCCACCACGTTGCGCCATCCCATGGATTTCTGCGACTTTAACGTCAAAGCCAGCGTTTACCGCGGCTTGAGCAAGAACTTTACCTGCTAGGATGATTCCTTGGCCACCGACACCAACGAGAGCGATATTAGTTACCTTAGGCACTGGCTTCACCTACTTTCTTAATAGCGCCTTCCGGACAAATCTGTACACAGAGAGCACAGCCTATACATGCAGTCTGGTTGATCGCATTATGGCACCCGGCGACTGAGATTGCCGGACAGCCGATCTGGATACAAGAGTTACACCCAGTACACTGCGCAGGGTCGATGTAATACGGGTCCCGGCTTTTGCGAACCTTGAGGATGCACGGATGTCGCGAGATAACGACTGACGGGCCGTCAAAGGCGAGGGCTTCTTCGACCATGGCTTTGAATTTTTCCTGATTAAGCGGATCGACCACAGCGACATGCTCCACCCCGAGGGCTTCGACCAGCTTGGACAGGTTGACCGCTTTGGTTCGCTCGCCATGGAGGGTTACGCCGGTACCAGGATGGTCTTGGTGCCCGGTCATGGCGGTGGTCCGGTTATCCAAGATGACTACGGTGATCTTCGCCTGGTTGTAAACGGCGTCCAACAGCCCCTGAATGCCGGAGTGCAAAAAGGTCGAGTCGCCGATGACCGCCACTGTGTTTCCGGCATAATTTGGATCGGCCAGAGTTAAGCCTTCAGCCATACCGATACTGGCTCCCATACAGACACAGGAGTCGATTCCGGCGATCGGAGGCAGGGCTCCCAAAGTATAGCAGCCGATGTCGCCGGTGACCTTTACTCCCAGACGCTTTAACCCATAGATGCTGGCGCGATGAGGACACCCGGCGCACAGTACCGGTGGACGTTTAGCCAAAGGCTTGGGGTGGTTGCCAAACAACTCGTAGTCCGTTGGATAAAAGGCTTTCCGGACGATATCAGTGCTGAGCTCCCCGGTCTTCGGGATGATTTCTTTACCGGTAACCTCAATGCCTAGCGCACGGATTTGTTCTTCTAAAAATGGATCTAACTCTTCGACCACATACACTTTTTCAACTTCATTGGCGAAGATCCGGATTTGCTTTTCGCAGAGAGGATAAGTAATCCCCAGTTTTAGGATTGAAGCCTCCGGGAGAGCTTCTTTCACATACTGATACGAGACGCCTGAGGTAATGATGCCGATGGAGCGGTCGTTAAAATCATAGGTGTTTAGCTTGCTTTTCCAGATCCATTCGGCTAAATCTTCAAGGCGAGCTTCGACGAAGAGATGGCGGAATTTGGCATGAGCCGGAACCATCACCCACTTGGTCGGATCTTTTTCATATGGCACACGCGAAGACCAACGATGTTCGCCAAGCTCGACGAGGCTTTTGGAGTGTGAGATGCGGGTGGTGGTTCGTAACATCACCGGGGTCTCAAATTCTTCGCTGAGCTTCAAGGCGATGCCGACATAGTCTTTGGCTTCTTGACTGTTCGACGGCTCCAGAATCGGGACTTTCGCTAGACGAGCATAGTGGCGGTTGTCCTGCTCATTTTGTGAGCTGTGCAAACCTGGGTCGTCAGCTGAGACCAGCACCAGGCCACCACCTACGCCGGTATAGCTCAAAGTTAAAAACGGATCGGCTGCCACATTTAGCCCCACATGTTTCATCGCCACTAAGCTACGGGCACCGCCGAGCGAGGCGCCAATAGCGACCTCGAGGGCTACCTTTTCGTTGGGTGCCCACTGCGCTTTGATTTCCGGGTATTTTTTCATCGTTTCGAGAATTTCGGTACTCGGTGTCCCGGGGTAGGCGGTTGCCACCGTTACGTTGGCCTCATAGGCGCCGCGGCTGATTGCCTCATTGCCGGAGAGAAGTACTTTCACAAATGTTACCCCCTATATTTCTACGGTTAAACAAGTTTCGGTCGTTTGTCGATAACCCTTTTGGCCTTACCGGTAGTTCGTTCTATTGAATTATACTCTAACAGTTTTACTTTGGCTGTAACCGATAAAACCGCATAAAGCCTCTTCTCGATTTGGTGCTCTAAAGCCTTCAAATCTGCGTAATTATCTGTGAAGTAATCAGGCAGCAATTCCACATCAACCTCAAGGGTGTCAAGGTATCCTTGGCGGTCGACAACCAGCTGATAGAAGGGGGATACCCCTTTAATCTCCATCAAAACCGATTCAATCTGTGATGGGAAGACGTTAATACCTCGGATAATGAGCATATCGTCGGTTCGGCCGGTTACCTTTTCCATTCTAGCGGTAGTCCGCCCACACGCACATGGTTCAGTAAATAGTCTGGTGATGTCTTTGGTGCGATACCTGATGATCGGCAGCGCCTCTTTGGTCAGGGTGGTAATTACCAGCTCCCCATATTCTCCTGGCTCAAGTGGTTGAAAATCCGTGCGATCAAGAATTTCGGCGATGAAGTGATCTTCTGAGATGTGCATGCCACAGCGGCAGAGACACTCCCCAGCAAAACCGGGACCGCCAATCTCGCTTAAGCCGTAATTATCGGTAGCGGTCATCCCCCACCTGCTTTCGATTTCCTTACGCATATTCTCTGACCAAGGCTCACCGCCGAAAAGACCCAGTTTCACTTTGAGATTTTTGGCCGGATCTAATCCCATCTGCGTAGCAATTTCCGCCATGTACAAAGCATAGGATGGCGTGCTGATTAGGACGGTTGTTCCGAAATCCTCCATTAACATCAGCTGCTTTTCGGTATTGCCGGAGGAGGAGGGGATGACGGTCGCCCCGGCGCGTTCCAGCCCGTAATGCAAACCGAAACCGCCGGTAAAAAGGCCGTATCCGAAACAAATTTGCGCCACATCCTTACGAGTGACACCAGCTTGGGTCACCATTCGGGCGACCAGATCGGTCCAGTTTTCCAGATCCCTGGCGGTGTAACCAACCACGATCGGCTTTCCGGTGGTGCCGGAGGAGGCATGCAAACGGACGACCTCTTCTAGCTCCGTTGCAAACAGTCCATAAGGATAGTTATGACGCAGATCATCCTTGGTGGTGAGGGGCAGGTGCCTCAGATCTTCTAAATGTCGAATATCGCCGGGTTCAATCCCGATGTCGCGCATTTTACGCCGATAAAAAGGAACGCGGTCATAAGCGTACTGAACGGTCCGACGCAGCCCGGCTTGTTGAATCTCACGGTACTCATCCCTGGTTAACTGTTCATTTTTATCCCAAATCACTTTACGAGGTCCCCTTCCTTGGACCGATAGAGTTGGTCTTCGTCAACTATGGAGAACCCAGCTTGGCCGAGGACATCTATCGCTCGCTTGTTATCATCTGTTTTTAGTAATAGAAGAGCGCTGCGGGAGAAAGGATATAGATAGTTGACATTAATCCCCTCGTCTGCCAGGGCCCGGGTAACTTTGGCCAAGGCGCCAGGGGTATCCGGGATCTCTACGGAGATTACTTCATTAATTGTGCAGGTGAACCCGGCTGCTTTGAGCCTGGCTTCCGCCTCGGCAGGTCGATCTACCATCAGGCGCATAATACCAAAGTCTGTGGTATCAGCCACAGAGATCGCCCGTAGATTGATTCCCTCGGCGGCGAGCTCCTCGAGTACATCGGAGAGGCGCCCAGGTCGGTTTTCCAAAAATACCGAAATTTGTCGTGCAATCATCAAACTCGCCCCATTTCTAGTACAAAAAATCCATTGCACTGATTATTTCCACAGCAAATAAGGGTATCCTCCTGTATTATTCGTCCTCTACGCCAAAAGAGAAGAAAGAGAGGGAAATCATGCTAACCGGTCGAAGGAGGAAATTTCCTGGCAATTGCGGAAGAGATTCACAAATCATTCATTTCCTAATTGAAAGCAAAGAGGTGGCATTATGACCAGGGTACTTTACGAGAAAGAGCAGGTTTGTCCGATCTGCCACACAAATTTCCCCAAAATGATGGTTCGCAACTCCATGTGTTCAGTAGAAAAACGGGACACCGATTTTCGAGTTCAGTACCGCAACTGCAACCCCAACTGGTATATTATCGTCGTCTGTCCAGGCTGTGGTTATGCCGCTCCAAAAAGTAGTTTTTCCTCGGTGGGAGCAAGGGATCGGGAGGCTTTAGAACCGCTCTTAGCCGAGTTAGGACCCGTCGATCTTACAGGCAAACGGACCCTGCCGCAGGCGATTGAAAGTTTTGAACGCGCTATTAGGTGCTCAGAAGTCCGTAAGACCCGTCAGTCGGTCATGGGTGGCCTTTACCTCAAGACCGCCTGGTTGTACCGGGAGATGGGGGAAACCAACAAAGAACACCAGCTCCTCCATTGTGCCCTGGCGGCATACCAAAATGCCTACGAGCATGAACGTGATTTGGCGATGTCTATAGAAGATCTGACGTATCTGATCGGTGAACTGAATCGTCGGACCAAACGTTATGAAGAAGCTGTAATCTGGTTTAGCAAGGTTATCGAGATGAACGATGCCAAGCCGGGTACGATTCGCTTAGCCAGAGAGATGTGGCAGTTGGCCAGGGAGGCCTATCGGCGTGGACCTGCAGAGCATAGCATCGAGGAGGTCTGCTCTCTACAGGGGTCGGACCCTGAACTTGAACCCAAACTTGCCCCCGTGCCAAGCGAGGTTAAGCCCAGACGCCGGGGTAAGGTGCAGGTAAGTACGCAGTTATATGTCGATCAGTTGGACTGGCTAGAGAAGGTTGGTCGCTGGTGGGCAGGGGAGCCCAATCTTGACGCTGGAAGTTGCTTAAGAGCCTTGCTTGATCTGGTGGGCGACCTCTCGCCACAATCATTGCAAGTAAGCGATGAACAAGAACTTCAGAAAGCCTTTGCGGAGCATATTACTGCAAAGACTGGTGGTGGCATCAGTGTCAGCAATTAGGCGGATTGGTGTTTTAACAGGCGGTGGGGACTGCCCGGGGCTCAATGCGGTTATTCGGGCTGTAGTTAAAACGGCTGTGAACCGGTATGATCTTGAAGTAATGGGGATCAATGATGGGTTTGAAGGTTTAATCCAGGGTTGGATTAAGCCGTTGACCCCGGCAGATGTTGTTGGCATCTTGCCCCGGGGCGGGACAATTTTGGGTACCACAAATCGAGCCAATCCCTTTCAATATCCGTGGCCGGATGAGAATGGAATTATTCAGCCCAGAGATTGCACCGACCTAATCTTAGCAAATTTGGACCGCTTTGGCATTGAGGCCTTAGTAGTTATCGGCGGAGACGGTTCACTCAAAGTCGCCAGAGAATTAACGTCCAAAGGGGTCAAGATTATCGGGGTTCCCAAAACCATCGACAATGATTTGAATGCGACCGATGTAACCTTTGGTTTTGATACAGCTGTAAATACAGCTACGGATGCTTTAGATAAGTTACATACAACGGCAGAGTCTCACCACCGGGTAATGGTATTAGAGGTAATGGGCCGATATGCCGGTTGGATTGCCTTGCAGGCTGGGATTGCTGGTGGAGCAGATGTGATCTTAATCCCGGAGATCCCATATGACTTAGCCTCTGTATGTGCCAAAATTCTCCGCCGCGCTGAGCAAGGGAAAAAGTTTAGCATTGTCGTCGTAGCCGAAGGGGCCCGTCCCAAAGATGGTGAGATGGTGGTCGCCGAGTATACGGATGATACATTTGATCCAATTAAATTAGGTGGCATCGGCAAGAAGGTAGCTGATGATATTGCCAGAGAGTGTGCGGTTGAGACCCGGTCTTTGGTCTTAGGACATCTCCAGAGAGGTGGGAGCCCATCTGCTTTTGACCGGATTCTCGCCACCCGGTTCGGCGCTGCTGCGGTGAAGTTAATTGTGGAGGGCAAGTTTAACCGCATGGTTTGCTTGAATACCCCAGAGGTCACATCGGTTGATTTAGCCGAGGCGGTGCGGGAAATGAAGGCCGTTGACCCTCATGGGGATGTGGTTTTCGCCGCTAAATCAGTAGGTATTTGTTTCGGTGATTAAAAAAAGACTGCTGACAGAAGACTGCCAGCAGTCAAGGGACGTTTACTCGATTTAATTACTTGAGTAGAACGATTGAGCCATCAGCCTGGACACCGTGGCAAGCTTTGCAGTCAAAGTTTTTGTCGTTGACCAGGTGGGCTTTGTGCAATACCGGACCCATAGCCAGCTTGCCAGATTTGTGGCATTTTAGGCAGGAGTCGTAATCGGTGGTTGCCCCCAGGGATTTGTGCGGGCCTCCTAGTCCTTCGGCAATGTTGGTATGACAATCAGCACACCCTGCTGCCAAGGCCAAACCGCCGAAGCTCATCATGAACACGCTTACAACTGCTAAAATGATTGCAATCTTCTTCATCTCTAGTCACCTCCTTGATATAATCATAAGGAAAAAAAGCATATATATATGGTTATTACTACCAAGGTATAGTTTTTCCTCTTCTGGCAGATAAAATACTTTACTATTGGGTGAAAATGGTGAAAATTGGCGTTATTTCGGATACACATATACCATTGCGGGCTGTAGCTTTGCCGTCGATTGTTTTTTCGGCATTTGCTGATGTCGAATTGATCTTGCACGCCGGTGATCTGATCGAAGAGTCGGTTTTGACAGAATTAGCAGCTTTTAAGCCGGTCAAAGCGGTTTGTGGCAACTGTGACCCCTTTGAGTTAGAACTCAAATTACCCCATTCGACAATTATCGAGATCAACGGCTACCGAATCGGTCTGACCCATGGTCATCGTGGGAGCCAGCAATTGCCTACTCCGCTGCGCGCCCTGTCCCGATTTGATCGGGTTGATCTCGTGGTCTTTGGACATAGCCATGCTCCATATAATGAACTAGTCAATGGAGTGAGATTGTTTAATCCGGGCTCAGCGACCGATCGACGTAAGGAGCCGCGGTGCTCTATCGGTATTATTGAATTGGGGCAGGCGATAGAATGTCGGCATATTTTCATTTAAAGCCTCAATCCAGGCTTTTCGGGCTCTGCTTGTTTCTAGTCAGCTGCGTTATTGTACTTAGTTTAGCAAGCCTATCCTTAGCGGCAGTTGCCGATCCAGGACTCCTGGTAGTTCATTTTATCGATGTTGGTCAGGGTGACAGCATTTTAGTGCAAACTCCTGATGGTAAGGTGATGTTGATCGATGCGGGGGATCAGCGTTCCGGACGGGTGGTAGCCAGCTATCTGCGTGCACAGGGAGTTCGCCAGATCGATGTCTTGGTTGGTACCCATCCTCATTCTGACCATATCGGCGGGATGCCCGAGGTGATCAAATCTTTCCCGGTGGCCCAGGTTTACGATAGTGGGCGGGTACACACCTCGAAAACTTATGAAGAGTACTTGAAGCTCATCGACGCCAAAAACATTCCGTTTGCGCTGGCTAGAGCTGGGGATGCCATTCGGTTAGGCTCACAAGTCTCTGTTCAGGTTCTGTGGCCGGATAGTCCCCGCACGGTTCTTGATTACGGCGATTTAAATGAGTCAAGCATTGTGCTTTTGCTGGCCTATAAAGACGTAGCATTTCTCTTTACCGGTGATGCCGGTATAAAATCCGAACAAAAGTTTCTCGCCAAAGTGCCTAGGGGGCAGATTCAGGTGTTAAAAGTAGGCCACCATGGGAGCCGGTCTAGCACCGGAGTAGAGTTACTGCAAGCTACCAGACCACAGGTGGCGGTCATAATGTGTGGAGCTGATAACCCCTATGGACATCCACACAATCAGGTTACAGAGCGATTAACAGCGGCTAAGGCGATAATCCTCCGTACAGATCTTGCCGGTAGTATTGTCATTGCCACTGACGGCCAAAGCTATACCATTGGCGGGGTATCAGCGGTGACCACCGCTGGTGAGGATAGAGTTGCTCCTACCACAGCGCTGATCAATATTAACACCGCCTCAGCTGAAGAGCTGCAGAGCTTGCCGGGGATTGGTGAGACCTTGGCCAGGCGGATAATCGAATACCGGATCAAGGTCGGATTAATTACTGATGCGAATGAGCTGCTGCAAGTTAAGGGTATCGGACCGGCGACCTTGGATAAGATTAAGCCCCTCATCACTGTTTACTAGGAGGTTATAATATGCTAATACGTCTAACTGTGGACAGTCTGGAGGAAGGACAAGCTAGACTCTTAATTCGCCCGGAAGAAAAAGAGATCGTAATTTGGCCACTAGCCTATTTGCCGGCAGATATCCAAGAAGGTGATATTTTGAGTATTGAGATCCAACGCGATGAAGCAGAAACAGCTGAAGCGAAAAGCCGGGTAAAAAACTTGCTAAATCGTCTAATCGAGAAGGGCCAACAGTAATTGTGAAGCTTTGGCCATCTGCTCTTGATAAAGCCGCTCATCCGGTATAAGCTCTAGCGTAATGTGGAATACCCCTCCTTCAACAAGATTATCTCCACCGATTGGCAGCAACCACTCCTGCCCGTAGGCTGTCTGAATTGTAGCCCAGCCTTCATCATAGCAATCTAGTACCCCAAGGCAGGAGAAGGACAAATCTGCAGGTTTGGAGGCTGCCCTGGATAACCAGGCAAGGCTTAAGGCTAAGCCGAAGGCTGTAAACCAAAATAGTTTCTTCATGCTCTTATTTTCGCAAATTTATCTATTGGCGGCAACCGGCAATAAACCTGGTTGATGTCAATTTACAGCGACAGCCGTTTAAGCTTTGAGTGCCGTAATCTCACTTTTTCACTCTTTCTAGGGAAAATCTGCATCTCATATCCCAAATTGTCCCTGGACACCATAACCACCAAGAGGAGGTGTTTCGGGTGTCCGTAGGTTTAATTATCCTAGTCGGCCTTACCGTTGCCATATTCGCTGGTTTGGCAGACCGTGTCTTTGATCGGCTGAGGCTGACGGATTCTCAAGCGCTGCTATTTATCGTAGCCATTGCTATCGGAAGTTTTATTGATATTCCCATCGCTAATAATCCGGTTAGGGTCTCATTAAATGTTGGTGGTGGATTACTACCGATTGGCCTTGCCATCTATTTATTAATGCGCGCCGGAACGACCAAAGAGTGGACGAGAGCGATTGTGGCCACTTTAGTAACTGGCGTTGTTCTTTTGGGTGTTCGCTACTTGATGCGTGGATTTGGCCATGGCCGGGCCGACCTGATTGATCCGTTGTATGTAATCGGTATTGTCGGTGGCCTAGTTGGGTATATGGCTGGTCGGTCAAGAAGATCCGCTTTTATCGCAGCCACCTTAGGTGTGCTGTTTACAGAGGCGGCGTACTACTTCTCCGCTCTAACCCAAGGGGTGCAAGGAACGGTTAGCATCGGGGGCGCGGGCGGTTTCGACGCTACGGTGATCTCAGGGGTTCTCGCCGTCCTCTTAGCTGAAGCGATCGGGGAGACCAGGGAGAGGTTGGCTGGTGGTCCGGACGAAGAGCGAGAATACCCGCCCGGACTGCGGGTTTCCAATGTAGTTGATCAAAACAACCAGAGTAACGAAGACGATCAAGCCATAAAAAAGGAGGGGGAATGATGCGCAAACTATACATGGTCATCATCATCGCATTGATCTTTGGAGCGGTTATTCCGGTGTTCGGGTCAGACTTCTTTAACCAGCACGGGGGAACCGACTTCTTCACGATTGCAGATGAAGATGGAAAAATCATTTCCAAGCTTGCCTCTTTGGTTTCTGCCGGCGATTATTTGATAACCGAGGATGACTCCGGTTACAGGGTTATATCTGTAGATAAGTATCGGGCAACGGCGAAATACGAGGGGAAGGTCGATCTGAACCAGCCAGGGTGGGTGATGGTTCAGGAATCTGGGGATGAAAATGAGTCCGCTCGGGAAACGATGAGTATT
>Ga0265293_10013715_pt1 | contig 10451 bp, 13 predicted proteins | sample Munlanlewell138R_FD_192505 | JGI IMG/M metagenome (GOLD analysis project Ga0265293, IMG submission 192505) | Leachate microbial communities from a municipal landfill in Southern Ontario, Canada - Leachate well 138R | ecosystem: Engineered > Solid waste > Landfill > Unclassified | place: Canada... | reverse complement strand
GAGCACAAGAGCAACGGCCGGTGCTGGTGCACCGGCCGTTTGGATGTTCGGTTCGAACCGGGGCTAGCCAACACCGCCGCCGGCGATGGGGAGCACAACACCAGTCGTGTAACTCGAGGCGCCGGAAGCGAAGTAGAGCGCGGCGCCGACAACCTCGTGCGGTTCGCCGCCACGGCCGAGGAAGATATCCCGCTTCGCGCGCTCGTTGAAGGCTTCCAGGTCCCACGCCTTGGAGATGTCGGTGAGGAACGGCCCCGGCATGATGCAGTTCACCCGCACCTTCGGCGCGAACGCGTGCGCGAACCCGACGGTCATCGCGTTCACGCCCGACTTCGCGGCGGCGTAGGGGATGATGTTGGCGCGCGGGTGCTGGGAGCCGGTGCTGGACACGAAGATGATGGAGCCGCCATCGCCCTCGGCCATGCGGGTGCCGACCATCGCCGTCAACCGGAAGGGCCCCTTCAGGTTCACATCGAGCACCTTGTCGTAGAGCGCCTCGCTCACGTTGTTCACGTGGTCGTAGAGCGGCGACATGCCGGCGTTGTTCACGAGGATGTCGACCTTGCCGAACTCGTCGTAGGCGCGTTCGCCGAGCTGCTCCACCTGGCCCCATTCGCCCACGTGGCAGGCGACCGGGAGCGCCTTGCGGCCGGTGGTCTCCGTGACTTCCTTCGCAAGCTCCTCGCAAGAGTCGAGCTTGCGGCTCGCAATCACCACATCTGCGCCCGCCTTTGCGAACGCAAGCACCATTTCGCGCCCAAGGCCGCGGCTCCCGCCCGTCACCAACGCCACTTTGCCACTGAGGTCGAATAGCTGCCGAATCTCGTCCATCGTCACCAGCCCAAAATTTTTAGAAAGTCGCACCAAGGGGACGCGGCGCGCCGCTCCGGATCCTACGGGATCCCGGCCAAACTCGCCTTGGCGTGTGGCGAAGCCGTCAAACATCGAGCGGGAGTCGTTGCTGGCCCGTCCGAGGCTCGGGTACGTTCGAGGCGGAGGTCACCATGGCTGACGGATTGCTGCTGCTTCACGCGTTCCCGCTCGATCACACGATGTGGTCCCCACAGGTTGAGGGCTTTCGCCGGTCGCTCACCGTCATGACACCGGATTTCCCCGGCTTCGGGGGGACGCCGCTGGCAGATGCGCCGAGCATGGACACGGCGGCCGATATCGCCGCGGAGGCGCTGCGCAACGCGGGCGTGGAGCGGGCCGTGGTCTGTGGGCTTTCGATGGGCGGCTACGTCGCACTCGCCTTCTGGCGGCGGCACCGGGCCCTCGTCTCCGGCCTGGTGTTCGCGAACACGCGCGCAGGCTCCGACGACGAAGCGGGCAAGGAGCGGCGCCGGGCGTTGGCCGCTCGACTGCGGAGCGAAGGGCAGCAGTTCCTCGCGAACGACCCGCCGCCGCTGCTGTCGCATAACGCCCCGGGCGAACTGATGACGTGGGTGAAGAACAACATCTCGTCGCAGCCGGCGGAAGCTATCGCCGCCGCCTCGGAGGCGATGGCGAATCGCCCCGATTCCACCCCGGACCTGGCGACCATCTCAGTGCCGACGCTCATCATCAGCAGCAGCGATGACACGCTCATTCCGCCGGACGCTTCGCGGGAGATGGCGAACGCGACGCCAAACGCGCGTTTCGAGCTGATCGAGCGTGCCGGGCATCTTTCGAACATGGAGGCGCCGGACGCGTTCAACGAGCTGCTGCGGGAGCAGCTAATTCGCGTGGGGTTTATCAAGGAAGGGCGGCCGAAGGGGATGCGCACGGGCCCGAATATCGGGTGATGCGGCAAGCGGGGACGCACGTTACCATGATGGGACGCGCGCCCGTAGCTCAGTGGATAGAGCGCTTGCCTCCGGAGCAAGAGGTCGCAGGTTCGAATCCTGCCGGGCGTACCATCGCCGAAATGCGTCACCTGATCGGCCGCTAGTGGGCCGATTTTTGTTGCCCGCCGCTAGTGTGCGGCAGCAACTTCCGCCGGAGCCTCCTCAGCTGTAGCGTCTGCGGCGCGGCCGGGCTTGATCGCCCGCATCCAGATGAATGCCTCTTCCATGCCGACGAGCGGGCCCCAGAAGCGCTCGCAGAAGTACTGCGCGCGCTGGTTCCGGTTCGCCAGCGCATCGATGACGCTGCCTGCGAGGCGGCGCGCTTTCCCCGGAACGGATGTATCGCTGTTCATGTTGTAGGCCAGGCGCCGGTGGACGATCTGGAACTTCGCCGGGTGGTAGTAGCCGAACGCCCGGCCGGCAAATGTGTTCGGGTCGAAGTAGTCGAAGGTTTCGAGGAAGACGCCGCGACGGTGTGTCGGGTCTTTCCAAATGACGAACGGTGTCGTCGCGTGGGGAAAGCGGAACTGCACGAGCGCACCGGGTTTGCATACGCGCCACACTTCGCCCATGAACGCCATCAGGTCCCCGACGTGCTCGACGAGGTGCGACGCGTAGATTTCGTCGACAGAGTTATCGCGGAACGGGAGCGGCGCCATGACGTCGGCCACAACATCGACGCCGGGGATGCGCGCAATATCGAGTCCAAGCGCACCGGGTTTCTTGCGGGCGCCGCACCCAAGGTCGATGACCACCCGTTTGGACATTGCCGGGAAGCATACCGATGGTGGCTCTTAATGCACACTCCGGCGGTGCTCGTCGACGGTACGGGCCCGGCGCTGGAGTACCTCGCCCAGCGTCTCCCCGACCGCACGTTCGAGCTGGGCAACGTGATCCGCATCGTGCGCGACCCATTCGCGCACCAGGTCCTCGATCGTCAGCGCAGCCCCGTCACGAGTCCCGGTGCGCTGCCAGTCCTCCGGGCGGAGGAGGCGCAGGATGGCGATCGTGGCCTGGCGTTGGAGCGCGAAGTCGGCGAGCAGGTGGTCCTTACGGTCGCGAGTGCGGTTTCTCCTCGGCGCCCAGTCGCCACCATCGAGGAACCGCAGGGCAGGAGCCTCCTCCGCAAGCATCCGCTCGAGTGCGACCCGCATACAGAGGTACTCGTCGTCTCGAAGGTGGGCGAGGATCGTCTGTGGCGACCACTCGCCGGGAGCTTCGCCCTGGAAGCGCTCTTCGGGGCACTCGGCGACCAGGTGCGCGAGGGTGCCGGGCGTCCGGGCGAGGCGAGCAAGCAGTTCGTGATCCATCACAACGAGTATAGACGCGCGCGGAGCTGGCGGCTGGCGCGGGACCCAGGGTGACGGAATGAGCTGGCCCACCCGCGCTACGGCATTCGCGAAAGGCGAGATTTCACGCGTTTGTCATATTCCGTTAAGGTGGGTGTAGGGGATTTTACGGACGTTTTACGCCCTGGAGGGGTCGTACCTCCGTTCTGGTGCGTTACTACGAGTGCACGTACCGCAGGGCGTTGTTACGGTAAGTGCTACGTCCGGATCAAAAGGCGGTCAGCTGGCACCTGGCCTGCCGGGAGGAGAGGGATGAACCTCATACGGAACAAAGCGTTTGCCGTGGTCGTTGCGACCTTCGGCCTCGCAGCGGTCCTCGGCGGATCGCTCGGCCTCGTCGCGGCGGCTCCACGAGAGCAAGTCATCTATAAGAATATGAACCTCGTCGGCTACACCGGTCGACAGCCCATCGCCCCCAGCGAATTCCTGGCCTGTGTGGAAAAAACCGGGTGGATCGGCCTCTACCGGTGGGAAAACGACCCCGAGACAAATGATGGCCGGTGGCTGCACTACCTGAACAACGTCCCGGCGTATGTCAACAGCCCCTCCGTGAACGGCATGGACGAGATTCCTGCGTTCGGCGGTACCATCCTGATCGCCTCAAAGCAGTTCAACGCCTTCTTCCCTTCCCGGCCCGGGGAAGCGTGCCCCTAGTTCCAAGAAAATCGCTCTTCACAGCCCCCGGCCAGCCGGGGGCTTTTCGTTGCTGCCCGAACCTTCGTCCCTTCGCGCGTTCGCGACTAGAATGACTTTCGTCTACTGGGACGGAGGGAAGGCATGGGGATTGCGATTCGACTGCGGCGTGAGCACATCGACGCCATGATTGCGCACGCGCTCGAAGACGCACCGGTGGAGTGCTGCGGCATCCTTGGTGGCTCCGACGGCACGGTGCACGTGGTGCGCCGCGCAAAGAACGTCGAGGCAAGCCCCTACCGATTCCGTATCGACCCGCTGGAAACCGCGAAGATCGAGCGCGGATTCGATGCCGACGGCCACGAGATGGTCGGGTTCTACCACTCGCATACCGGTAGTGAGCCAATCCCGAGTCCCACGGATATCCGCCAGATGGGCCCCCTCTTCGGGCCGCCATTCGTCCACTTCGTCATCGGCGTTGCAGATCGAGACAACCCGGTTGTCCGCGTGTGGTATATCGAGGACGGAGACCGCAGCGAACAGCAGTACGAACTCATCGACTGATCACAGGCTGACACGATAGACGCCGCAACCGCCCCCCTTCGTCGCTCCTACCTCGCTCCGGCCCTGGAAGTACGCGGTCGCCGTTTCGAATGGGGCGCCCGGACCTACGTCATGGGTATCGTCAACGTGACCCCGGACTCGTTTAGCGGCGACGGCCTGGGGGATGACCCGGGCTCGGCCGCGGAGCGGGCGCGACGCTTCGAAGCTGAGGGGGCGGATATCATCGACCTTGGCGCCGAATCGAGCCGTCCTGGCGCTCCCGGACTCGACCCAAAGGAGGAACTGGGGCGGCTCCTGCCCGCGCTGGAGGCGGTACGAGCAGCGACCACCCTTCCAATCTCGGTCGATACCTACCACGCGCAGGTGGCGGAGGCCGCCATCCAAGCTGGTGCAGGCCTGGTGAACGACATCTGGGGGCTTCGGCACGACAAGGAGATGGCGAACGTCGTCGCGAGAGCGGGAGCGCCGTTGGTAGCGATGCACAATCAGCGCGGCCGCAAGCACCACGACGTGGCCGGGGACATCCGCACCGGGTTTGAGGCAAGCCTCTCCCTCGCGGACGCAGCCGGCGTTCCGCGAGAGCGCATCATCCTGGACCCCGGGTTCGGCTTCGGGTGGAGCGAACAGCAGAACCTGGAGATGGTACGCCGCCTTCCCGAGCTCTGGGCGCTCCAACTGCCGCTCCTCGTGGGGCCATCCAGGAAGTCAACCATCGGGACAGTGCTCGACGTACCGGTGAACGAACGCCTCGAAGGGACGGCGGCGGTCGTAGCGCTTGCGATCGCCAAGGGAGCCGACATCGTGCGAGTGCATGACGTTCGGGAGATGGTGCGCGTGGCACGCGTCGCCGATGCCATCGTCCGGGCGAACTGGCCACCTGCCCGAGGGCAAGAGCCGTGACGCTCGTGGCGATCGCGCTCGGCTCGAACCTGGGCGACCGCGCCGCGAACCTCCGTGCTGCGATCCGCCTTCTCGACGAGCACGGCGTCCAGCCGTTGGCGGCGTCATCCGTTTGGGAGACAGCGCCCATGCCGGCCGATCAGCCGGCCTTCCTGAACGCTGTCATCCGCGCCGACACGAACCTCGACCCACATCCATTGCTCCGGGTACTCAAGGAGATCGAAACGGCATTGGGCCGCCGGGCCGAACGCCACTGGGGACCCCGCCCGATCGACCTGGATCTGCTTCTTTTTGGTGAGGAGCGAGTCGAAAGCCCCGACCTGAGCGTGCCCCACCCCCGCATCGCGGAGCGGGCGTTCGTGCTCGCGCCGCTAGCGGAGGCCTGGCCCGGCGAACTTCCCGTCCTCCGGGAGACGGCACTCGGTCTCCTGGCTGCGACGGACGGCGAGGGTGTCCGTCGCACGGGTGAGCGCCTGCTGCCCGCGTAGCGCGCCACGCCCGGCAGCTCCAAACGGGTGGTGTGATGCCATCCAAACGAAGGACGCTGCTACCCTTACGTCATGCCCGAGCGATTTCGCGACCAACGACCCTGTCCGCTCTGCAGCCAGACAACCTACATCGCGCTCTCCTCGCCACGGCTCGCGCACCTTTGGCGGTGCGCCTACTGCGATCTTGTTTCGGTGCGCCGCCTTCCCGAGCCGGAGGAGCTCCACGCGGTCTACGGTGAGGCGTACTTCCGCAATTCACGGTCGGAAGAGAGCGGCTACGAGGACTATGAGCAGGACCGCTACTGCATCGTGAAGACGGCGAAGCGGCGGCTCGACACGCTGGAGCGCTACACGCAGGAACGCGGGCGCCTGCTCGACGTGGGGTGCGCGCTCGGCTTTTTCGCCGACACAGCGCGCCACCGCGGCTGGCAGGCGGAGGGCATCGACATCTCACATCATGCCGTCGAGTATGCGACCGAGCACCTGGGCCTCCCAGCCCGGCAGGGCATCCTGCGCGACGCTGGCTACGCACCGGGCTCGTTCGATGCCGTGACGATGTTCGACGTCATCGAACATGTCACCGACCCGGTGGCCGAACTCCAGCTCGTGCGAACGCTCCTGAAGCCCGGCGGAGTGGTCATGCTTTCGACCCCGGATGTGGGGAGCCTGGCGGCGCGCCTGACCGGGCCGCGCTGGATGGGCTACAAACTGGCAGAGGAACATCTCTACTACTTCGACCGGAAGACCATCACCCTGGCACTCGACCACGCAGGGTTCGAGGTGCTTGAAGCGAGACCGATCGGCAAAGACGTGTCACTCGATTTCTTCGCCAAGCGGCTGCGGCTCTATGCACCGCCAATCGCGGCGGGACTCGGTTGGGGCATCGAAAAGGCGCGCCTCGGCCGCGCAAGCATTTATGCGAATCCACGAGACATCCTCAGCGTGGTGGCGCGCGTCGGCCGCTGCTAGCACGAAGGGAATCGTGACCGTGCCAAGACCCGACTACACCTCCTTCCAATTTCCGCCGGCGCCCGAAGGCCGGCCGTACGTGATCATGAATATGGTGATGTCGGCCGACGGGAAGGTCGTCGTCGAAGGCACCGAACAGGGCATCGGCTCCAGGACGGACCAGCAGCTCATGCGTGAACTCCGCGTGAACGCCGATGTCGTGCTCAACGGAGCATCGACGCTGCGCGCAAGCGGGACGTCCTCACGGCTCGGCGAAAACGCACTCGAGCAGATCCGGTTAGACCGCGGGAAGCCGGCCCAGCCGATCGCGGCGGTGATTTCGCGCTCGGGCAACCTGCCGCTCGACCGCGTGTTCTTCACCGCGGACGATTTCGATGCCGTCGTCTACCTGTCGTCCGTCGTGCCAGGCACGCACCGGCGGGACCTCGAAGCGACCGGCCGGCCAACGGTGGTGCTCCCCGCGGGCGACGAAATGGGTGCGATGTTGCGCCACATGCGCCACGAACTCGGCGCGCAGGTGCTCCTGGTGGAAGGTGGCCCGACGGTCAACGCGCAGCTCTGGAGCGGCGGCCTGGTCGACGAATTCTTTCTGACGCTCGGGCCGGTGATCGTGGGCGGAAAGGACACCATCACCGCCGTCGAGGGTCCGCACGCCTTCGCGCGAGAGGAGCTTCCACACCTGGAACTCGTTTCGGCGTTCCCGAACGAGGAGACGAGCGAACTCTACCTGCGTTACCGCACGAAGCGGTGAGCACTCAGAACAGCCGGCGGGCAATGAAGAGCAGCAGGCTGATCACGACCGATAGGATGATCATCGTCGTGATGGGGATGTAGATACGCACGTTGTCGGAGTGGTAGCGAATGTCGCCCGGGAGGCGACCGAACCAGGAGAGGGCTCCGGTCATCACAAGCAGACCGACGAGCACCGCGATGCCGCCAAGGGCGACGATGAGCAAGCCTGTCGAACGTTCGTCCATGCCCGGTCACTCAGCCGGCTGGCATGCGCTCGCCAAGGCGGCGCGCAACGAGCCGTTCGGCAGCGCGTTCGGTGGAGATATCCTCGGTGCTTGCGATGCGAAACACCTCGCGCACCGTGTCCCCGATTCCAGTGATCCGCTCGTCGAGCTGTGCTTCGGTCCAGCCGAGGTCTTCGATGCAGAGGCCGTGCAGTACCCCTCCTGCGTTGGTTATGTAGTCTGGCGCATAGAGAATCCCCCGCGCCGCGAAGAGGTCGGCATCTTCGTCACGCAGGAGCTGGTTGTTCGCCGAACCGCAAACGATGCGGCATCGCAGCTTCGGAATACTTTCCTGCGAGAGCACCCCGCCAAAGGCGCACGGGGCGAAGACATCGCACTCCGTCGCCAGCGCTTCGGCAGCGGGGACAGCCGTCGCACCGAACCGCCTGCAGGCCTCGTCGACCGCTTGCTGGTTGACATCGGCGACGAGCAGGCGCGCGCCGGCAGCAGCGAGGTGTTCCGCCAGCCGCATGCCCACGTCGCCGACGCCCTGCACGAGCACGGTGCGACAGGCGAGGTCGCTGGAGCCGAAGGCGTGCTCCAGTGCGGCGCGGATGCCGTGGAGCACGCCGAGGGCGGTGGCCGGTGCGGTGCTACCGGAGCCGCCGTTCGCGACGCTCTTTCCGAAGACGAACTTCGTCCGCTGGCTGATGATGTCCATATCCGCTTCGTTGGTGTTGACGTCGGGAGCGGTGTGATAGGTGCCGCCAAGCGCATCAACCATCGCGGCGTAGCGCAGCAGGAGCTCGCGGCGCGCTTCAGCCGTGGGCACTTCGGGGACGGCAATGACGGCTTTTCCACCGCCATAGGGAAGCCCGCAGGCAGCGACCTTTCGCGTCATGGCCGACGAAAGCCGAAGGGCGTCGCGAAGCCCTTCTGCTGGAGATGGATAGCTCTTCATGCGCGTGCCGCCGGCGGCAGGACCGAGCCGCGTCGAGTGTACCGCGATAAAGAACCAGGACTTCGAAGCCGCGTCGTAGCGGATGACGGCCTCTTCGCCGTCCCAGGACTGGAGCAGCTCTTCGAACATTGCGGATTACTCCGAAGCGTGTGGAACTACTCTACGCCGCCGACACCGGGGACGCGCCATCGCGCGACAGGGTTTGTGAGCGGTCCGGGGCGAAGCTTCAGGAACCCGCAACAGGAGCCTCGATGTCGAGGTCGGCGGCGGGGTCGAAGGGGCGGTAGTAGCAGGTTTCGTTCCCGGTGTGGCAGGTAGGTCCCTGGGGAAGTGCCTTCACAAGCAGGGAGTTGGCTTCGCAGTTCTTGGAGATGCTCACGAGGTCGAGGTAGTTCCCGCTCGTGGCGCCCTTTTCCCACAGCTCGTCGCGGCTGCGGCTCCAAAAGGTGATGTGGCCCGTGCGGTAGGTGTGCTCTATCGATGCGCGGTTCATCCAGGCGAGCACCAAGACCTCACCGGTCTCGGCGTGCTGCACAACGGCCGGGATAAGGCCCTGTTCGTCGAAGGTGATGGTGGAACGTTCCAATGCGCTTACCGCCTCAAGGCAAGGATACGCGGGGCTGCATCCGCCGGGAAAGCGCATGAGGAGGCGTTGACCCGGGCGCGATACTGGTAATGCGGGCTACGCCATGCGGCCAGACGCCGAGGAGGGCGAAATGGCGCGATACCTCGTGGTAGCCCACCAGACAGGCGAGAGCCCCGAATTACGTCGCGAGATCGAGCGGCGCGTGCACGACGACCCGCAGGCCGAATTCGGCGTGGTCGTCCCGGCGACGCCCGTGTCCCATATGTTCACGTGGGACGACAGGGAGACGCTGGAGGTAGCGAACGACAACCTCGAGCGCGCGAGCAAGATGATCACCGAGGCCGGCGGTACGGTCGTACGAGACGTGGTTGGAGCTCGTGCGCCCATCGATGCGCTGACCGACGAACTTCGTGAGGGCCCGGGATACGACGCGGTGATCATCTGCACCTTTCCGCAGGGCATTTCGCGGTGGCTCAAGCTGGACCTCATCAACCAGGCCCGGAAGCGCTCGGGGCTGCCCGTCACGCATGTCGTGAGCCAGCCACGCGAGGGCGGCCGCGCTCGCACCGAACAGGCTACAACGGGCGCCGCCGCCGAAACCCGGGCGGCGCAGCCGATTGCCGGTGGTGCCACGACGAACCCGCCGCCTGCGCCCGCAGGCCAACGAGAATTGCTCCAGGAGGAGGACATCGGAGAACTGGAGCTTCCCGCGTTCCCTTCGCACCCACTGCCCGCAGAGGCCCAGGACGCAGTTGGCCGAATCGACCGGGAGGAGAAGGTCTCGAACCTGTTTCGCGCGCTGCGCCGCAACCCGCCGCTCGTGGGGCCGTACCTGGAGATGCTGCACGCGCTGTGGAACGAGAGTGGCCTGGACCTAGAGTTACGGGAACTGGCGATCCTTCGCACTGCAGCGCTTTCGCAGAGCGAGTACGTCTGGCACCAGCATGTCCGCGTTGCCCGGGAAAACGGCGTGAGCGACGACCGGATCGCCGGCGTGAACCGCTGGCAGTCGACCGAACGCGCCCACTACGACGCGCGGGAGCGAGCGATGTTCGCCTTCATCGACGCGCTGGCGCACCCGGGAAGCGATGTGCGCCACGCCCGCGAGGTGCTGGCGAAACACATGCAGCCGGACGCGATCCTGGGGCTGACCATGCTCGTTGGGTTCTATCGGATGACGGCGAACATTGCCCTCGCAGAGGAACTGGAGACGGAGGGG
>Ga0265293_10013711_pt1 | contig 10453 bp, 9 predicted proteins | sample Munlanlewell138R_FD_192505 | JGI IMG/M metagenome (GOLD analysis project Ga0265293, IMG submission 192505) | Leachate microbial communities from a municipal landfill in Southern Ontario, Canada - Leachate well 138R | ecosystem: Engineered > Solid waste > Landfill > Unclassified | place: Canada... | reverse complement strand
TAAACATGCCTCTGTTGCTACAATCTCTTTATCCTTTAATACCTTTATCTCTGGGTTTATCATTATCTCAAACTCATCGCTATCATTTAAAATACAAAAGACTCTAATATCATGACCAACCTGTATAGCTGCAAGTCCAGCTACTCTGTACCCTTCCTCTGTTTCTGTATTTTGGGCTGTATAAATTAAATCATCTAAGAATGATTGAAAGGAAGCACTCTTAATCTCTTCCTTATCTACACTCTTAGAGATCTTTCTTAGTATCTCTAAATCTCTATCATTATCTGATTGTAATACTCTTAACTTCTTACTCATACAGCACAATTATATCACAGCAGATTGAATTTATTCATTTTTTCATATACAGTAATAGTATATGGCATATATAGAGGTAAAGAATCTTAAAAGAGTATATGAAATGGGTAAAGGTCTTCAGGTAGGAGCCTTACAAGGTGTAAATTTTAATATTAAAGAGGGTGATTTTATTTCAGTTGTTGGAACCTCTGGATCTGGTAAATCCACTTTACTGAATATCTTAGGAGGATTAGATTGGGGATACACAGGAAAGATCCTTATAGAGGGTAAAGATATTAAGAAATATGATCCAAACTATTACAGAAGATATATTGTAGGTACAGTATTCCAACAGTTTTACTTAATTCCCTCTTTAAGTGTTGAAGAGAATATATTACTACCTATTAAATTTCAAAAAAGAAAGGACAGGGATATAGAGGAGAGGTTGGAGTACCTTATCGATATGGTAGGTCTAAATGATAGGAGAAAGCATTTACCTAAGGAGCTCTCTGGTGGTCAAGCACAAAGAGTAGCTATTGCAAGGGCTATGATAGATTCTCCTAGAATAATATTGGCAGATGAACCTACTGGTAACTTAGATAGTAAAACAGGTATGGCAATTTTAAAACTGTTAGAAGAATTAAATAGGGTTGAGAAAGTAACAATACTTTTAGTTACTCATGATAAGGAGATTGCAAAATTTACAAAAGAGAGAATAACTTTGGTAGATGGTAGAAATGTTTAAATATGCTTTAAACTTAGTACTAAGAAGAAAGCTAAGGACTGTACTAACAAGTCTTGGTATTATGATTGCTGTTATGCTTATGTCTTTCATCCTATTTGGAATGACAGATTTAAAGTCTGCTCTACTCTCTGAGTTAACAACAAGATTTAAACCTCAAGAGCTATATGTCTCAGGACAAGACAGTATGTCTTTTGGAGGTATGGTAAATGCTCCTACAAAAGAGGGTAACAAAAAGGAGCCTAAGATTCTTACAGACGATTTAAAAAAACAGATAGAGGATATTGATGGAGTAATCTCTGTAGAGCCACTTCTAATTATTAATGGATTAGAACTTTATCTAGAGGGTGATGATGTACCATATCCATCTAAGATAGTTGCATCATCTGATTTACCAGGTAGTAATCATATGTATAAAGACTTCTACGGTGAGAAGGAGATATTAGATGATTATGATATTTTTGTAAGTAAGTTTGTAGTTAGTTTCTTTGAAACTACTAATAAAGATATTATGGGTAAGAAGATATTAGCAAAAAGCACTTCTTCAGGTATGTTTTTCTCTTCATCTTCTAAAAGTATGATAGATAAGCAGTATGAATTTACCATTGTAGGAGTTGTTGATACAGCTAATGATGCATTTTGGATAAATAATAATACTGCATTAGATATATTAGTGGATCTAGGAGGCTATGATTCTAAACAAGATTATATCTCCACCATAGGGTACTCTCAGCTGTATGTTAATACTAAAGAGGGTATGACAAAGAAAGTAGAAAATTATATAGATAATGATTTAGATCTATTTGTAATATCCTCAGACACCATACTAGGTTTTGTAGATACTCTTACTGCAGGCTTAACCCTATCTCTAATTCTGTTTGGATCAATATCTGCTCTTGTTGCATCTATAGGGATTATTAATACAATGATAATGAGTATATATGAACAGACTAAAGAGATTGGAATAATTAAAGCTATTGGTGCATCTAATACACAAGTATTAATTATCTTCCTTATTCAATCTGCTCTCATCGGTCTATTTGGTGGAATACTGGGTTTATCAATAACCTTTTTAATTATGAAAATACTAGATCCTTTCATAGTAGATGCGTTAGCTAAGCAGGGATTCTTAGATATATCTCAATTCTTTCATTTCCAATTAGGTAATGCACTGATAATTGCACTGAGTAGTATATTGGTAGGTATACTTGCAGGTATATATCCCTCTATGAAGGCTGCAAAATTAGATCCTGTAAAAGCTTTGAGATATGAATAGTTACTCTGAGGACTGACTCTGTTCCATTTGTGCTTTTGCATATGCAGTAAGAGAGCTTCTTTTTGCCCAAGTTCTTTGAGTCTCTGTTAAGAGCTTCTTTCTAAGTCTAATATTTTTAGGAGTAATCTCTATTAACTCATCATCGTTAATAAAAGAAAGTGCATACTCTATTGTAAGAGGAATAGTTGATTTAAGATTAATCTCAGTCATTTCACTCCTTAACATCCTTACATTTGTTTTATGCCTTGCCTTACATGGGTTTACCTCTAAGTCTTGTTCATGATGATTAATACCAAGAATCATTCCTTGATAGACCTCCTCTGAGCGTCCTACGAATAGCTGACCTCTCTCTTGTATTGTAGTTAGTGCATACGCTAATGTAGTACCGTCATCTGCTGAGATAATGACACCTTTTCTAAATAGAGGGTCGTGTTTCTCCAAAGGAACATACTCAACAACAAAGCTGTTAATAATAGCTGTACCCTTTGTAGCATTCATAAGTATTCGGTGTAGACCTATTAAATTCCTAGTTAATATTTTGTATGTAAATCTTGTTTGATTACTATCATTCTCAATGTTTACCATCTCACCCTTTCTACTACTCACCTCCTGTGTAATAGTACTAAGGTACTCGTTAGGTGCATCTATAATTAACTCTTCTACGGGTTCCAAGGTTTTACCATCCTTTTCAATTAGTACTACCTCAGGTTTACTTAATTGGAACTCATATCCCTCTCTTCTTAACTGCTCTACAAGTATTGAAAGCTGTAGCTCTCCTCTACCAGCTACATAGTAGCTTGATCCTCCAACCTTTGAAATGTTAAGACTAATATTTAAATCCTTCTCCTGCTCTAATCTTTGCTCTAACTGTTTAGCAGTTACAAACTTACCCTCTTTTCCTGCAAAGGGTGAGCTATTAGCCTCAAACTTTACCTTAACAGATGGTGGTGTAATATTAATATCAGGTAACATCTCCTGTGCTTTAATATCACAAAGTGTTGCCCCTATCGCTGTAGACTCTATACCTGTCATAGCTACTATCTCTCCAGCACTAGCACTTTTAATTGGTACCCAACTTAGTCCCTCTTTTGTAAAAAGCTCTTTTACTCTACCCTGAACCTTCTCTTCCTTAGAGAGCAAAATAACAGGCATATCTACCTTTATAGTTCCCCTATTTATCCTACCTACTAAATATCTACCTAAATGGCTATCATACTCTAATGTAGTAATTTGCATTTGAAATGGTAAGTTAATATCTCCCTTTGGAGGTGGTGTATTGTTAATTATCTCTTCTAGAATGATAGTGGCATCCCCCGCTATACTGTTTGAAACTGTCAAATCTCCATCTGGTAGAGTACTAAATATCTTTCCCTCTCTTGCTATTGCGTAAAAGACTGGAAAATCTAACTGACTAGAATCAGTTGCTAATTCTAAAAAAAGATCTTGTACTTTCTCTACTGTTCTTGCACAGTTAGCTAACTTTTTATCTATCTTATTAACAACTAAGATAGGTTTTAGACCCATCTCTAGTGCTTTCTTAAGTACAAACTTTGTTTGAGGCATAGGTCCTTCCTGTGCGTCCACTAGTAGTAAACAGCTATCTGCCATATTTAAGGTTCTCTCTACCTCACCACCAAAGTCAGCATGACCAGGAGTATCTATAATATTTATCTTGTACTCTTTATATTTAATAGCGATATTTTTAGCTCTAATTGTAATACCCTTCTCTTTCTCTAATTCTCCACTATCCAATATCCTTGTCTGAGTCATCTCCTCTTGGTTATCTCTAAACATATGAGTCTGCTTCATAAAGGCATCTACGAGAGTTGTCTTTCCATGGTCAACATGAGCTATGATAGCTACATTCCTAATTTTGTCTTGTTTAAATGATGTTTCTTCCATAAGCAAGCTGTAATTCTACCATAAAAGAGGTGAAATTCCTAAGAACATATTTCAATTATTCTGTATGTTAATGTATAATTTCTCGCTATGTTAAGCATAAATTCAATATCTCTCTCTAAGGGGGAGAAAGAAATATTAAAAAATATAACTCTATTTCTAGGCCAAAATGAAAAGGTTGGACTCATTGGAGTAAATGGTGCAGGTAAATCGACTCTGTTAAAAATAATTGCAGGTAAAGAAGAAGCAGACTTAGGAGAGATACAGTTTAATGGAAATTTGTCATACCTTTCTCAAGAGGTTCATAAAGAGATAGGGAACACTCAGATTAGTAAAATTGATACATCTTCATACAGTATTACCATCGGAGAGTATCTGATAGTTGAAAGAGGTATAGAGGTTGCAGAGTGGGAAGTAAATAAGCTTCTTAATCATATGAATATGGGAGATAAGGATAGTAATTCCATATTAGAGGAGCTCTCTGGTGGGCAGAAAATAAAGGTTGAATTAATAAGGATACTTTTAGAAAGATCAGATCTTTTAATATTAGATGAACCTACAAACTTCCTAGACATACCCTCTGCTCAGTGGTTAATGAGTTACCTTGTTAACTATCCGAATGCTGTAATAGTTGTTTCTCACGATCTTCGTCTTATGAATAAGGGTATCTCTAAGATATGGTATCTAAATGAGAGGGTTCATAGTGTGGAGGTATATAAGGGTAACTATGATCAATTTCTTAAACAGATTGAACTTAAAGAAGAATGGTTAGTAAAGACATTAAAAACACAAGAGAGAAAAGCTAAAAAAATATATGAAAGTGCTAAGACATTGTCTGGTAGAGGTTCAAGTAAAGAGAAGATGAAAGCTGCAAGAAAGTTTGAATTAGCAGAGAAAGAGAAACAGAAGGCTAAAGATATATCTCAGAAATTAATAAAGAGTAAGAAGATAAAGATAGCTATACCTACTCCACTTAATTGTAGTAGGAATATACTGAAAGTGGAGAATATATCTAAATCATACATAAAGGGAGTGCCTGTACTAAAAGATATATCTTTTGAAGTAGAGAAAAGAGAGAAGTTTGCAATCATTGGTAAGAATGGTGCTGGTAAAACAACCTTACTTAAGATATTAGCAGGGAAGTTAAAACAGACAAAAGGAAAGTATACATGGGGAGCTGGTACCTCTGTAGGATACTACTCTCAAGAGTATGAGGGATTAGATTACAATCAAACAGTTATGGAAAATATATACGGTTTAGAATGGGGAGACATTGATAGGAGAGCCTTCTTAGGTAGATTTCTAATTACAGGTAATATGGTTCATCAAAAGATAAAAACATTATCTGGTGGCGAGAAAACTCGTCTTGCGTTAGCTAAACTATTCGCAGGTAGGCATAATGTATTACTTTTAGATGAACCTACTACTTACTTAGATCCAGACTCTCAGAAGATTCTTCTAGAGGTACTAAAGGAGTATAAAGGAACTATGCTTTTAGTAAGCCATGAGCCGGAGTTTGTAAGAAAGTTAGGAATAGACAAAGTACTACTTATGCCTGATGAAAAGTATGGATACTTTAAAGAGGAGTATATTGATATTGTTGGAATAGTGTAACCCTATTCTAATGATAGACTAAAAATATCTTTCACATGTGCTAAAACTACACCCATTTCTTCCCTACTCACATGCCTTTGAATATTTCTAGGAGCTCCATTTTCTCTCATATGTTGATCAAGTGTAAGACCATTTTTTAGAATTACTCTTTCTAATGCTAAGTCTCCTTTTAATATGTAGCTTGAACATATGATGTTGAGTAGGAAGAGTGCTTCTTCTTTATCAGCACTGTTAAAAATTCCTTTTAAACTTTTTAAAACCCTTATTACGGTTGTATCAATTGCTTGAGTAGGGTCTCCTGTTTCAATATCTTTAGTTTTTAAATATTCAGTAAAGCTATTTAAAGAGTTCTCTGTTGTACTTCCCATTGGAAATGTTGAAGTTTCTTTCTCTATATCTGTAAGAGCTATCTCTACCATCTCTTGTGGTAATGAATAGATTGTATCACGCAAGAAAGCATCATAATCAATTCTACCGCTTTCATGTACATAGTAGGTATCTCTTAACTCAGAGTCAAAATTATCTTTGAGTTCCATATGTTATATTGAGGGCTTAATTTAGTACCGTATTATAACAAGATTGTAGATATTTCTCTATACTAGGGGAATTATAACTCACAAAGGTTCTCAATATTCTCAATCCTTATAATATCCTTATCACTTTTAGATTGTGCATTTGAAGAGTACCTACTATTTGAGATTAATACTAATACTCTTACACCTAACTCTTGAGTAGGTAAAATATCATCCTTAAGGTTATCCCCTACGACTAAGGTTGTATTAGGATTAAACCCAAAGCTCTTTAATGCATCTTCCCATCCCTGTATATCCTTCTTCTCTTCAATAGAGGTTGAGTGGAAGAGTAGCTGTATATCCCTGCCGTATTTCTCTTTAAATTCATTCTGTATATATCTTACCTTGCTCTCTGTCCATTCTGGTTGAGAATGTGAGTGTATACCTATTCTAATACTAAGAGTATCAAGCATATCTAGTACGTGTAATGCACCCTCTTTTAGCCTAGGGGTTCCTTTATAGAAGAGTTCTACTGTTTTATCTAAATATGAATCAATTTCTACTTGGTTTGGAAGATTATCTCCATATATCTTAGCTATTGCTAATTTCATAAGTTTGTTAAGTAACATTGGATGGCCAATCTCTTTATGTATAGCTACTCCTTCTTGATATATCCTTTCTGCACTCTCTGGAGAGCTATCATCTAAGAGCTTAGATATATACTGAGCCATTTCCAACATATTACTCTTGTAATACTCTCCTGTTTGAAAAAGTGTATCATCTAGATCAAAGATAACGTTTTCTATACTACCTTTTGTAAATATACTATTCTCTTTTATCCCTACTTTATTCATATTTCTGTATTCTATAATAATTGCTCTATATATGCAAAATGTTGAATACAGTAGCTTTTTAAGGTATATTAAAGAGATAACTTTAGTAAATATAACTATGCCATTTATATATATCTTACTATTCTTTGCATTAGTAACTCTCTTTGCGGGAATTAGAATAATTCCAGAGGGATTCCATGGATTAGTATTAACATTGGGTAAATACTCTAGAACATTAAAGCCAGGTCTTAATTTTGTAATCCCCTACTTTGAAACAGTACAAAGAGTAGATATAAGGGAGCAGGTTATGGATATACCTAAACAGGAAGCTATTACACTAGACAATGTATCATGCATGATTGATGGTATTGTAAGATTTAAGGTTGTAGATCCAGAGATTGCAATTTTTAAGGTACAGAATCATCACAATCAAATTTCTGCTAAATCACAGACTGCACTTAGAGATATAATTGGGAGTGTTTCCTTAGATGAACTTCTTTCTCAGAGAACTACAATTGCAGAACAGATTAAAGCTATTGTTGATATGGCTGCAGAGCATTGGGGTGTAGATATATTAGCTGTAGAGATGCAAAATATTGAGATACCTTCAGACATGAAAAGAGCTATGGCTCAACAGGCAGAGGCAGAGAGAGATAGGAAGGCAAGAATTATTAAAGCAGAGGGAGAGAAAGAGGCATCTGTTAAGCTATCCGAAGCTGCTGGTATATTAGCAAAGAATAAAGGGGCACTATCCTTAAGAACACTTCAAACATTAAAAGAGATTTCTGCAGATCCTGCTCAAAAGATTATAATGACAATACCTAATGATTTCTTTGAGATTGGGAATATTTTTAAATCTAAAAAAGAGTAAGTAGATATCTATAGATTTCATACATAGCGTATGTATCTAGTTTACAGTACTTAAGCATATCGTTAAGTAATTGTATTCTTTCCTCTTCGGGTATATTTTTGTAAACCAATGTTTCCCACCCTACCATTGCTTCTGTACCATTAGATATCTCCATATCTTTGTATGTTAGTGTTGGTACTAATACGGGTAATACCTTTTTAATACTCCAACTACCTTTAAACTGAGAATCTATATACATCTGCTTACTGAATATATCTCCTAAGTCATATACCCTACTATTTAGTTCTTCGAGGAAACCTGCCTCTTCTGGATATATTCTACCCATTTCTTTGTTACATCCCATTTCAAATTTTTTATTCCATACCAATATACTTCCCTCATCTTTCATATCAACCTTAAGATTCTCTATAACCTCTTTAATTGGGTCATCCTTTGTAGTAGAGAGAAACTCTTTGTGAGACATCTCTCCATCCTTTTCTAACATATGTAGTGAATATTGAAATACTACATTCTGATATGGTTTGTGATTCTCATACTGGGGTATTGCCCATGAATATGTTTCGTAATCTAAGAAGTGTATTGGATATTCTAATTCACCAATATCTCCCTCTATCATCTCTTTGTTAATATATGGGCCTTCACTCTTAGCAACCTCGATTTGTTTCTTTTGCATTTTACTTAACTTAAAGTCAGAAGGAACATCTTTAATATCTAAGATACCCATATCTCTTAATACTCTCAGTTTTGCCTCTTTAGCATTAGCAATATCATATATTGAATATTGGGGAAGATTAGGATGACAGAGATTAATGCATGGACACTCCTTAGGTCTATGACACTCTACTAATCCTTGTGGTGTATCCTTTCCCTCTATTATCAACGCTTCTGCTATTAATCCTTCTACAATATCTAGATTCTCCTTTACATACTCTGTCATATCCTCTATTACAAAGAGTTCATCCAACTGTATTTCTCCCTTTCTTTCATACTCTTTGTTTAGATGTAAGATATATATATTTTCAATATCACTACTCTTACTGGCAACGTAGTATTGAAAGAGTACATCATATTTATTCTCCTTATCTATATTCGTACCACTCTTTACCTCATATATGCTATTACCCACCACTATATCTGCCTTACTTAAGAGGTTTTCATATTTAAACTCTTTTTGAAATTCTGCATCTTTACTTAAATATCTTCTTGCATACTCTCTTGCCAATGCTTCTACTTCATATCCTTGCTTGGCTAAATGAGTGTCATATTGAGAGAATTCTTTTTTATATTGATTATTTTTTTTAGCCCAAAGGTGCAATGGTGCTTCTGTGTATATTAAGAAATCTGATTTGGTTAACATGTTTGATTATATATCTACTTATTTTTTTTTACTATCTTGATATCTTAATATTTTGATAGTAAAATGTCTTATCAAAGGCATTGATACTTCCTTTTAAAAATGGTCGCCTTAAGGAAGAGGAGCTAGTGGCGAAACCGATTGATGATATATAAATTATCATTATATCGGTTATGCAAAGTAAACTTCGAATCTTTGCAAGTTTCCTTTTAGTTTTTTCATTAAGTTTAGGAATATTTCTTTCATTATCTTCAAAAGTGTCGGCTACTTCTCCTAATGCTGGAGATAATGGGCAAGATACATGCCCTGAGACAGGTGGAGGATGGGTAAAAATGGACCATTTGTCTGGAACGACATATGACTACACAGCACCAGCTGGTAAGCTTGTAGCAGAAGTATGTTACAAGGCCAGTACCCAAGTTATCTACTATGATGTCATTCCCCCAATGTCGCCTGTTACTGTCATAAGTACAGTAAAGAATCAGAATAACAAAGTTCAAGATATCTCCCACGCATCATTTAGACTAGTAGATGTGCCACAATATGAAGAGTGCTCTAGCACAATTAGAGTATCTAGAGGATGGACAGAATGGAAAATAAATCCAGAGGATGAATCACAAGAATTCAGCAAAATGATTACATATATTGTGGATTCAAAAGACAATCAGAAACAATGTGCTGATCCAGTTATACAGATTGAAACTAGAGATAGAGCTCTATGTGAATAGGGTACAGCAATATATGCAGATGACCCCCTATGCGTAGAAGAAAAGGAAAGTCATAATCTTGTTTTGACTTCAATGTGTTATGACGATGAGAAGATGATTAGAAGGTGGAGAGTATTTCATAAAGATGAAACGGATAAGTACTTCCCTATACAATTAGGTTATAAAATATATCCAGGGAGTATAAATGAAATAGATGCAATATTTGGATTTAGTCATACTGAAGCTACTAGATTCACTAATCCATATTACTTTGAAACACCATACAATGGAGAGGATCAAACAGTAATATTGTATTGGAAAAATACTCAGACTGACAAATGGATAAAGGAT
>Ga0265293_10013708_pt1 | contig 10455 bp, 6 predicted proteins | sample Munlanlewell138R_FD_192505 | JGI IMG/M metagenome (GOLD analysis project Ga0265293, IMG submission 192505) | Leachate microbial communities from a municipal landfill in Southern Ontario, Canada - Leachate well 138R | ecosystem: Engineered > Solid waste > Landfill > Unclassified | place: Canada... | reverse complement strand
TGTCGATACTGCTGATTGTAGAAGTCAGCGACCTTCTGCCGCAACGGGCGCCAGCCTTCCACCGGACCGTAGGCGTGCTGGGCGGGGGTCAGCCTTATGGTGTCGACCCGAGGCGGCGAGTCCGGTAGATCACCGGATTCGGGGGAGCCCTGACCCAGGTTGGCCCAATCGGGATGGCCGTAAACAAAGCCGTGCCGGCCGGCTTCGTGCATCACGTAGATCACCCCGGTGCGGGGTACTTGTCTTATTCCTGGCATTTCTTCCATGGCAAGGAGGTTCTGAGAAGACGAACTCTGGCCTTCTAACGATCCAGGCCACCCTTAAATTTTATCGAAGCCGAGGGTATGGTGGTCAATCCTTTAGAAAATGGCTGGGAGTGTGTCTATCAAAGGGCTCACGCCTGGATGTCGTTTCAGATGCTACTCGAGTTCGAGCCTGGGCTACGAACGCCCGAGTGGCCGGCCATTCTTCAGGCGGCCCTCACGCACGATCACGGCTGGATGGAGTGGGATGAAGCTTGCCTGGACGGACAGGCTCCCGACTCTTTTACCGTGAGTGGAGTAGACAAAGCCCTGAAGATCACCTCCCGGGGCGTGGAGTTGGCGGCTCATCAGAGCCTGGATGCTGCCGTGTTCGTGGCTCGCCACATCGAAGAGCTTTATAGTCGAAGAGCGGAAGGTCCGCTGGTGGACCACCTGGCCCAGATCCGGGAGCAGCGTCTGGGCTGGATGAGGGAACTGGAGCTGAGCGAGGAGGCGGTGGAGCGAGGCTATCAACGAGTCTTGTGGGCGGACTCGGCGTCCTTGATCCTTTGTGTGGCCGATCAGGAGTTCGTGTCAGAGCTGTCTTTAAAGATTGACGAAACGGTGTATCAACTTGCCCCGACAGGAGAGCACTGGACCCTCGAGCCCTGGCCGTATATCACTGATGAACTCGTGGTCTCCGTGCAGAGCCGCATCCTCGAGCAACAGAAATTCGCCAGCGAGCAGCAACTGCGGAGCGCTCTTGCTGCTACAGAACCGAGAAGCAAAAAGTGGATCCTAAGGCCTCTTGAGACAGGAGTAAACTGATCGGAATTACCCAGAGCTTTTCCTCCAGGCGAACTGCCTGGGTGCCGTTGTAGGCTAGGATGGGGAAACCACCCTACGAGTGAATGGATGAAGTGTCAGGTAAAGCGCCCTGCCGGCCAAGCTTTCGGCTACGCCCTTAAGGAGGGCGAAGTTTGCTGAGCCTGATAGCAAATAGCGGCCTGGTTGCCGATCCTGATCCACCATGCGCTTGATGGCAGTAAGTAATTCCGGCGCTTTCTGAGCCTCATCGATGGTAAGTCCTCCCGGTTCAGACAGTAGCGCTTCGGGATTGCTTCGGGCTGCCTCAAGGTGCGCGAAGTCGTCCAGCGTGATATAGCGTCGTCTAGCCAACTCGGGATGTCTCTTTCATGGTATAGTGTCTTTTCCCCACTTTCCATGTGCAATTATGACACGAATGAGTCTAAAATTTCTGCAATCACCGAATACGGGGCAATTCTTGCGCAGGTCCTTAATCGGCTGGTCGGCCGAACTCTATCCCCAGGTCGTGTTGGCCGCTCAAGCCTTCGAACTGCAGCGTGTAGCGGGTCTTGCCCTGTCTGGTCTGCTGGCGGGTCACGGTGTAGGCGGGAGTAGCCTCTCCCTCTTTGCTCTTGAGCCGGGGTACCTGGCCGTCCGAAAGCGGAGGGGTGGTCACCTGCATCGTGGGGGTGTCGGAGAAATCTCCGGAGAGCTGCAGACTGTAAGCGTCGGCGGAAGAGTCGTATTGATGGGTGAGGGCCCAGGCCCCCCGTCCGTCGGGACTCTTGAAATCGAGGCTCATCGGTTGACCTTCGAGTTCACTGGGAATGTGGGGAACGATCTTCAAGACAGGCTTATTGTCGGTCCGGTCGATTCTGGCTCCCCCGATCACTTCGACCAGGGCCCAGGGAAGAGTGGCGTTGGTCCAGCCAAAGCCGGGGCCCTCTCCTTGAGTCTCTTCGTAGCGCCCTGCTTGCACGGGAGGGTGATCGCCTTTCACCACGTCGTAGCGCTCCAGAATGATACCGTCGCGGGAGTGCACGGTGTTGATGGTGTCTAGCCACTTGCCGGTGATCCGGGCCGCTTCTTCGTAGCGCCCATAACGAGTGGCCGCTTCCACCGCGATCATGTGGTGGGGTGCCCATCCGGAGGGCCCGTTCCACTGCATCTCGGGGTGGCCATAATCTTCGGCGGTCGATGCTATACCGTGATCCTTCTCGAACAGCGCCATGTTGTCGAGGCTTCGTTCGATCATCTGCTTCTCTTCCGGCACTTTGGGATCCAGCATGCCCACCCACAGGGGTCCGTAGGCGGCCGATAGACTGTCCTCGCCTGTTTGCAGGCCCTTGCCTTCTCCTTGAAAGCGGTAGTCACGGAACATCCCGCTCTCTTCATCCCAGCAGAACTTGATGGTATCGGCTTTGCGCTGAGCCGCCTCGGCCTTCCAGCGGGCAGACTCCATGGTCAGCTTTTGAGCACCCTCAAAATCACCCCGCTCTCGAGCTTTGTCACCCAGGGTGGTGGCGATTTCCGACATGTCGTTGGCGTATCGATACAAAAACGCCTGGAGATCGGGAGGAACCAGGTCCAGGGTCTTTCCGTAGTAGCGGGAGGTGGTATCCAGGCCCGACTCATCCATGGCAAACTTGTGGTTGGGACCGCCCCAGCGCGAGAGATTGACCTTTTGTCCGTCGATCTCTCGAACTCCCCGCTCGCCTTCGCCCGGCTTGTTCCAGAAACCGTGGTAGTCCTTGCCCATGATATCATAGGCCTCGCCCAGCCATCTTTCGGTGAAGGCCGCGCCTTGCTCCGATTCCCGGACCGGAGTCGACATGCGGACCAGAGCCGGAAGGATCGGAGGCTGGGACTTGTTGAGATAGACCGAACGGGCTGCGTTGGGCACCCGGCCGGTGCTCTTCAAGAGGTAAAGCAGATTGTCGGTCATGCCGTCGACTGTCTTTTGTTGCCCCTGGAGCTGCATGCCTTTGCTCATAAAGAGGGTATCCCAGTTAAATTGGGTTTTGAAGATTCCCAGGCTCGGGACGGCCGCGGGGTTGAAGATCTGCATGGCGGTGTTCTTGGGGTCCACCGAGGGAGCCACGGTCAGTTCCGACCAGTTGTCACCAATTTTGTCGTAGAGAGTTTTCCAGCCGGGCTTAGCCGAGATCGCTCGAAGTTCGCTGCCCTCCTGCCGATCCGCGCTAGGGACCCATTCCCGATTGGCATCAAAAAAGGTCTCCAACTGCTTGTTGTCGCCGGCCATGTGAAAAGAGCCCAGGATGTCCTTGTGCAGGCGAACCTGCGGCTGTCCGTTCGGGTCTGTGAGGGGGAAATCCTTAAGCGAGTAAGCGCGGTCTCCCACCACCAGCTTGTCGTCCAGTCTGGCCAGCACCAGATTGTGGCCGTTTTTCGAGAGCACGGTCACCTCTTGTGAGGGACTCCGAACTTCCACGTCTTGAAGCCCGGTCTGAACGGAAATCCCACCAATATTCAGAACTTCCTCGGCGCTGGTCGTGCGAGCCGGGCCCAGGGCCGCCTTATCGACATCCACCGGCTTCAGGCTGGAGCCCTCCTGGCGTACTCCAAAGACCAGCTCACCCAGACCCTTCTGATGGATCTTCGAAGCCACGCTCGGATCTTTCAGGCTCTCGTGCACCGAACGCAAACGCCGGTCCAGCTTGCCCGCGTCTTTGGCGGCCACCTTCAGTTCGACACCGCCGAGGCTAACCCGGCGCAGCCCTTCCAGGCCTTTGGGAGACATCCAGCTCGAAAGCTCGTCGGCGGCCAGCATGGTCTCCGGGCCGACCGCACTCTTGTCGGCCGGGGGGCCGCTCAATCTAGCCCGTATCCCGATCTCGGCCAGTTCGTTAGTGGCAGGCCGGGCGTCGAGTTCGGCTTTCAATTGAGCACGAAGCTGCTCGGCTTTGTCCTTATGACCGTACTTTTCCAGACCCGCAGCCACCATCATCACGTCGGCAGGATCCGCCGGTTGCTCGCCCTTGCTGTCCCACACCGGCAAGCTCTGACCGGGTCTTTGAAACTTGTCCAGGGACCCCACCAGCGCTTCTGCGATCTTCTGTTCCCGAGGATTCTCCGGGTCCAGCATGGCGGCGTCTAACACGGAAAAAGCGGCAAGGGTCTTGACCTCGGAACGGGAGGGAGGCGAATCCTTGTATTTGTGGTCTAAAAAGAGCCCCTGCCCCGGATCCCACATGAGGTCGATGACCTCTTTCTTGCGAGCTTCCGCCTTCTTGCCCCATACTTCGGCTTGCTGCTTCCAATCCTGGGCGGCGGCCGTGTCTCCGGCCGCGCTGGAGCGGGCTCCCATTTGGGTAGCCATGGTCTGGAGATCTTTTTCCGTGCGATAGAGATAGGCGTTGAGATCCACCGGGTTGTACGGCATGGGGTCGCCGTTTTCGAAGCGGTGGGCGTTCTTGGCTCCTCCGGACTCGGCGAGCGTGGCGTCGTCGGAGTAGTCCACGTCGCAAAAACGGGTCAGCCCGTTGGGGGTGGCTTTGAAGTAGGTGTCACCCCAGTTTTGCTCAAGATCTTCGGCGATCACTTTGTAAGAGCGCGGCAAGAAGGCAGGATCAGGATTACTCTGGGACTCCTCGAGGAGAATGGTGGAGAGCCTGGGCATCCCCGAACGCCCCAGTTCGGCTAGTTCGTTCTTGCCGGGTAGGGCCGTGTATCGCTCGCCCAGCTCCAGCCAGTTTTCCAAAAGCCCGCGAGCAGCGTCGTGAGCACCCAGATGCTTCAATCCAGCCACCGCCGGGCCGACATCGTTCTGTTCGACCCGACCGTCCGGCCCGGCAGGATAAGGGAAGGGGAGATCCACCCGATCCTGATCGTACGACTCGGCGTAGACGAAGGTTTGACGAAAGGCGTTTCCCGCGGGAGTGTTGGGGAGGCTCCTGCCAGCTTGGGCGGCTCCCATAAGCGCTAAAGGAATCAGGGGAGCGGAGAAGCCCGGCTCCGAGAGCGGACTCAGAGAGTTTCCGGTTTCCGGACTCATCATCGTGAGGGGCCCGGATTGAAATTCTGGAGCCCTTTCCTGCGGCTTAATCTCCGGCTGAGGCGCGGGTGTGGGGGTGCTCTGCGGGCTTTCCTTGACGCTCTCGGTGGGAGGCTGCTGCAAGGCTCTGGTGTCGATGCCCCGGTCTGCAGGGAGAGCGATCTCTTGATCGACTGTCGGCTGGGACTTCTTCGGCCCATCTACTTTGGTTTGCCCTACCCTGGCTAGGAGGCTCCTCAGATTGATGTTATTCGAATTGTCTAGTGCCAACGATCCTGACCCCTTCAAAGCGTAGTTCGTGCGACTGCCATTATATCGAGCCGGGTTTAGTGCCGCAACGACATGGTTGCGGCAATCTCCTGCCTTGACGGTACGTTAACATGCTGGAGATGTCATCTTAATTTGATAAAATAGCTGCTTTTAGTGCCTGACAGGCCTCTCGGACGTCGGGGTACCTGTCTGCAGGTTCGGGGGCGAGCATTCTGGCGAAGACTTGGTAAACCTGTTCGGAAAAACCGTGCTCCAATTCGGCCAAACGAGGTGTCTCACCCTTACCTCGTTCCAGGATCTCCTGCAACGGTGCCTCGTGCTTGATAAAAGGAAACTCTCCGCTCATCGCCTCGACCATCATGATGCCCAGCGCGTACTGGTCGCCGGCCGGTCCTGACCGCTTGGAATCGGCCATCTGCTCAGGGGCGCTGTAGCTCACCACTCCCTTGAGAGGTCCCGGCATGGCCATCGCACCCTCCTGCACCAGTCTGGCCAACCCGAATCCCAAAATCTTGACCGAGCCGTCGGCCGTCAGAATCACGTTTTCCGGCCTCAGATCACGGTGCACGACCCCTTTGGAGTGCGCCCTGGCGAGTCCCTCGGTCAGGGGCTCGAAGATGGCCAGAAAGCGCTCCGTGTCCATCGGTTTTCCCAGGACACTTCTCAGATTGGTGCCCTCCACCAATTCCATGATCACGTACTGGGCCGGACCATGGGCGAAGGTGTGAAGCGTCTGGACGATCGACGGATGATCGAGGGTCTGGCCGATCCTAACTTCCCGCTGAAAAACAGTGACTGCCGAGTCGCCCTTCGGCGGAGGCATGACCTTGACCGCAACCTTTTGACCGCAGGGGTCGGTGGCCGAGTACACGGTCCCTGTACTACCGCTCGCCAGGAGCGTGTCCAGGGTGTAACCGCAAACTTTCTGACCGGTACTCATCGGTTACGGCCGCACAGCCAGACCGATCGGGCTGCTCCTGGGCATGGCGTCGGTCACGTAGATGGGGTTCATGGTGGTCATGTCGATGACTGAAATCGTGCCGTCCTCCCGGTTGGACACGTAAGCTCGGGTCCCATCGGGAGAGAGCTTGACGTCGGTAGGTCCCTTGCCTACCGAGACCGTGTTGATTACCCGGTTGGCCTGGGCGTCGATCACGGACACATTGTCGGAACCTTTGTTGGTGACCAACAACTTCTTGCCGTCGGGGGTGAGGGCGATCTTCTGGGGGGAGACCCCGACCTGCAGCAGGCCCAGCGGGGTCAAGGAGTATGAGTCCACCACCGTCACATTGCCCTGGGCAGAGTTGACCACGTAGGCCAGTCGACCGTCTTTAGAAAAGGCCAATCCGGTGGGTTTGGAGCCTACGGGGGCCGTACCCAGGGTCTGTCCGGTGTAGGCGTCCAGCACGGCCAGCAGTCCCTGTCCAGCCTGTCCCATCTGTCCATCCAGTACCACGAAGACCCGGCCACCGCTGGGGGGCATGGCCACGGCGGTGGGGGTCATGCTGCCGACCCCCTCGACAGCGAGATAGGCGGCCGGCTGCTTGGTGGTGGTGTCGATCATCATGACCCCGGGAGAGGCCGCCATGACCGAGGCCATGACGTACTTGCCGTCTCCAGAAAGGCTGAGATCAGTCACGAAGCCCTGTTGCTGTACCGGCAGGTTGTAGATGATTTCATTCTGGTTGGTCGCGTCCAGCACCTGAATCTGGCGAGCCGAGTTGGCCACGTAGAGCGTGTCTCCGCTCTGGTCGAAACAGAGCCAGTAAGGGGCGGCGTTGGTGTTGTGGAAGCCGGTGCGAGAAGGTGACTTGGGCGGATAGATCATGATAGTTTGCTCCGCTCCGCTGGTCGGATTGTTCCACTTGCCGGTGGGGTCCGACTGAGGTTTTCCGCGATTGCCTTCCAGTGTCAAGGGGTCGGCGCCTGCGGCGATGGCCGCGCGCACGGTGTTCAGGTTCTTGTCCCAGTGGGTGTGCGGACTGGATTGGTCGACCACGCGAGGAGAGAAGGCCACGTAGAGGGTTCCCATGCCGGTGGGGGTGTTGCCCACGAACTGCACGCCGTCCGGCAGCAGTTCAACTCGGATGTTCTCCGGCATGCCGGCCGATTTGTCGATGGTGGCCGAGCGAGTTTCGGTGCGATAGCCATCCTTTGAGATGACGATGGTGACCGGACCTTCAGGCCCTTTGGTGAAGTAGAACATGCCGTTGCGATCGGTCTCGGTCGTATAGTTCGTGCCCACCAGCTCGACCTTCGCACCCACGACGCCTCCAATCCCATCGGCGATCTTGCTTCCGCCGTCACTGGAATCGGCGGGTGAATGGACCAGTCCAGCCAGAATGATCTTGCCCTTGGTGTTGTCCATCTTGTCTTTGTTTTTTTTCTTGCGGTCTCGAGCCGCGGCACCGGTGGTAAGCACCAGCACGAAAATGAGTAAGAGTGAGAATAGTCTCGTCCAGGAAACTCCAGGGTTTTGTCTCTCAGTGACCATTCGCTTGTTCCTCCAGGTATCGTTCAGCCAAAACTACGGCGGCAAAATCATCATAACACGTCGGGGGGGTCTGTAGCCCGATGGGCACCAGACGCCACAGCCCCCGGGGTGGGAATTCCTTAAAATATCGAAATTTGGCCATTTCCGTGGTATGTTTCTCGTCTACCAACTCCGCCTCCACGTTGACCTCCTCCAGAATCGCCTGGGCGATCTCTTTGGAGCCGGTGCTACTGCCCAGCAAGACGTGATACGGATTGTGATGCTTGTACAGGTCGCGAAAGGCGGAAACAAATTCCTCACATTTCACGACTTCCCGGTGCAAAATGCCCTGGCTGGAGCTTACCACCGCCAGGCCGCACTTTTTTCGGCCCGGATCGACGGCCAACACGCAGTCAGTCTCTATTTTCTGGGCAACGCCGGTCATTCTCCACTATTCTACTACTGTTTAACCCGGATCGACACATCGAGTTTGCTACTTTTATAAAGATCTCGGTTGGCCACTGCTTCGAGGGTGATGGTCCCTTCCGTGTGCTCCACGACTCTGGAGATCTTGGCCAGCATGTCACCATCGATCTCGGCGCCCAGGCTGTTGTCGAATTCGATCATTCCGTTACGAAGCGCCTCCTTTTTCAAATCTTCAATAAAGACGTGCCAGTCCAACAAAAACTCCGAAACCTTGACCTCTCGAGAGTAGACGACTGAGCCCTCGGAATAGAGTAATTTGACGGGAAAAGTTCGTACTGTCACAGGTACGGCGTCTCCGAAAAGGCAGTTTTCCGTGACCACCACCCAGAGGCCGACCGGCTCCGGTAGATCGGTGTACTGCTGTACCCAGGCGTCGAACTCTTCGGGTGTATATAGAAGTAAAAACTTTTCTGGCTCCAAAAGTTCCGCATTTTGTTGGGCTGCGACTTTGTTGTTTTTGATGACCGAGATATAGTTGGCGTATTTTAGAGAAGAATCGATGATGGTGGCGACCGCCCGGGCATCCTCTCCGGCCGGGATGGTGTTAAGCGCGATCTCTTGCTCATAGTTCCAGATGATGGTTCCCCGCCGGGCTTCATCGTAGAGGATAGCGATCTGTCGCTGCAATTCGGTGGCTCTGGCTTCCAGTTTCTGAACCTCTTCGAGCTTACCCTGAATGACGATCCGTACGTCGTTGGAAAACAACATAGCCAGAGCCAGCGTCAAACAGGCGATGATCGAGCCCGTGACGGTGGTGATGAAGATCGAGGTGTGGCGGGGGCGCAATCCAAAGATCGTCATCTTTCGGCGGCCGATCTTGCGCCCCAACTGATTTCCGAGCATGGCTATGCCTCCAGCCATCACGGCGACCAGCAAAAAAATCAGAATGACGCGCACAACTATCAGCATCGGCCTCCATGAGTTACCGTTGCAACAACGAAGGTCCCTGCATGAAAACTCACGATTTACAGAAAGGGTGCGATAAAGCGTTCCAGGATTTTCTGGCTTTGCTGAAGTTTTCCGTGAAGGCCGAAAACCGGTGACCCTTGCTGGATTCGGCACTGGTGGTAAGCCTCGGCGGCGCCCGGAGTGGAAGAGCCTTCCAACAACTGAAGTTGCCACCGAGTGGCCAGGATATGCGCGAAGCGACGCGCCGCGAAGGGATCGGTCTCGTCTAAGACCATGGCCTCCAGGGATTGCCGCGTGACTTGCTCGGAGCGCGACAATTCACCCAGAAAAATCTTGAGACTTTCGGGCTCTTTGCTGAGCGAGCGCAAGAGATCCAGAGAGATGACGTTGCCGGAGCCTTCCCAAACCGAGAGCAGCGGTGACTCCCGAAAGAGGCGGGCCAGGGGGAAGTCTTCCACGTAGCCGTTGCCACCCAAACACTCCAGGCACTCCACCACCATGGACGGGGTGCGTTTGCAGACCCAGAACTTGGCCACCGCCGTGGCCACCCGGGCGAAGTTGCGCTCGCTTTCGTCCTGCTGGGCAAGGCCGTAGGCGCGGCACAACCGAACGATCATCTGCCAGGCGGCCTCCACCTCCAGGCAGAGATCGGCCAGCACGTTGACCATGAGGGGCTGATCTTTCAATAGGGCTCCGAAAGCCCGGCGATGGCAGACGTGATGGAGAGCTTGAGTCAGGGCCGCCCGCATGAGAGCCGCGCTACCGATGACGCAGTCCAGGCGAGTGTGATTCACCATTTCGATGATGGTGGGTACCCCTCGCCCTTCTTCCCCGACTCTCACCGCCCAGGCGTCCTCGTACTCGATCTCCGAGGAGGCGTTCGACTTGTTCCCCATCTTATTTTTCAGCCGGAGCACCCGCAGGTTGTTGACGGTTCCGTCCGGCTTCCAACGGGGAACGAAAAAGCAGGTCAACCCCTTTTCCAGTTGGGCCAGGGTGAGAAAGGCGTCGGACATGGGAGCCGAGCAAAACCACTTGTGTCCCCGCAGGGAGTAGTGGTCGCCCTCCAGGTGCCGGGCTACGGTGGTGTTGGCCCGTACGTCCGAGCCTCCTTGTTTCTCAGTCATGGCCATGCCCATGGTGGCTGCGGTCTTTCCCTCCACCGGGACAAACCGTTGATCGTACTGCCGGGCTGTGAGTTTGGGGATCCAGGTTTTCAGGATTTCCGGGGGGGCGGAATTCTTCAGTGCCGG